>Ga0222714_10006582_pt1 | contig 10815 bp, 9 predicted proteins | sample C33_3DmetaG_FD_165048 | JGI IMG/M metagenome (GOLD analysis project Ga0222714, IMG submission 165048) | Estuarine water microbial communities from San Francisco Bay, California, United States - C33_3D | ecosystem: Environmental > Aquatic > Marine > Unclassified | place: USA: California... | reverse complement strand
AACAACACGAAAATAGGTGCCACGATAAAACGGGCGTGTATCAACAAACGGTTCTGCGAAACCTGTAACTGCTGCCTGCGCCATAGGGTTTACCCCCTACGACTAATCGAGAGACAGCGTAAGCGTGGTGATCTGAAAAGTATCCCCAGCAGTAACAGCAGCAGACGACGACAAAGCACCAGTCCACAAAGCGTTACCCGCAGTCAAAGCATCCCACAAAGACCAATGCGTAATCGTTTCGGTTGCCGCAACGTTAGTCCATTCCAAAGTTGCATCAGTCGCAATAGAACCCGACGAAGCCGCAGCCCAAGAAGCAGCCTTACGAGTAGTTTCAGTAGCGGCATTAGATGTCGCATCCTCACCAGGATCACCGGTATGCAACTTCACATACACCGTAGTTGGCATAGTCCAAGCAGTCTCACCTGTTACGTGGTCAAGAATTTTGTTTTCAGCATAATTAGAAATCGACATAAGAACCTCTCACACGGACACTATACACCATACAAAAGTAGAGCCAGGCAGAAGGGGAACTGCCTGGCTCTACATTTATTAACTTACTTCAACTAGTGGGGTTTATGCGCCACCAAGCGAAGACGACGAGTTGAGAACACGGATAGCTGCCTGACGGAAAATTCCGTAGCCACCCAACCAGTACCAACCAATCGGATTGAAACGCATCAACGAATCCACTACTGGACCACGGACAACTTTCGGAAATGCTCCGTTGCCATCTGTGATGCTGTGTGCCTTCGCCAACGATTGACGACCCATGATAAGAGTTGAATAGAGATCAACTGTTGAAGCTGAACCACCAGTCAAATCAAGTGGAGCGCGAGGAGTCTCAATGAAACGAACGGCCTCAAACGCACCGATTTCGCCATTGTAGATGTTCGCTGTGTCCACATAGTTATGCGGGTCACGCCACGAAGCTGCACCGGTTTCACGGCGAAGATCGTACGAAACGTCTGGGTGAATGAAACCCATGTACATTCCGTTGAACGTCTGAGCCTTCGAACCACGCAACTGTGCTGTCGCTTTACGAACGTCATTGGCTTCAATGATGTCTTCTGCTTGAACTTCACCGTTCGCTGTTGGGGTTGTTGAACCGCCACCACCGTAAATCACGTTCGTTCCAGCCTTCAAAATGTTAGCGACAACAGTATCGATTGACGATCCTGCGTTGTAACCAATGAGGTTTGCTGCAACAGCATCAACGTCAAGGAACGAAGTTCCACGAAGTTTCGCTGTTGTGTTGATCGTGTTGCCGTACTCGGCAAGAGTGACAGTTACTTGGCTGTCTGCCATCGCTACTGCGGTGACATCAGTTGTTTCGCTGAGTGTTGCTGTCGCATCTGAGAGTTCCGAGAAAATCGTGAACGCAACCGATGTTCCAGGCATTGACTGAGCGACAGGCTGTACGTCTGCTGCTGCGTCAAAAAGCATTTCTGAACGGAGTGCGAAATACGCAATCTGGTCAAACGCCGCCTGATCGACTGATAATGAACTTGTCTGTGTATATGCCATGACCTTTGGGGTCTTTCTCCCCAAAGACTTGCTTTGAGGCTAGATATTTTGTTGTTGATTAACCTGGGCCAGCAGTTGCATAACTTCGTCTTGAGATTTGGCGTTAAGGATTTTGGCGTTCCAATCCACTTCAGGTTCAACAGACTCACCGAAACTTTTTGCTTTCGAAACCCTATCCCAAGCTTTTTGTTCGGCTTGGATTTCGGTTTTCGGTTGCGTACCTGCGATGAGATTTGCTTCCTGTGCGGCTTGGCGGATCGCTTCTGCTGTCATTTCGCCGTCGTACGCTTTAACGAAGTAGCGTGAAACCGGTGCGTTCAAATCAACGCCCGCTTCCACAAATGCCAACTTGCGTTGCGCGTCTGTAGCTTCTAACAGTTTGGCTTCCAGTTCTTTGTTTTTGGCTTCAAGATTTCGAAGCTGTTGACGTACTGGATTCCGTTCTACCTGGTCCTTTGCGTCTTCCTCAAACTCGTAGTTCGTATCTGACATGACCCACTCTTTCTGCCCACACTTGGACTAGAGGAGTCCAAATGGCTGCAATCTCACCCTGTTGTACACACCGAACTCGGGGGGTCCGACGGTTATCTTCAAAAGAAGATACCTGTGACTGTATCACCACTCTCGGTGGCTGTCAAGGGTTTAGATTATTCGGCTACACCCAAACCTGTTTGAACGGTACCGGATGTTTGGCCAGTCGTTTTAGCGAACGATCCACCGCCACCAAATTCTGCTTTACGGGTCGCTTGACGTTCTTTGATTTTGCGTTGCGCTTCGACATTGTAACCCAATGCGGCACCAACCTTTTGTTGCTGAGTCAAAGCCTGCTCACCCATCATCTCGGTGTACAAACCTTCTTGCAAACCTAACGCCGTGAACCCTGCTTCGGCTTCCTGTGCTGTGATACCACGGGCAGCGATCTCCTCAGCAGTAGCGAAACCTAACTGGATACGGCTTTGTTCTTTGGCTCGTGCCGCAATCTTCGCAGCTTCAGCCTGACGGGTCAAAATCGGTGCAGCTTTAGTTGGGTCCAAAAAGTAGGCCGCCAACCCTGCTTCGTTCACACCATACAGTTCTTGCATCTGCCGTTTAACCTCAGGGTCAGCATCCTGTACAGCTCGAAAGCCTTGTTGCACACGTGTCTGTAGTTCTTGTGGTGATACGTCGCCTTCAAGTAGCGAAGTGAAATCTTCTGTCTGATCGTAGAAACCTGACGGTAAACCGTTCGATTGCAGGAGTTGACGGTAACTGTTTTCTAGTTGCAAATAGGATGACGGGTCTAGTTCGGCTAAACCTTTTTTTGCTCTAGCAGCGTTAGCAGCAAACCGTTTCTGATATGCAGGTTGTTCACGAATAGCAAAAACAAGTGCATCAGGGTTGTTGATATCTACTTCGCCACGGGCGTAAACGCCGTACAAATAATCTGAAAGATCGCCTAGCCCGTAAGTTGATAGTACGGCTCGAATAGTGTTTCGTGCATCTGCACGTGTGCCACCAACAACAGGATCAACAGGCGGACCAGGTGGGGCAGGTGGAGCAGGCAACGGCGGTGGTGCATCATCGTCAGTATCATCAACAGGCGGAACAACAGGCGGAACAACAGGCGGGGTGTACACGGGCGTAGTTGATACCCCAAACGCTTCAGCATCCTCAGCAGGTATCTCCATCAAAGGACCAGACGACTGAACAGTTCCAGGCGCAACAGGCGCAGGCGCGGCAGCAGCAGCAGCAGTACGACCACGCGCCTCAGCCAAAGCCCGCATATCCTCAGGAGTCATTGACATTATTGAACCTTTCCAAACGCACGAGCAATAGCCAAACCAATACTCGTAGCATCCTGATTAGCCTGCTTAGTAAACCGATAACCATAAACATCATTCGTTCTCAACTCGTCACGCCACTCAGACAAAGACAACTGACGAATCTGACCATTAGCGTCTTTCTTAGATAACGCATTACGAAACTTAGAATCCAAAACAGATACCGAATTAGGATCAAGTTCAAGTTCTTCAGCAGCAACACTTTGATAGTTTTTAAAAACATTATTTAAAGTCAAACCAGCATCAATCTGTGTTTTCAAATGAGGCATCTCACCCAACAAAGCCAACTTTGCTCGTTCCTTCAACTGTTGTTCAGTTAATGCGACTGTAGAACCAGCCTCAGGGGTGCCTGTCAAAACTGATTGCAGTTCTGAATCGGACAAATTGTAACCGTAATCTGTTGCAACTTTTTTGATACGGTCAGCTTCCGAAGATTCAAAGATGTTTGTTTTCTCAGGTTTTTTTGAAGCAATCGAAAATACATAGTTTCGTAACTGTGTACCCTGCAAACCAAGTCGGCTGGCACCAGTAGCGATCTCATCCAAAATTGCGCTATCGGTTACAAGATCACCGTAGTTTTCTTGGATTGAGGTTCGTGTTGCGTCAACGAGAGTTTTTTTGGTGGCTGGGGTTGCTGCGTTCCAGTTGCGTACTGCTTTTTCTGTGTTGACATAGTATTGGGTGTTGCGATATTTGGCTTGGAATTTTTCGGGTTCATATTCTAAAAGCGCAGCTTCAATAAGAAGGTTTTTGATTTCTTCACCGAAACCTGATGCGTCTGGTTCAAAAAAGAAAGCGAACTCAGGATAAAGTTCTTTTGCTTTAGTAACCATCTCGTTTACACGGGCAGAATCCAATACTGGTTCGCCTGTTTCGGAACCTACTGGAAATGTTTTGTCGTATTCTTCACGCAACATTTTACGGTTAGCGGCATTTGATTCAAGTTTCCGTGACTTTAATTGTCCGTCAACCCACGCTTTACGGTCATCTGCTCTAGCCATTTGGACCACCTAAAATAGCTTGCGCATATTGAGCGAACTTGTATGCGTCTGCTTCTGCACCCGATTTTTGTTTAATTTGTTGTTCAGCGAACACGTCTGCTTGTGGGGCTTGTGTTTGTACGCCCCCCATTTTGCTTGCACGTTGTTCCTCAATCTGAAGTTGTTGGTATGCTTTCGCTATTCGTTGGCTCATCGCTGGGTCAATGGAACGACCCAAAACATATTTTGCTGACTGTTCAATAATTTTGTTTAGATCGTCAGGGTTTGAAACTCGATAAGTTAAACCAGGCCCACCTGTTGCCCCTGACTGTAATGCTTTTAAGCCAACTGTCCAATCGCTTGCCGTACGGTTTGATTGTCCAAGAACTGTTTTGAAAGCGTCAAGTGTTGCGTCATCTACCACGCCAAGTCTGTATTTGCCTAAGATGCCTGCCGCTTTCATTTGTTGTTGTACGGTAGCAACTTCTTCTCTTGTGAAAGTGTTGATTAAATCTTCGTCGCCATCAAAATATTTTGGTGTTGGTTGAGGTACACCGAATCTGCGTTCTTCGCCACCTACAGGTGGTTTGAAACCTGTGTATGTGTCAGGTACAGCCAAACCTGTTGCTGTGTCAACTCGACGACCACCGGATACACCTAACGCTGGCTGGAAGTAGGCTGTATCACCAACTGGAGTACCTGATTGAAATCCTGGTAATTGTATTCCAGTTTGTGTGCCAGCAACAGGAACCGTAGTGGTTGGGGTTGTACCGGTAGGTGGAACAGTTGTTGAAGAAGCACCCTGAGCAGTTATTTTTAATGAACTCAAAAACTGTTTTTGCCCAACAATATCCATCCTGAGAATAACCTCACGGGTAAAGTCATCAAGGCTGTCTAAAATTTGTTGTTCTTCGGCTGTAAGTTCATCCATGTTAATCCTCGTCAACTATAAACTCATAGGCTAACACTTGTTCGTAAACATCTCTAAACTCGGGTACAGCAGCAATCAAAGCGGGGGCTACTACTGCGGAAAGATAGTTGCGCACAGGTTTGCCAGCTTTAGAATCAGTCCAGTTTGTTTGGCTTACAGCCCCTTTGCTTGACGTAATCTCTTGTCCAATGGCTTGATCTCTTGCTGCCAAATAATCGGCTACAGCTTTAGCCACAGGTGATTCTTTCAATTTAGGGTCTTTGGTGATAGCCCTCAGTTCGGCTATTTTGTCACGGGTTTTGGCTTCTCGAACTTTGTTAGTTGTGCCAGGGCGTTGCCACCCAGGGAGTTGCTCCTCAATTAGAATGACTGCGTTTGCTTTGGCTTGTTTGGCTTCTACAGAATTTATTTGATTTTGAGGGATTGAATCAACCAGTTTGTAATACAGGTAATTACCCAAACGGTTTTGGGCTTCAGCGATGTTTTCTTCAGGATTAGCAATATTGCGGGTGTTGACATTTAACTGCTGTTGGTAAGCGTCAAAGTTTCTTTCACCCGTTCGTGGCCCAAAATAGCCTGCAACAGCCGGATACTTGCCTAAAATGTAACCGTTTTCTTTAGTCCAGTTTTGGTATTCGGTTGTTGCTATTTGACCGCCAACAGTTGACTCGGTTAGAGAAGTTACATACGGCCAAACAATTTCACCCCATTGTTCAAGCCAAGCATTAAAACCTTTGTAGGCTGGTTCACCAGCTTTCGCTGCGGCGGCCTCTTTGTTAAATAGGTCATCCATGATGATGCCAACATCAACAGCCCCATATTTGGTGTGCGCTAACCATGTTGTCATCGGTGCGCCAGGTCCTAAAAACGCTGACAGTCCACGCATTGAAACCAATGTGAAAGTCATGTTTTCTGCATCTTCAAACAGTCGTTTAGTTCCGTCTGTTCCTAAATATTTTTGTTCGTTTGTACTTGCAAGGAATTGGGTTATGCGCGAGTATGCCCTTTGGAAGTAATCGTCTTTTCTTGCGTCGCCGATAACAAGTTTGGATACATCTGTCCAAATACTGTCGCCCTGTTGAGTTTTAGCGGCTAACTGTTTAAGCCATCCTGGTGTCCACAATGATTGAAGTTCAGCGTTTTCCGTTTCGGGTTGCCCGTACGGGGAAATAAGTTTTCGTAACCAATCATAATCTGCCGACTTAGGAATGAACCTGCCTGCAAGTTGTATGACTGGTCCGAAACCTGGTCGCATTTGTCCGGCGATGTTAATTGCATTTACTCCGATAGTGAAGTTATCAATGACTGAATTTTTTTGGTTAGTCCAAATTCGTGCTAAAGCCGAAGTCATTGGAACCTCAAATACTTTTCGCCCGTTGATGTCTGTGTAGAACCAGCCTTCTTCTTGGGCTGTGCCAACGGACTGCCCAACGTTGCGAATTATGCGTGGGTTTTGTGCGTTCAGTTTAAGCCATGTGCCTGTTACTTCCCTAAAAGCTTCAAAGAACGGGAACAAGATTGTGTGTTGTTGACCAAACAAAGATTTTTTGTTTGCGTTAAACAACAAATCGTTGGTGTATCTTCGAGCATAACCTTCAGCCAATATTTGCGCACCCTCAACTGTGCCTTCGCCGTTAGCCACCGCTGCCTGTAATTCAATACGTTCCAATCTGGTTGGCGTAATGTTTGCTTTTTTGGCAGCATCAACAACCCTTTGTGCTTCATTGGGTGTCATAAACGGCACGAGTTCTTCCATGCGTGTCCAATATCCTGCTCTCCAAACAGGTGATCGTGAAGCCGCATCTGATACACGACCATACATTTCTTCAAAATAGAAACGGAACAACCTGTCTAAACCATCACTCAATGTTGCTTTAGGGTTATTAAATAAGTTTTGTGTTACAAAGTTTCTTACTCGACGTGGTGCGTGAGGGGCGTTAATAAATACATTTTTGATGTAATCGTCAAGTTCTGGTATTACTTTGCCGCGACCTGTCACATCAAAACTTATTGCGTCAATCCCATTGAATTTGCCTGTTGCCACAACTTCTAAAAGTTGTTGATCCAAACCAGTCAGATAAGCGATGTCGTGGTTGAGGATTGTGTCAACACGTTCTGATGCTGTTGCATAGTTAGCCCAACCACGATTTTGATATTGGGGTTTAAGATTTGCTACATCCTCAAAATACGCATCAAAATATTGTCTTCCGCTACCTTGATACAACCAAAGCTTGACTGCATCAAGATTGTTTTGTAACGGTTGATTTGTGTAAGGATGAATTGCGTTATTGGCAATATGGTCAGCAATAGTTAAACTTTTGCCGTTGATAAATATTTTGTCTTTGGCTTGCAAAACACTTGCTGCGATTCTTTGATAATCAGGATTTCTTGTCATGTCGGCAAGTTCATGGGCCATACCTTTTCGCCAACCCATAACTTCATTTGGGATGGTTCGATCAGGTAACTGAAGAACACCTCGTTGCACTTGTTTGGCGTACAAATCTTTGTATTCGCCGGTTGCCGTTGCTTTTGCCCCACGGGTATTTGGGCCGATTAGAACATCTTGGATTGCTTGTGGATCGGCAGCCAGTTGTGCTTCTAATTCGGCGGCTTTTGCTTCAAGTTTGGGGATGCGATTAACTAGTTCTTGTTGTCGTTTGGTTAAAGTATTACCTTGATTTAATATTTTTTGATAATTTTGAGCTTCTTTTAATGTTTCTTGAACATCGCTCAAAAGGGTGTGCAGTTTTACAACGTTTTTAATTTTGCGACTAACCACATTACCCAACGCATCTGTTTGCATTGTTCGACCCAACATCGCCAACATCTGTTCCATTGGATGCTCAAAAATGCCTGATGCTGCAGCTCTTAAAGTTTCTTCGGGAACGACACGAACCAAATGGCTTACTTTTGCTACACGACTTGGTTTCCAATATTGCGACATATATGTTCTAATAGCGTCGGATGTCCAATCGGCCCCTCGTATCACTCCACCAATTACAGGTACTTGTTCTCCTGCTTTAAGAAACGCCCCAATTTTGCCTGTTGCTTGGATAACTTCTTCAACAAATTGTGGCGGAGTAATGTAATAGTCATTTGATAACAACTGACTTAAACGCAAAGGACCTACGCCGCCGTTATCCAACCAAACCAAAGGAACATTTTGTGCCATGTCGTCAATGGTGTAATTCATTACTTGACCGGCTACTTTTCGACTCCAAGAAGTAATTTCGTTGATTGCTTCATCGTTAAAAACCCGTCTATTTGTAAACGGAATATCTATGTCTTCTAACCGTTTTCTTACAGCTTGTTTTTCAAAATCGTTCAAGAATTGAAAAATATCGGCTTTTGTGCCTTGACTTGCTTTCGCCCAACTTGTCAACCAAAAATTGCGGTCAGCATAATCAAAGTTGTACAAACCCATGATGTTGTCAAGATTTCGAGCTGACTGGTTTGGGTCGGTAAAACCAATACGCAAATCTTCGGGGAAAATTTCTAGTTGCCTGAAACCAAGTTTTTGTGCTGCGGTTTTGATGATTGCTCCGCTGTTGGTTCTGACAGCATCCATTTTGCCTATGCCGAGATTGCGAACATTGTATAAAGGATTGAAGTCGGCTAAAGCAAAGTTCAAAACATCAAAAACCATGTCTGTTGTGGTGGCAGGGTCTTTTGCTAATTCAATAAGTTTGGCTGCTGTGCCTATGCCTTCTCGTTGGAACATTGGAGATTTCCACAATGTTTGAACATCAAGTTCTCCTGATCGTGCTTGGTCAATAATGTTTTGTGCCCAAGCAGTTCCTTCACCACTTTCTTTCCATGTTTGAAACTGGTTGCGTACAAAAGATGGCGCTAAATCGTTAATTAAACCTGCTTGATTAGAGATGTCATTGAAGGCATCGTCAAGTATTGGTTTCCAATGATTGTAAATTTGTGCTGGTTCGTATGTGTCGGCTACGGCTCCAGCGTTAGGGCTTGTAGGTGAATAAGGTTTTGTCCGTGTTGGGGCAACTGGCGCAACAATACGGTTGTATTCGTCAACCAGCGTTTGTTCTTGTGGTGTTAGTACACGGTTTGTCGGCTGATTGGGGTTGTCTTGTAAATCAAGAACTTTGTTTTCAAGATCATCAAAATATCTGCTAAATTCTTCAGCATCTATTTTGCGTGTTTTACCAACACCAGCTGTACTTCCTTCACCTGTTCCACCTGGCCGTATTCTGCCCAACCAATTAAAAGGGTCAGCAGGGTTTTTTACAATTTTATATGCGTCAATAGAACCTGAAAATAGTTGATGCGCCAAACTGTCTTCATCCATTATTCCTAATTGCACGAAAGGGTATGCGCCTGCTCGACCCAAAGTAAAAGCATGAGAACCCACTCTTGGTCTTGCGCGTTGTATGGCTTCTTGACTGGCTTCAAATGCTGGGCCACCTGGAAGATATCCAGTACCGACACCGCCTAATCCTTGACGTTGGGTAGTAATGAATTGTTCCGAAAAACTTTTGAACCGTTCACGGGTTTCAGGAGTGCTGCGACCAAACGCTGCTTTGCCTGTTATTTGGTCACGGGCATTGGCGTACAGTTCGCCTAAAGACCATTCAAATAGTGTGCCAGCGTCTTGCGAAGCGGCGATTGATTCTCGGATGACAGGTTTCAAAACATATTGATTGACTTTATCTACGCCTTTTGCTACAGGTAAAAGAACATCAGGGAACAAATCTCTTGAAGTGTTATCAAGCCATTTCCAAAACCCGCCTTCGTCTTGTTTGGTTTTGTCTTCAGCCATTAGAACCCGCTTTTCTTGCAAAATATTCTTTTTGGGCAGCAACCAAAGTGTCGCCGTTAGGGTCTTCTGTTTCTAACTGTTGCAAAGAACCACCAGTTAACTTGTTTAACTGTTCGTCACGTCGAGATTGTTCAATCGGTGTCCAACCTGCTTTAGCGGCTTGCACCCCTGCGTAGTCGGCAATTTGTGGCAACAGATCGTCGTTGCCTGATAAAACAGTTGACACCAAAATTGCTGGTTCAATCCACGGATATTGAACGAAAGCGTTACTTAAACGGTATGCGTCGTTTTCGGTGTATTCCGATTGGTATTGTTTCATTCGATCCGTTTTTACACGGACAGAATCAACAATTTCTTGATACAGGTCATCGGATGGATTGGGCATTTATTGTGACTCAAGTTCTGCAACCAAACCAAGTAAAGCTGCACTCGGAAATTGAGAAGCAATCGCTCTAACTCGCATAGCAAGGTCATCGTTTGAACCTATTTGTGGGATCATGCCGATTGCAAGAGAATTAGGTCCTGGCCCAAAATCTGCGCCGGCTGTAATCGGTTCATCAGGTCGTGCCGTTGGTGCTGTTAATGATGTTAAAGAACCTGGAGCAACACGAGGTTTTTTGGAAACTGGTGATGGTGCCGTTGTTGGGGATTGCCCCATTGGTACGGCTTCTTGTGCGCGTTGTTGCGCTAAACGTTGACCGTACTGTTGGTTTGATGCCGTAGAGATCGGGAGTTGTTCAGCCATTTATGCCCCTAGTTGTGCTAATAGTGCTTCCA
>Ga0222714_10006581_pt1 | contig 10817 bp, 6 predicted proteins | sample C33_3DmetaG_FD_165048 | JGI IMG/M metagenome (GOLD analysis project Ga0222714, IMG submission 165048) | Estuarine water microbial communities from San Francisco Bay, California, United States - C33_3D | ecosystem: Environmental > Aquatic > Marine > Unclassified | place: USA: California... | reverse complement strand
GGGAAATGAGCAAGGCCAGGACAAAGAATACTTTCGGCCAGATACGGTGCATGGCGTTGGTTATAGGGAGTTTGGCGTCCAGCGGCAAGGCCGGCCGGGAGTGGCAAACCCTATCTTGCCATTCCCAAGGTTGCGTTCAGCCAGAAGGTGTGTTTAAGTGGGTTTTGCAAGACGTAGCGAGGTTCGCCGGCGTCTGCGGAAAATTAAACAAAAGCATGAGCATGATTGCCACCGAAACCAACGTGACGATTGCCGCGAAGACCACCGAGCTTTGCGAAGCGATCCTCAACGACCCAGAATTTCAACGTCTCCGCGGCCAGATTGCTGCCTTCCTTGAAGACGAACCCTCCCGCGGCCAGTACGACACGCTGAGCCTCAAGGGCCAGATGCTCCAGCAAAAGCAGCAGATGGGTATGCAGCTCACGGAGCAGGAGATCGAAGAGTTCAACCAGCATCGCGATGCCCTCTTGAACAACCCGATCGCCAAGAACTTCCTCGACGCCCAGCGCGAGGTCAGCACCATCCAGGACTACGTGATGAAGCACGTCTCCAAGACGTTCGAGCTCGGCCGCCTGCCGACCCAAGACGACATGGATGACGGCGGTTGCTGCAATGACAGCGGCGGCTGCGGCTGCCACTAAGTCAGTTACTCTTAGAATCAGAAAACCCGGTGAAGGTTGCCCTTCACCGGGTTTTTGTTTTGGGCAATTCACTCGCCCGAATCTTTTACTTCAAGGTCGACAGAAACGCGATGATGTCACGGATGTCCTGCTTCGGCAGCACGTCCGCAAATCCCGGTGGCATGCCAGACATGCCCTTCTCGCGGGCCTTCACATCCGCCGTCTTCACCTTCACGATGTTGAAGCCATCCTCATCCTGCACGAGGATGCCCAGTTCATCCTTGGTCTCTGTCTTCAAGATACCCGCCACCGTCGTATCGTTCTTCTTCGTGACGAGCACCGTGTCGAAGCCCTGCGCGATCTTCGCATTCGGATCCACGATGGCCTCCAGCAGATACTCCCGGTTCACGCGCGTGGCGATGCCGTCCATGTGCGGTCCCACGTCGCCACCTTCTTTGTTGATCTGATGGCAGCGCAAGCAGGAAGCTTCCACCTTCTCATAGAAGAGCTTCTTGCCGTTCACCGCATCACCACCCCATTGCAGGTCGCGATACTTGGTGACCAGATTCGTGCTGTTCAGTGTGGAATCATACTTCGCCAGCTTCTCTTTCACGACCTTCGCGTTGCGCGCTTGAGCAGCGGCCACGATGTCCCAACGGATCTCGTTCGGCACTTTGCCGGCGACCAGCTTGTCCACCCACTTGCCGATCAATTGGTCCGCCTTGTTACCCTTGATGTCCGCCAAGGTAGCCAGCGCACCCTGCTGCTCGCCGATCGTGCCCTTGTCCAAAATGTTGCTCAGCTGCACCGTCGCGTCCTTCGGACCGATCTTCGCCTGGATGCGATTGCCTTCCTTGCGGAGCAATTCCGCGGAATCACTCACCGCCACCTGCACCGCTTCCGCCAGCTTCTCGTAACCGAGCTTCTCCAGCGCCCGCAATGCCTCCGTGCGGACCTTCGCCGCCAGCTTCGTGTCCTTCACCAAGTCAGCGATGACCGGCGATGCTGACTTCAGGTTCATCTCGCTCGCCGCCAGGATGGCCGCGATGCGCACATCATCAGGCGCGGTCTTGAGGATGTCGTTCAACACCGGGGTCAACGCCGCCGTGGCGACACTTCCATCACGATCCGGCAACGGGCGGTAAAGGCCCATGATACGATCACGCGCTGGCGGATTCGCCCAACGTCCCAAAGCACCCAAGGACTCCGTGCGGGTCAGCACCGGAGCCTGCTTGTTCGCTGCGGCTTTCGCCAGAGCCTTCGCCGTATCCGCCGTGCCCACGCGGAAATTCGCGTTCACCACGCGCAACGCCACTGGCTCCACCTCCGAAGGCTTCACGATCAGCGCCGCCAGCTTCGGCATCGCGCCGACGATCGGCACATCGTTGATGGCGCGCACTGCTTCCAGCGCCAGATGATCATCCTTGTCGCTCAAGAACATCGCCACTTCGGGCATCTCCAGGCGGCGCATCGCCAGCAAGGTAGCCAGACGCACCGGCCGTGCGCTGTCCTTCGCCGCTGCGATCAGCGCCCCCTTGTCATTGATCCATGTCAACGCCATCACGCCCGCATGACGCAGGTAAAGATCCTCGTCATTGTTCGCGCGCAGCATGTCCATCACCGCACCGAACGTGCTCTTCTTCGCCTGCTTGCCCACGCCATAAGCCGCGAAATACTTCACGCGGTTGCTCGGATCCTTCAGCAGTTTCACAAACGTGTCTAGGGACTTCGCGTCCTTCGCATCGCCCAACACCTTTACCGCTTGCGCGCGCACTTCGTCGTCCTTATCGCTCAACAAAGGCCGCACTGCATCAAGCGCCTTGATGTTCTTGCGACCGAGCTGGCCGAGACCCCAGATCGCATGCAGCCGCGCCAGTTGGTTGCCTGACTTCTTCGCCACATCCGCGAAACCCTTGATGGAGCTGTCACCCTTGTCCACCAGTGCGAACTGCGATTCCTGGCGCACTCGCTTGTCCTTGTGCTCCAGCAAACCCGCCAATTCCTTGGCCGAACGCTTGTCGAACCCTTCGGCGAAGAGCTGCTTCACCTGCGCCACGGCCGGATCCTTGATCGCTTCCGGATGCACCATGCGATAGATGCGCCCGCGTGCGGACTTCGGCCAGTCATGATGCCAGTCCGTAAAATACATCGCGCCGTCGTAGCCGAACTCCACGTCCGTCGTCAGCGTGTTCCAGATGAACTTGCCGTGATCCACGAGATCAAAGGAAGCCCCCTTCGGCGTCACCGTATGCCGATGGATGCCGGACACCGAGGCCTGCCCCTTGAAATGGCACAGGAAGAAGCTCCCACGATACTCCTCCGGGAAACCCGTGCCCGGATTGTACGTCAGGCCCGAAGGACCGTTCTCGATATTCGCGATCGGTGCCAACAGATAGGATGCCGTGTTCTCCGGTGCCGGATTCCACAGCTTCTCACTCATCCACGCACCTGCACGACCCAAGGGCGCGTGCTGATAACCGACCCGCCAGCCGCTCTCGCCACCCTCGGCGATATACACCCAACGCTCCCGGTCACCATTGTCGCAATCATTATCCCCCGTGAAGAGATTGCCATAATCGTCAAACGCCAGTTCCTGTGGATTGCGCAAACCCTTGTGCACGATCTCCAGCTCCGTGCCGTCCAGATTGCAGCGATACACGCCACCTTCATCCGGATACGCCAACGTCGTGCCTTCCTTCGTTTTGATGTTCGCACCGCGATCACCGATGCTGAAATACAGCTTGCCGTCCGGCCCGATGGCCAGACCGTGGAAATCATGGCCCGTGTAGCTGAAGCGCACACCCCAGCCGTAGCTCATCGAGTTACGCTTGTCCGCCACCCCGTCGCCGTTCGTGTCTTCCAGCTCCCAGAGGTTCGGGATGTTCGTGAAATAGACTTTGCCCTTCCGCGCCAACACGCCGGAGGCGATACCATCCAGCATCGTGTTGAAGCCGTCCGCGAAGATCGTCGCCTTGTCCGCCATCCCGTCTGGGCCGCGATGGATGTAACGCACCACCTCAGACTCGATCGCCAGATCATCCGCTGCCGGACCGAAGTTCCGGCGCGTCATCGCGATCCGGTCATCCACCGTGCGCACCGCCATGTCATCCTCCAGCATGAACATGTAGTGACGGATATCCAACGTGGAGCTGCGGTAGCGATACGTCTCCGAGACGTAGAAATTGTTCTGCTCATCGATACAGAACGCCACCGGGTTCGCCAGCATCGGCTCCGCCGCCACCATATCGATCTTGAAATCGTGGGAATACGTAAACTTCTTGATGTTATTGATACCCTCGTCAGAAGCGGGGGCCACCACCGGGAAAGGCACCCGGTTTTCGTTTTTCGGTTTGGCATTGATCTCAGCCGCGTGGGAGCCCAGCAAGGAACCCGCCAACACGCAGAAAGCCAAGATGCCTGAATTCATGGACATGCGCATAGAGTGGGATAAGTTAAAGCCAGAAACAGCGAAATCAAGGTGCGAAATCACCCTCCCGAATCCAATTCCCGGCAGGGACGGCGTGTCGCCGTCCCAAACTAAGGCCTTCACCACCGCCCAACCAAATAAGATCGGCCGCGCCAAATCCTGCGTAAACTGGTAGGGCGCGCGGCTCGCCCCGATGCACCAGTGTCGGGGTCTCCCGCGCCGCCCCTTCTTCAGCCGAGGCACAAGGCTCTGCCTCAAATCCCCGCCTATTCGTCCCCTCCGCCCCATACTCCCTCCTTTCATCATTCCAAATTCTCAATTCTTCATTCTGTTATTTGTGGAATTCGAGCGTCCGCCTTGACCGACCAACACTCTCTTCCTCCTTCGTTTGCCGACCAGAGAGGCCAGCACTGAAAAGCTTACCACGAAACCGCAATTCCACCATCGAATTTCCTTAAAACTTATTCACCAAACCAAACCCATTCTCCCTCAATAAATTGTAGCAACCCTTATCCACGCAACTCACATTTTTGGAGTGTGGAGGCTTGCCTCCGCTTTGCCTCGACGCAGTTCGACGCGTCGCGCTTATATCGCTGCAGCATCTGCTGCTCACCAATTCCACCTCACACAACCGCATCACCCTTTCCACTATCAGAACTGCAGCCAGCGTGCATTACATACTTGTCTCTCCGGTCAAAAATTTATCCCGTCGCGACTCATTGAGCGTTCCGTAACCTTCCTCTCCGCCTCCTCCCATCCCGGCCTCAACTCCACCGCCTTCTGGTAATTCGCCTTTGCTTCCTCCTTCTGCCCCATCATCTCATACGCCAGCCCCAGATTGAAATACACCGTGGCATCCTGCGGGTTTAACCCTTTCGCGATTAGCAATTCCTTCACCGCCCCGGCCGCATCCTGCTGCGCCAGATACAACAAGCCCAAGTGATGCGGATACACCGCCTCGTCCGGTGCGATCGCCGCCGCCCGCCGCAAGAACTCCTCCGCCTGCGTGAACTGCCCGCGTTTCTGGGCACATAGCGCCACGTAATACAGCAACTGCGTCTCGTCCGGCGCGCGTTGCTGTGCCAGCTTCAGATCCATCCACGCCTCATCGATCTGCCCTAACCGCTCCTGCGCCCGTCCGGAGAACCGGTACGCCTCCATCCGCGTCGGATCATTGGCCTTCACCAAAGCCCCGAGCCGCACCACCTCCGCCCAATCCGACCGCCGCATCGCCGCCAACTGTTGCTTGAAGAAACCATCCGCCACCCACTGCCGCGCATGCCACCCACCCATCCCCACCGCCCCAACAAACGCAACCAACGACAAAACGCGATGATACTTATTGAACGCTACCGAATTCGCGGAGTCCATCCCCCTCTCCTCCGGTGTCGGAGGAGAGGGCCGGGGAGAGGAGGCCCCTTGCCCGACAAACTTCTCTCCCTTGCCGAACCTCAAAACCACCGCCACCAACACCGCCGCGTACAAAGGCGGCACCTCCCGGTCCAAAGGAAAGCTGAACAACGAATCCACCCCGATCGCCACCAGCGCTGCCAGAGCCCCGATGAGGATCACCCGCTCCTCCCGCCCTTCCAATACGCGCAGCCGCTTCATCGCCTCCCGCAAAAAGATCCCGACCACCGCCAGTGCCAGCAAAAGCCCGATAGTTCCCAGCTCCGCCCACACTTGCAGCAGGTCGTTGTGTGCGCGCTCGGGCGAGCGATTCCGCAAGGTCGGGTCCGTCACCCCCTTGAGCGTCGCCGCCGGATAGTTCACCCGCCAGTTGTTCAGCCCCACACCGGTGACCGGATGCTCCCGAATCATCTCCACCGTGTTCCGCCAGAAGATCGTCCGCACCGCCACACTCCGCGATGCCTTTGCCTGCAAACGGTCCGCCTCCGTCACTGTCTCGTCCGGCTCCTCCGCCAGCCCGCTCAGATACGAGGCGATCTCCGGCCAGCGCCAATGCACCCCGTCCTTTGTAGCGTTTATGGCCAGTGTCCCAATGAACACCGCCACCAGCAGCGCCCGGAAATTCCCCGACTTCAATCGCGGCCGCCAACCGCATTGATACCCCAAACCCAGCGCAAAACCTCCACTCACCGCCACCGCGATCCAGCAACTCTTCGTGAACGTGTGCCCCAAGAACGTGACTTGTAGCGTCAATGCCACCAAGGCGGCTACGAACTCCTTCCGCTCGCGCGCCATATACACCAGCACCGCCGCCACCGGGATTACCAGCACCATCACCTGCGCGGCCATGTTGCGGTTCGCCAAGGTCGCCGCCGGCGCGATCGCCTGTGGCACCCAGTTCCATTGGAACCACGCTTGAGCCAGCCCGATCACCGCCACCACTGCTCCACTCCCGGCCAGCGTCCAAAGCAGGGTGCGTAATCGCTTCGGCGTCAGCTCCACCTGCAAAACCACCCAGCCGATGAGCGCGCACGCCGTCCACTGCCACCACGTCCACCAGCCCAGCCACGGATTCACCGCCCAAGTCAGCGACGCCAGCGCCCACAGCAAAAACAAAGCGATGAAAAAAGTCAGTGGTTGCGGCCATCGCCAAGCCCTCCGCTGCCACGCCGCCAGACCCGCCAGCGCCAATGCCCCCGTCTGGATCAACGCCCGCTTCGGCACGCTCAGGCTCTCATACAAGTCCCGCCAGAAGACCAACGGTGCCAGAAACAGCAGCAAGACCAGCCCCACAAAAAGCCAACGCCCCGTCACCTCAGAGGCGACAGGAACCGACGGCGATGTTTCCCGGCTGGACACGGCACGGAGGTTAGCGGGTCACCCACCCCAGGTCCAACCTTCGCGTGAAGCTCAAAACTCGTAGCAGCCGACGTCAGGAGGCTCTGACCCAATTATGGAGTGCTGCGGCTCGACGCAGCTTTCCGCCCGAGGCGGCTTGACGCCTCGTGAGTCCATGACTGAATCCCACTAGCGCTTCCGCTCCCCATGCATTACGTTCCTCCATGCCCCGCCCACAAGGAATCGGCAGTGTGTTCTTATGCCTCCTCGTATTTCAGCTTAATCATTTTGGCATAGCAGCCTTCGCCGCATCAACGCCCACAACAAACCGCCCAGCCGCCTCACTGAATTCTGCTGAAGCCTATCGACTGGAAGTCCGCTACCTCTCCCGCAAACTCGGTGAGATCGACCTCAAAGGCCCACCCATCATCACCGACGGATGGAATACAAATATCGCCGAGGCGGAGTGGCCGTTCCTTGCCTGTGTCTATTTCGGCCATGCGTGTCTGAACCTCGCCGTGGCCGAGCCTTCCCTGCGCCCGGAACTTCTGCCCGAAACGCGCTGGGTCCTCCACGCCTTGCAACAACCCCGCCTGAGTGGTTTTGTGAAAGCCCACTTCAGTGAACCTTTCCCGAAATCCAACACCACGACACTGCCTCCCATCACCAAATCCGCAGTCTTCGTCCATGGCCACTTCCTCTATCTGGCCATGCGCTATCAAAACATTTCCGATGACCAACGCTTCGCCCCTGTCATCCACCAGGTCGCCACAGCCCTGGCCCGCGATCTCTCCGCCACGCCCCATGGCCTCTTGAAAAGCTACTCGGACATGTGGTGGCTTACGGACAACTTCGCCGCTTACGCTGGCCTCACCCTCTATGATCGCACCTACGGCACGCACCTTTCCGCTGTGAAAGATAAATTCATCACCACCATCCGCACTCATTACCTCGATCCCAAGACCGGTCTTTTTGCCACCTACGTGGATGCGGAACAGCAGAAAATCCTGCAAGGCCCACGCGGTATCTCCCTGATGTATGGTTTGCACTACCTGAAAGAGTTCGCGCCCGCTTTCGCCACCGAACAATACGCTCTGGCCCGTAAAAACTTTTACCGCAGTTTTCTGGGCATGGGAGCGATGGCCGAAGCGCCTCCCGGCGAAACTGCCCGCGAAGATATCGACAGCGGCCCCGTGGTCTTCGGCCTTGGCCCCTCAGCCAGCGGCTTTGGTATCGGGGCTGCCGCCATGATGCAGGATCATCGCACCGTCAGTGAACTCCTCCACTCTCTCAGCATCATAGGTCTACCCACGATGGATAGCGACGGACTGCGATATCAATCCATGCCCATGGTCGGACAGGCCGTCATCCTCTTTGGCAAGACCGCCGCCTTGAAACGCTAATACTTTACGATGACCGCTTCGACCTGATGGCGATCACTATCGCTGTGACCACCGAGCCAACCAAAGCCAGAGCCATGTCCTTCTGCGCATCCCACATATCTCCCTGTTTACCGTTGTAGGCATTCGCATCATCCGGCGCGAGCACCATGGTCAGGCCCCACTCGAACAGTTCGTAGAACATGCTCGCCGCCATGATGAACTCCACCGCAAAGTATAGTGCCGCCCGGCCATACAGTCTCACTCGTTGGGTCAGCACCTCCCAAACCGGCAGCGTCCACAGAATCCCAAAGCAAAAGTGGACAAACCGGTCATAATGATTCCGGCGAAATTGAAAATGATCCCCGGGTCGAAATCCGAATAGTCTCTGCCCCCAATCATCATAAGGCACGTAAGAATAGATATAGCGCGCGCCCAAAGTGTGGATGAGCATGAACACCACCAGGCAGGTAAAAGCTGTCCGACTGATGGCAAACCGCTTTTGAAACCATGGCAGGAAAAACAACATGAACACCGTCGGCGAATGCTGCAGATACATCTCCCGCGGATACGGCGCGCCAAGAAAACTCAACACCATCGCGATAGCCAGCCCCAGCATAAGCGTGCGCTCGTAGGTCCATATAGACAGGGCGGGTTTCTCTGCGCTGGGTGTGGATGTCATCATTGGCGTTCTGCCGGCAGTGTCTCAGGATATTGCCTTTCGTTAAATCGCCATTTTGTGGTAGCTTCCAGTCATGCACCACCAGCTTCAAGGCGTTCCCATCTTCGCCGGTTTGAGCGATGAAGCCATTGATCTGATGGTCAAACATGCCCACGAGACCCACACGAAGCCCGGTGATTGCATCGTGCGCGAAGGCGAGAGCGGCAACCGTTTTTACCTCATCGGCGCAGGCGAGGTCCGCGTGGTGAAACAGCTCGGCACTCCGCAAGAGGTAGAACTGGCGCGCCTTGGCCCGCACGATTTCTTCGGCGAGATGTGCATCTTGGAAACCCTCCCCCGCTCCGCCTCCGTCCAGGCCATCACCGCCGCCACCACTCATGCTCTGTCCTCTCTGGATTTTCTCTACCTCTACGAAAAGCTCCCAGCTGAATACGGCATCCTCGTCCTGAACCTCGCCCGCGATCTCTCCCGCCGCATCCGTCACCTCGACGAAGTCTTCACCGCGCGCGGCTGGTAAGCATCACCCCAGAACCAGCTTCCGCTCCGTCGCTGTCAGTTCCTTCCACTTCCCGGCGGCCAGATCGCCCAGCACGAACTGCCCGATCCGCACGCGCATCAACCGCAAGGTCGGATGCCCCACTGCCGCGGTCATCCGCCGCACTTGTCGGTTCTTGCCTTCCACCAGTTCCAGCCCGATCCAGCAATCCGGTACCGATTTGCGGAACCGGATCGGAGGGTCACGCGGCGGCACCTCCGGTTGCGGCTCCAGCATCCAAGCCCGTCCCGGCAATGTCTTGTGTCCTTGGATCACCACACCCTTGCTGAGCTGCTGCAGCGCCTCCGTTGTCGGGATGCGCTCCACCTGCGCCCAATACTCCCGCTCATGCGCGTTGCGTGGATGCAACAGCCGCGTGTTCAGCCCTGCCTCATCACTCAGCAACAGCAAGCCCTCGCTATCCGCATCGAGCCGCCCGATGGGATACACGTTCTTCGGAAAACCGAACTCCGCCATCGGCCGGTTCGGCGAGCCGTCCGGCGTGAATTGCGAGAGCACTCCGTATGGTTTGTTGAATGCGAGCAGCACAGTTTTATCGATCAGTTAAATCACGGCAGCGGATTTTCCCGCAATTGGGCAAGCGCCTTCTTCACCACCGGCGCCGCCAGTTCCGCCGCCTTGGTGAAACCCTCGCCTTTGATATCCGCTCCCCGCTCCAGGCATAGCGCCAGCGTTTGCGTGACGATCGCCTCATCATACGGCGCGAGCACCGGGAATAATCTCTCAGGGCTCGTGCCGTAATCCTTCACCAATTGCTCCGCATAGCCTCGCGGCGATGTGTATTTGCCATCACCATCACCATCGATCCAGATCGGATTCGTCGAAGCGATGACGCGTGGCGTGAATGTCTTTGAACTCGGCTGATACGGACGCGGCGTCTCGGCATATGGTGCCGTCACTCCCGGACCGGTCGCGATACCTACCAGATAGACATCATGAAACGGCCGCTTCATGACAAACCCCGAACTTCTCCGCAGTCGCTGGTTGGGCCGCAGGTAATCCGTCTGCCGCACTAGGTTGCCATTCGCATACAGCTCCACCTTTTGCACCCAAGTCCACGATGGCGAATCCGCATGCACCGTCACGATGAACTCATCCGGCAGATTCGTCGCCACATCGCCCATATGAAATTGCTGCGCCACATCCATATCCGCGAAAAGCCCCATGCTCACCGAAGCCCGGCCTTCCTTCAGCTTCTTGCACACCTCGTTGATATCGATGCGCCCCGGGTCGTCATCATTCGCCGCGATATAAGTTCGCCCCTGCCCCAAGATGAACCGGCTCACATCATGTGTATCACTCGAGCCTACTGCGACGATGCGATTTCCATGATTCAACAACGCGAACCAGTCCCGATACAGCAGATGAGTATCCGATTGCATCGCCCCAGACGTGATGACTTCCA
>Ga0222714_10006580_pt1 | contig 10817 bp, 11 predicted proteins | sample C33_3DmetaG_FD_165048 | JGI IMG/M metagenome (GOLD analysis project Ga0222714, IMG submission 165048) | Estuarine water microbial communities from San Francisco Bay, California, United States - C33_3D | ecosystem: Environmental > Aquatic > Marine > Unclassified | place: USA: California... | reverse complement strand
GGTCGCGGCGACCACGGGGGCATTGGTCGTCTTAGACTGTGGTTTGAGCGGGCCTTTGACGATGATCGAAGGTACTACTTTCTTTGGTTCCGGTGTTGGAGCAGGCTTTGGTGCTTCATTGGGCTTGCTGACTTTGGCGACGGTATTGGTTGCCGGGGCTTCGCCGGGGCGTGGCTTGCGTGGGAAGTTGGGAATGGTGGGTGCGCCGCCGGCAGCATCCACTGACCAGGCGACCATCTTCTTGTCTTGCACAGCCAGCCCGGTGATGAAGGGTCGCTCATTCTTGGCCATGTCCTTGTAGAACTGCTTGTAGATGGCGGTGATCTTCAGGTCGAAGGGCGTCCCGTACATCACACCGCTGCCGTCATGCAGGATAAAAATGGTGAGATCATCGGATTGGCTGGCGATGGGCGTGAGCTTCGCGATGGCCGCTTCCAGCTTTGGTTTGCCCTTGTATTTGATCTTCCGGATCTGCTGATCGATGGCTTGGGCTTGGCTCTTGGCTAATTCGGGACGCCATACTAGGGGTGGGGAAAAAGCGGTGTCGACTTCTTCATCAAAGCTCCAGACGGCATACACATCGCCCGATTGCATCCGGCCGTATATACCGTCCACAATCAAATCATAAACCAAGGTAGGTGTGATCTCATCCAGCCGGCGCATGCTGAAAGATGAGTCAACGAGAATGATGAACCGGAAGGGCGGTGCTTTACCGACGGACGATTGGGCTGGTGCGGAGGCGCAGAACAGCATGACCAAGGAAATCAGGGCTAAGCGCAAAAGTTTCATCGTCCAGCGTTCTTAAATCGGTGCAGTTCCCGGCGGTTATGGTTTTCTACGTCCGTATCCAAATCGTTCAAGGCCGAGTGAACCATGGCGATGAAATTGGTGCAACTCGCCGCTGAGGCCCCAAAATTGATGACCGTATCCCGTTCAGCGTAATCATCTGTGACCACCATGACTTCGCCGTAGTCCTTCATGCGGTAGGCAGCCCGCTCGATTAGGTCATCCGCCGTATTGCCTGGGCCAGAATAGAGAATCTCCATCTCCGGGCTCGAAACGGCTTTAGGCGTTCCGCTGGGTGCACGGGAGCCGTCAAATATGATGGTGATGGGGGTGCTGATGGCGTCGCGATAACGGGTAAGCACATGGATCAGCTCGTCCCGGGCGGCCGCCGAATGGCGCGCCTTGCCGGGAGCGATCTCTGGCCAGCCATGCAGCAGGCTGTATCCATCCACTAGTATCCGTAGCAACGGCATGGCGGCAGGCTAGCAGGAGGGGGCTGGCTTGAAAATGCCCAATCCGAGCGGAGATTTCCGGCAGATTTGAGGCTTGAATAATACGCGTTCCCCGCGATGACTATCTGCCGCATGAAATCCAGACCGCCGATTCCAGTGACAGTTTTAACCGGTTTCCTCGGAGCGGGGAAAACCACGTTGATGAATCATATCCTGACCCAGCCTCACGGCTACAAGATCGCCGTTATCATCAACGAGTTCAGTGAAGTGAATGTGGACAGCCGGTTGCTGGTGAATGCGGATGAGGAAGTAATCGATCTTAACAACGGCTGCCTTTGCTGCCGGGTGCGCGGTGACCTCGTCAAGAGCATGAGCATGCTCGTGAACCATAACAAAAAGTTCGATTACGTGTTGGTGGAAACGACTGGGCTCGCCGATCCCAGTCCGGTGGCCCACACCTTCTTCATCCCTGATCTCGCGGACAAGGTGCGCTTGGACGGCATCGTGACGGTGGTGGATGCCCGGCATGTGGAGCAGGAACTGAAGCAGGCGCCCGAAACCCGCCAGCAGATCGGGTTTGCCGATGTCATCATGCTGAACAAAACGGACTTGGTGACTCCCGCTGAAGCGGACCGCATCGAGCATCAGCTCCGGCACATGAATCAGCTCGCGAAAATCTTTCGGACCGAGCGGTCACAGATCGACTTGGCGAAGATCCTTGATCTCAAAGCGCGGGACCTTAGCACGGCCAAGGATATCCATGTGGAGGAAGAGCATCATGATGATTGCGAGCTCTGTGATCATGATCATGACCACGATCACGGGCATGGACACGACCATGACCATGGACATGGTCATGCGCAACACGATAACGAAGTGGCGTCCTTTTTCGTGAAGGAGTCCCGTCCCCTCGATCAGGTGAAGATGGAGAAGTGGTTGAGTGAAATTCTCAGTGGTGAGGGCGCTGGGGATCTCTATCGTTCAAAGGGGTTCATGTATCTGCGAGGGCAGGCCAAGCGTGTGCTTTTCCACAGCGTGCAGATGATGTATGAAGCCAAGCCAGACCGCTTCTGGGAGCCGAATGAAACGAAGGAGACACAGTTGATCTTCATCGGCAAGAACCTCGATGAGGCGAAGATACGCAAGGATATTGAAGCCTGTGTAGCGACCTAGTAGAATGTGGACTACATTTAGGGACGATTATGCCACTCTACGAATACGAATTGTGTGACGGCGACTGCAAGGTGTGCGGGGGCAAGTTCACGCTCCGGCGCCCGATGTCTGCAGCTCCCCTGACCAAGTGCCCGGCGTGCAAGAAGCCGGTGCGCAAATTGATGTCCCAGATCAGCGTGCCCCGCGTCACCGCGCCCACCTCGATTGTAGATGCCAAGAAGGCGGGCTTCACCGTGCTCAAAAAGACGAGCAAGGGCGAATACGAGCGGCAGTAAGCCGTTAGAACAACTGCTCCAGTTTCAACTGGTTCTTGGCGTGCTCAAAGAGCACGTAAGTCAGGCCATCTGCTCGCCAGCTGGCGGTATTCCACGCTCCGTTCTGTTCAAACACCGGAGTTCCTTCCGGCGGGCGGTTCCGAAACGCCTTCTCATCCACTACGAGCAGATGCACTTCTTCGAACTTGTTGTCCACGGTGGTGTTGAAACAGATAAGGGTGACTTTGTTGCCCTTCCAATCAAACACACGGCAGCCCAAGCTGGGCCGGGCGCCCAGTTTTGTCGGTAACGAGAATTGCCGATGTCCGCCATTCACCGCCAGCCATTCGCGGATGGCTTCGTGGTCCTTGCTGCTCATATCCAGCTTGTTCAAGGAATCCAGGAAAGCCATGCCGTCGGCCTTGAACTCGGCGAATTGAGGGGTGCCGTTCTTGGTCTGGAGGACAAAAGGTAAGGCCAGCAGCATCAGCATGGCGGCAACCGCCGCGATGAGGGCAGCGGGGCGGCGCCACCAAATGGTCTGGGCGGGCGCGATCTTACGTCCAGCCAAGATGCTGGCTTTTAGATCGGCGGGAACAGCAGTGGCATGAACTTTGGCGCTGATGACGCGGTCAAAGGCTTGCTGCTCTTCAAACCAGGCTTTCAGTTCGGTGTCCTGTTCCGCCAGCTTCAGGGCTTCTGTGAAATGTGGGTCTGCGGCATCTGCTCCGTTTGAACGGTACGCCTGCAGGATGATTTTGGCTTCGTGCTTATCCACGGTTATTCGCCTCCTTTCGGGCGTCGTCCAGGGGGATTATCTTCTTGGATTGCTTCATGCTGTCCTCTGCGAGGAGCTGTCGCAACTGGGTCTTGCCCCGGTTCAGGCGAGACATGACGGTACCGATGGGTATTTCCAACTGTCCGGCGATTTCCTGATACGAAAAATCTTCGAGATAGAAGAGCATCAGCGGGGCACGATAAAGTTCATCCACCAGCAGCAATGACTCCATGATGGTGCTGCCATCCAGATCATTGACCACAGTAGGAGAGACAACCGGCAATTCATGTCCGACTTCTTCCATCTCATGATGTGGAAAACGGGTTTCGCGTCTTCGACTGCCCAAGAACTCGCGATGCAGGGTGGTGAAGAGCCAAGATTTGGCCTTCGAGCGGTCCCTTAACTGATGCCCTTTGGTGGCCCACAGGTAAAAAGTCTGCTGGGTCAGATCGCAAGAAGCCGCCTCGCTACGGGTCAGGCTCAGGGCAAAGCGGTAGAGCGCCTCGTAATATTGCCCTACGAGTTGCTCGAATTCCGCGTTTTCCATGTTCTTAGGAGGAGGCGAGGGTGGTTTTATTCCCAACTATTCTGCCAAGGCACCGGTGCAACTGCTGCCACAGCCAGCGGTGCAAGCCAGACAGTGCTCACCGGTCAGGATGTTGCGATTTTCCAGTGATTCTGGTGTCACCTCCCAGAGGGAAAGCGGTTGGGTGTCACGGAGTTGCATCTCTAGCATCTGATTGAAGTCACAATCATAAACCTCACCCCGGTAGCCTACGCTGAGGGTGCTGCGGCACATGAGGCCGTCCACGGTGTCGGGATTAAAGCTCGTGGCGAGCAAATCCAGATACTCCTGCCAGCGGCCTTGCTTGTGCAAATCCTCGGCAAAGCGCGCAATGGGTTGGTTGGTGATGGTCAGAAGTTGATTGAAGACGATGCCGAAGTCCCGGGCGAGGGCTTCTTTGTAATCCTGCTCTAGTTCCGCTTGGGCGGGTGGTAGCGTGGGGCCGATCGGATTGTAAACCAAGTGCAGCGGCAGCTTGGAGCCATAGCCCACGGTGTTCAATTTGCGCAGACCTTCGATGCTGCGCTCAAAGACACCATCGCCTCGTTGTTTGCGCACATTCTCTGCTTGATAGCAGGGCAGGGAGGCGATCACTTCCACTTCATGTGCCGCCAGAAAGTTAGCCAAGTCCTCGTACCCTGGTTCCGTGAGGATGGTCAGGTTATTGCGGTCAATCACCTTGGCGCCGACTTGGCGGGCGGATTCTACGAGGTAACGAAAATTGGGATTCAACTCAGGTGCGCCACCCGTGATGTCAACAATCTCTGGCCGGTGCTTCTGCATCCAGCTCACTACGCGCTCTGCCGTTGCGCGATCCATCATCTCATTGCGCCAAGGAGCGGCATCTACATGGCAATGCCGACAGGCTTGGTTGCATTTGCGCCCAACGTTGAGCTGCAAGGTTTGCAGGCGCGAACGGCGCAGGGACAATCCTTGCTGCTGCAACAGGGTTAAGAAGCGATGGCTCACTGAACTTAGGATAGTCGTGATGATGTGTTTATTCCAGCTTTTGCGCCTGACTGCGGGCCAGATAGGCCTGCCAGTCCGCCAAAGTATCCACATCTGACAAGGTTTGTAGCAGGTGATGGCTTAGTCCGAGCTGGCTGGCACGGGTCAACGTCTCGGTCAACACGGTTGCCGTGCTCCAGTTGATTCCGGTGAAGAGTTCAGGATGCGGTTCCTTTAAGCCGATTAGCCAGTATCCACCATCTTGCGCGGGGCCAAGGACGAGGTCGTTGGTTTTTAAAGCCGCCCAAGCAGTTTGCACATCCAGACTGGTCACTTCCGGGCAATCGGTGCCGATCATCGCGATACGCTTGGCACCCGCCTGAAAAGCTTGTCTGAAGGCTGCTAAAATGCGGAAACCCAAATCACCCTCTGCCTGATCATGATAGGTAAACCGGTTGTTCGAAATGTCTTTGACCAGGCATAATTCTGTTTTTGGGGTATAGTGTAGTTCTACAACGCTAAGTGGTGCCATGGTGGACAGCACTTTATCCAGCATCTGGCGATACGCGGCAAGTGCGTTATCGGCACCTATTTCCGCCGCCATTCTGGTCTTGACCTGACCGAGTAGGGGAGCCTTGAGCAGGATCAGGAGTTTCTCATCTGCAGGCATGTTCCAACCATGCAGCTCAGGACGATGCCGGGCGAGATTTAACTGGACTCCAGCGGTAGTAGGTTTCACGGACCGGTCTTGCTTGAGGATAGCAAGCTTTCAGATCGGTTAGCTTCATGATGACCCATGGCTGGGTGAAGTGGCCGCCGTTCTTGGTGAAAACAAAGTCGGCGGCCAGATAAATCGCGCTATGAAATGGTCTGCCGGTGGAATCCACTAGAAACAGTATGTCCCCGTAGCGTGCTTTGCCTTGGACTCGCTCATGATGCTTCGTTAGGGCTTCTTCCATAAAGGCATTATCAAAGAAGCGGTCATCTGGCTTGATGTTGAAAAAATTGAAAGTCGTCCAGTAACAATCCGGTTGGGGCTTAGCCCTATTTGTCGTAACGGCGGGATAGGTGTTGACCAAGGTGCGGGGCAGGTAGGGAAAAAGCTGGGTCAGCGAAATGTAGGCTTCCGTTTTTTTGCCTAGCGCGGCTTGGAGGGTACGCTTCACCTTTTCTGTGCGATAGGCTTCCCCCCAGTAGTGGGAGAGTGCACTCAAATCCGTGGTAACATTGATGTGCAACCGGATATCGCAATAAGGGTGACGGTAGAGGATGCCGAGCAATTCCACCCGTTGCTCACGGCTGACAATCTTATCTTCTATGAGGTCCAAATCTGCAAAGCAGAGAGAGCTGTCCGCCGGATAGATAAGTTGGCGTATGCTTGCCAGAAGCTCGGGCGGCAGGTTGCTCTCGTGCATCCAGTCGCTGGAATCAGCCGTGGAGTAGCAAAATGGGAAGGCGAGAGTCGGATTTTGTGGGAACTGCGCAAGCCAGAGGTAAAGCTTGGCTCGGCTGGCCGGTTCCAGCGCCCAACGGAATTCTTTAGAAGGATGGATGACCGATCCGTCGCCTTCGGGTTCCAATCGGCAGGTTTGCTGCCATAGTTCCTTTTCCTTGGCCGTCAGGAGACTGGCGTTTATCGCGGTGCTTGTTTCATCAGGGCTGATGCCGGGGACATGCCAAATGGTTGCTTCGGTCATGGGGGCACCGGCTAGCCAAGCCTCGGGCATTGGGAGAAAAAAACGACGATACTCCAAGTTGCCCCAAGGCCCCTGTTCCAGAGGCAGCCAAGTATCCTCAAGATATCGACGGTCAGAGGAAGTAGCTGTCGCCACACTGTCCAAGGCCTCGTCTTGCGGGGCACGACAGGAAGCACAGAACAACCCTACTACCAGCAATACAACTTGGCCGATGCGCCGATACATAATACGTATGTATAGACGCTTTAAGCGGCGAATGGTTTCGCTTATTTTAAAAATTAAATAAAATAATTAAAATTAATCGAACCGCTATTGATTCTCTCTATGGATGTATTCAGCTAATTGAATCAGGGGCGATGTAAAGTGAATGTGCCGTGGTCGAATTTGCAGCTGTAGGTGGCGTTTAGATTGGTTCCGATGATGGTGCCGTCATAATGGTAGATGCCGCCAGCCAGATAGCCCAGATCCTCATCGCCTGAGAACGTGTAGCCAGTAGAGTTTTGAGCCACTGGCAATGTCACCAAATAGCTGTAGCGGAATAGTTTCCAGTAAGTCGCCTTGAAGTGGAATTCGTATTCTTGCTCGTTTTTTTGCGTCACGAGGCAACGCAGTCTGCCAGTGTGTCCGTTCACCTCGCTCAGCCATGAGCCTTCCCAAGCGCCGGTTGCAGTCCCGGGCTTGGCAGGTGCCTGCATGCGGGCATGGTGCCAAGCGCGCTCGTAATTGGCACAACCGGTCGTAGAAAGTAGCAGCAGCAGCAGGCAGGCGAACGTTTTTACCAGTATCTTCATAGCATCGAATGGTGCGGTTGTTACTTTGATGTTCTACGTCGCCTTAACGTTCAAGCACAAGCCACGGACAGACCAGTTTCTACTTTGCCGGAGCCTTGCGAATGGTGTTCTCCAATAACAATACCGAAGGCCCGCGCTCTTCCCAAGTGTCACCCAAGATTTTAGGCACATCGCCGAATGAGCGGTTAAACGCGCCCAGCACGATATCCACATCCCCATCGCCATCCAGATCGCCGACATCCATGGTTATCCAACGGCCAGCAATGCTCTCCGGGAAAGTATAAGGAGCGAACTTCAAGTCGCCTTGGTTCTCCAGGTAGGTGAAGCTTTCCTTGAAGGCTCCCATGTAATTTGGAAAGAAGGAAATCGCGGCGATGTCGATATCGCCATCCATGTCAAAGTCCCGGGCCATCGCCCGATAGGCGCCATACATCGGATAGAACCAAGCTTCACGGAACTGGCTGCCACCCTCGTTCAGATACAGCCGGATGCCGTGATAGGGTTTTTGGCAGTTGGCGAACATGGCCGTGTCGCCATTGTCACCATTGGTCACCAGCAGGTCCAGTTTCCCGTCTTTGTTCAAATCGACCACTTCCAAGTGAGATGTACCCCAAGCGGGGTGCCGCTGGACGATGATCTTCTCTTCGAATTCGCCACGACCCTTGTTCAAGAAAAGAGATATGCCTTCCTGCGCTTGAGCCATGGCCACGACGATATCAGGTTTTCCATCACCATTGAAGTCTGCCACCTTCGCACCGACGGCGCCGGGGCGCTCCAGCAACACGTGCTCGGTGTAAGAGCCATCGGGCATTTGTTCATACCACGAAAAGCTACCGAGGATATTGCCATACGTGGCGACCACCAAATCTTCGCGACCATCTTGGTTCAAATCGGCCACGGCAGATTCCACCGGACGACGGAGTTTTCGCAGCAGCACCCGCGTGACATCACTGGCACCTTGGGCTCCGTTCGATGGGCCTTGCAGGCGTACCAGCTCGCCCTCGGCACGGTCAGATGGGAAGACACTGCCGATCATGCTGGCGTAATATCCATCCGGGCGCTCCAAGAGATGTACGATCGGATTCGGCATATCCATGGAGGCAGCCAGTGTTCCGTCTGCTTTCAACACGGCCAGCTTCTTGGTGGTGTCATCACCTACGAACAAGAGGTGAGCCTTTTCATCTATTTTGACCAAGCTCGTTACTGGCTTCCCGTTTCGGTAGCTGGTCTCCCGCATCTGGAAATGTTTCAAGCCCACGGTGATCGGCGGCTTGGCCACTTGCGGCAGTGGTTTTGCCGGGGCGGCAGTCAGGTAGTATGTATGGATGATTTTGTAGTCGGCAAAATCGATGACCGGCTCCTGCGGCACCTTGCCGGATGCGAGCACCTGATCACCACCCGGTTCATTAGTCCAGATGACCGAACCATAGCCCAACCAATCATTCATGCGGGGCAGGATTTCGTTGGACCAGGTGAACTTGTCGGCGACATCTGGCTCTGGAAATACATGGCAGGAACTGCACACCTGCATGGCGACTTCGCGGCCGACTTTCATATCGCCCGCCTGCTCGAATGGAGAGGCTACGGCGGTGGTCGGAGTGGTCTGTGGGCTGTTCTCTCCATCACTACCTACAGGAGCTTCTGGAGACTGACGGAAAATGAGCAGGTACACCACCAGCAGAGCCCCGACTAGGCCGATAATCACCGGCCCCATCGGTTTTTGGCCGCCAGTTTCCTGGGGCGAGCCATTCTCAATCGGTCCTTCAGTTCCACCGGGGATACGCATAGACAAAAGAAAATCGTAAACGCGAGTCAGGTCAAACAAAAGCGGGGCTAATAGGCAGAAGTGGCGGAGAGAGGGGGATTCGAACCCCCGGTTTCAAAGTTCCCCTCATTATCGCGCAATATCCATATTTATTGGTTACTTTAACCTGCTTGAGCGTTCTTGCGTGATTGTGATTGCATATAGTCTGCATATAGTTATACTCCGCTCATGGCTTGGCTATATAAACAAAAGGGGTCGAAAAACTGGTGGATGGGTTGGCGGGTTGGAAAGAAGCAATTCTTGAAATCCACAAGAACCTCTGACCGAAAGGAGGCTGAACGCATCGCCCATGATGCCGAGGCTCTGGTTATGCGCCGGGATAATCGGCACGTCTTAAAGCAGGTTTACCAGTCCATCATGGGAATTGATGAGTCTCGTTCCTTGGCATTGCGCCCAGCGTTTACCAAATGGATAAACGACAACGAGGCCGCATCGGCTCGAAAGACGGTGCAAAAATACCGCGCCATAGCCAAACAGTTTTGCGACTACTTCCAAGCCGACGACAATGCACCATTGGCTGACGAAATCACAACGGATTCGATTCGTGCTTTTTTGGACAATCAAGGCACTGTGAAATCCCCCGGCACGGTCAATGTTACCCGCAAAGTTTTGTCTGCTTTCTTTCGTTCGCTAGGCCGGGAAAACCCAGTTGCGGGAATACGGGCGGTTAAAGACAACACCGAAAGCGTTCGCCGTCCTTTTACTCTGCCAGAGATCAGCTTGGTGTTTAAGAACTGCCCCAATGATTTTTGGCGGTTTATGGTCATGGCCGGATTCTTTACAGGGCAGAGGCTTGGTGACTTGGCTTGTTTGCGTGTCGGCAATGTGGATTTACAAACTGGCATGTTAAGAATTACCAGCATCAAAACCGGCAAGACAGTCAACATACCCATTCACCCTGTTTTACGTGAATTGATTCAGGTGCGGTTAGGTAAACTCACGAAGGGCAAGGCGGCTGCTTACCTATGGCCGGAACAGGCCGCAGTTTACAACAAGCGCGGCTCTGGACCGTTGAGCGCAGAGTTTTATGAGATTCTTTCCGCGTGCGGTCTTGTTGCTATTCGCGTGGACAAAAAGGGGGAAGGCAAGGGCAGGGATGCGCGTAGAATCACCAACGAGTTAAGCTTTCACTGCCTCCGGCATACGTTTGTTTCACTGCTGAAAATCACCGGGGCGAACCAAGCAACGGCCAAAGAACTGGCCGGACACAGCAGCGATGCTGTGAACGACAATTACACCCATTTGCCGGAAGCGACCTTGCGCGAGGCGATTAACAACCTACCGAAGATTTGAGATATGCCAGCAACAAGAAAAAAAGTCGCATTGCCTTTCTCAGACTATTTTCACCGTTCGTTTTTGTCGAAGGAGGTTCAGGAGGTCTTAAATAAGTGGAAGCCCTTGCATTATGGTTGCGAGTATACCCATGGGGATGATGATGCTTTGGCGTTTCCCATAACTGTTTGGGCAGTAGCAAACGAAGCAGTTTTGGACTGCGACGCAAGACCCGAACGAGGTGAATCCTTCTTTATTCTACGGCATCGAAGCCCT
>Ga0222714_10006578_pt1 | contig 10819 bp, 11 predicted proteins | sample C33_3DmetaG_FD_165048 | JGI IMG/M metagenome (GOLD analysis project Ga0222714, IMG submission 165048) | Estuarine water microbial communities from San Francisco Bay, California, United States - C33_3D | ecosystem: Environmental > Aquatic > Marine > Unclassified | place: USA: California... | reverse complement strand
AGCAGGCGGGCCAATCTTCCTAGATACATCGCTTAGTGCCGATAAGTTTGGATTGGATTCCATTTGCACTGATCCACAGGAAGCCGTTGAAATTGCCGGTGGGTTCGCGCGCGCACGAAGCTTGGGTTAAATGCTTTGCCCCCCAGAAAATACGCAAGGTGGGTTGGGACTAGGCAGAATTCAGGGTTATTACCGTGTCGCAATTACGGCCGAACTGGAGGAGTATTAGTAAAACTGTAAAAACAGCTGTCATCCTCTTCTCAACCTAAGTCAACACCAGCTAATGCCTTGATCAGGGAGGAAATAACATGCTTGACAGCACACACCAAACCAAAGCGCAGCGCGTCTTAGATGCAATTAACCAAGCACTCGAGCAATCCGATTACCCAGCACTCGTCGATCAGTTTCAAGACGACTGTTATTGGCGAGACTTGGTATCCCTTACCTGGAACATTAAAACCATGGAGGGCAAGACTCAGATCCTTGACATGCTCGAGTCACAAGCCGAGACCATTGATCCGAGAGGCTTCTCGCTTGACCCTCAGGAGGTGGTTACAGCCGACGGCGATGTCATAACGGCCTGGATTACCTTTGAGACAAAAGTGGGTCGGGGTTACGGCCTAGTGCGCATCAATGCCGGAAAAATTTGGACCCTTCTCACATCGTTAGCGGAGCTTAAGGGGCACGAGGAGCCCCTTGGTTACGAGCGGCCTTTAGGTGCAAAACACGGAGCCGGTAAGAACAGGCCCACCTGGAAGGAAGAGATTGAGGCGGAGCAGAGGAGTTTGGGCTACACCGCTCAGCCCTATGTTGTGATTGTGGGAGGCGGACAGGGCGGGATCGCTCTTGCAGCACGCCTGCGAATGCTAAACGTACCAACCATCGTCATAGAGAAAAACCCACGCGCTGGGGACAGTTGGCGAAATCGGTATAAGTCGCTATGCCTCCATGACCCCGTCTGGTATGACCACCTTCCTTATCTGCCCTTTCCGCCCAATTGGCCTGTGTTTTCACCAAAAGACAAAATCGGTGACTGGCTTGAGATGTACACCAAGATTATGGAGATTAATTATTGGGGCTCAACCAGCTGTGAATCTGCCTCATTCGACGAAGAAACGAAGGAATGGGTTGTCAAGGTGGTTCGAAATGGTCAAGAGATTACGCTACGGCCACAGCAACTTGTACTTGCTACAGGAATGTCGGGTAAGGCTAATGTTCCAAGCTTCAAGGGGATGGAGAAATTCAAGGGCGATCAGCACCATTCCTCAAAGCACCCAGGTCCCGACGCGTACAGAGGTAAAAAGGCAGTGGTGATTGGTTCGAACAACTCAGCACATGACATTGCCGCAGCGCTTTGGGAAAACGACGTGGATGTCACTATGGTTCAGCGCTCCTCAACACACATTGTTCGATCAGACACGCTGATGGATATTGGTTTAGGTGCCCTTTATTCTGAGCAGGCTGTGAAGAACGGGATAACACATCATAAGGCGGACCTTATCTTTGCCTCCGTTCCTTACAAAATTCTTCACACCTTCCAAATTCCCTTGTACGAGCAAATGAAAGAAAAAGATGCCGATTTCTACGCAGGATTAGAAAAGGCAGGCTTCTGGCTAGATTGGGGTGCAGATGGCTCTGGCTTATTCATGAAGTATCTGCGACGTGGGTCAGGTTACTACATCGACATTGGTGCCTCGCAGCTAATTATTGATGGCCAGATAAAACTCAAGCGGGGCCAGGTTTCCGAGATCACTGAGAATGCTGTGGTCCTTGATGACGGAACCGCCTTACCCACCGATGTCATCGTCTACGCCACGGGCTATGGATCAATGAATGGATGGGCTGCCGATCTTATAAGCAAGGAAGTGGCCGACAAGGTTGGCAAGGTCTGGGGGTTGGGCTCCGACACATCCAAAGATCCTGGCCCCTGGGAGGGAGAACAACGAAACATGTGGAAACCTACGCAGCAAGAGGCCCTGTGGTTTCATGGTGGAAACCTGCATCAGTCACGGCACTATTCGCAATTCTTATCGCTTCAACTGAAAGCGCGAATGGAAGGCATACCCACCCCTGTCTACGGTCTTCAACCTAGCTACCATATGGCGTAAGACGTCTGAAGGCATTGCTTGTTGGCGCCTTCACAAGCCTTTTCGCTCAACGCAAGGAAATGGTTGTCGACTTGGGGTTTCGTCTCACCGCAGACTGTTGACCGTTGACCACTAGGCTCACCTCCAGCTGCTTGAGCCGCTTGTGGCTGGCAAAGACCGGAAGCCCAAGGCTGGTTAGCTGATCGGGGTTGGCGCAGTCCCAGCCAAAGGTGTAGGCCAGTTCGCTGTGGCCGCCCTTTACTGTCCCTGAAAACAGGGCGGACTCGGCAACCGATTCTGTGACCTGGCAGACCGCATTCGCAGGTGGAGCGACAATGTTGTTTGGGTTTTCCAGCAGCTTGCGAAGGGCTGCAACTTGGCCCCGTTGGGCATCGGTCTTGGGCGCATGCTCAAAGCCAAGCAGGCTCTCCATAGGTACCCGCAGCGTACCCTGAATACGCCCCTTCTCAATAGCCAATTCAAGCTCCCCTTGACCGTGGGCATGCGCATGGTGATGTGCATGAGGCTTATTCTGAGCCCATGCCGCTGAGACAACAAGCACAAGTAAGGCCCCCATGAAGTACTGAAAGGGCACGACGACAGTCGGTCGCAGGTAGAGCCTTCTCATACGTGAATCTCCAAAATAAACAAAGTGTTCACCTTCAAGGAATGCTTTGGAATACAAAATAACCCCTTTCCATACCCTCCTAGACCAATAGAGCCCATGAGGCAACGTGATGATTTAGCGGGATTGCGCTAGAGCATCTCATCTTGGAGGTAATACCAGCGATAGAGCATGGCCTGCCCGAGACGCCGGAAGGGGGCAAAGAGATGGCTTGGTAAGGGTGAGCGATAAATAGGAAGGTCAAGGACAGGTATTTTTAAACCTGCTATCAACTGCGCAAGACGTCGGCCCGCATGAGCGGAAAAGGAGACACCGTTGCCCCCGTAGCCCAACGCATAAAAAACGGATTCTTTTCCTTCAGGCTGAATAATGCGAGGCATCATGTCATGTGAAACGTCAACCCAGCCCCACCATGAGTAATCAACCTGAATGTCTTTAAGAACAGGAAACTTTCGGGCAAGACCGTCTCTCAGTAGCTGCAAGTGCTCTGGCCTTTGCGCATCAGCACCGTGGACTGCACTTCGACTACCTATCTGAAAGCGATTGTCAGGAAGAAGTCGATAGTAGAAACGCAACGTTCGGGTATCGGTAATAAATGCTCGATTGCGGGCCCCAACCTCCGATAGCTCGTGAGCCGACAAAACCCTTGTCACCATCGAATTTGAGAGGATTGGCATCACTCGGTTTTTCAGAAGCGAAGTTAAAAACTGGCCACCATAGGCGCCCGTAGCAACACCAACCCGACGTGATCGAACGACCCCCCCCGGGGTTTGCAGATAATGAAAGCCGTCTCGCTTAGCCCATGAGACAACCGGACTTGCGGTATGAATTTTCACTCCTAACGATCGAGCCAGTCGGTGGTAGCCAAAGGCAAGCTTCAAGGGGTGCACACCCACCCCCTCAGGCTCATAGAGGGCTCCTTTTGCCTCATGCTCATTACAAAACTCTTCATGCAGTTCGCTTACGTTGAGCATGCGTGTTTTGTACCCGAAAACCTCCCGCATGACCTTCGCCTCGTTCGCGAGAAAACTGAGCTTCTTCTCTCGATGGGCCACATAAAGGTGGCCAAAATCTTGCGCATCACAATGAATCTGACCTACTAGGCTTCGAAACGTTTCAAAGCCCTCACGAATCTCATGATCGAGACGCTTTGCTGTATCGAGTCCCCAACGCTTGATCCACTGCGAACGGTATAGACGACCGCTTGCATTCTGACCCTGACCACCATTGCGACTGGTACAACCCCAGGCCGTCTGATTGGCCTCAAGTAGCGTGGCCTTTATGCCGTGCTCCTTCGCTAGAAAGAGGGCGGCAGCAAGCCCAGTAAAACCCCCACCAATAATGACAACATCGGCATCAAGGTCGCTTATAACGGAACCATCGTCGTCGGGTGGAAGCCCCGCGGTAGCCACCCAATACGTGGGTGCATACGACATTCCATGACCTACTGTACGGTCAACTAAAGGGTCGTGCAAAGGGTTGTAGCACTCTCGGGTGCGGCCCGAGGGAAAGAACGATGGAGCAGAGAAAGGAACAGCAGCCATGGCGCTAGACCCTTACCTTTCGGAAGGCATTTTTAATAAAAATCTTGTCCCCGCGAAAAGTAAACAGATCGACACCGTTGGCCTCAACTCTTTTTCCGTCCAGACCGGTGCCAACAAAAAGCCATTCAGAGACACCTCTTTCGCCAGCAACGAAGTGTTTGCCGTTTAACCACTGCGCATCCGGAAAATTGGTCCAAGCTGCTTCAAATGCCTTGCCAACAGCCTCATACCCTTCGAAACGATTACCGTACACATGGGTACCCGAGACGGTCTCAAAAATGCAGTCATTCGTCATAAAAGACATTAAAGCCTCAAGGTCGTGGGCATTCCAGGCATCGGAGAAGGCCTCAAGGGTTTGAACCGTTACAAGCGATTTCACAAGGAAGCTCCTAGTAAAGTTGAGCCTCGATTGTCCGGTTTGAAGAACGAGATTGTTAGATCCAGAACAAGTAAACCCGTTGATCCAGTCTAGACCCCAGGGCGTCGTTCACAGAACTCGGAGTAGAAAATACGGGCCATGACCTTAACCCCCTCGGTAATTCCTGCGGAGTTGATGGAAGAAAAACCCATTCGGAAGAATTCAACTTTACTGGGGTCATGAAAGAAGACGTCTCCGGGTTCAATCAGCACGCCCTCGCACTCCAAATGCTTTGCAAAATCTTTTGAGTTAAAGCCTGGTGGACCCTTCACCCAGAGCGAGGAGCCCGCAAAGCCGGGTATTACCTGAAGGTCGGGTATGTTCTGCCTTAGTGAATTTTGAAGCTCTTCCGAACGTTGCCTGAAAGCATGAGTCTGGCGCTTAATCATGGAATCTAGATGCCCAAGAGATATAAACAAGGCAAATGCACGTTGAATGAAGGCAGATGGATGGCGAACCATAAGTCGGCGTAGACCCCTTAGCTCATGTATGAGCTCAGAGGGACCAACAATGTAGCCAAGCCGAAGGCCTGGTGCAAAAGTTTTCGAAAGACTCCCTACATAAAGAACTCGGCCAGAACGATCAATACTTTTAAGCGCTGGGCTGGGGTCCTCGCTAAAACTTGACTCGGCCTCGTAGTCATCCTCCACCACAACAAGGTCGTTCTTCTCGGAAAAGTCGAGAAGAGCCTGACGACGAGTCATAGACATCTTCACAGTGGTTGGGCACTGATGACTGGGCGTTACTATGACCATCTCGGCTTGCTTTAAATCCGCTGAAAGAGTTAGTCCTTCAGAATCAACCGGTATGGGAATGATTTTCCCTGCGCGCAATGAAAAAATGTTGCGCGCGTCTGGGTAGCAGGGATCCTCAAAAGCAATGCAAGACTTTGGGCCCACCAGAAGATCTGCAATCATAAAAAGGGCATGCTGGGCTCCCACGGTGATTACCACCTCGTTGGGCTTTGCCCAAACGCCTCGGCGAGGAAGAACCTTGCTGCAAATTTCTTGAACCAGCCTCTCATCATCGTGGGAAATAAGGTCCTGGGCCCATTCACGAATATCAGATACCGAGAGTGCCTTCATACAGCACTCGCGCCACTCTGCGGTTGGAAACAGTGAAGAGTCAAACTGACCATATAGAAATGGATAGGGGATCTTTTGCCAATCAGCGCGCTTGACGATGTTGCGCTGAATGCCAAGGGGCGAGCGAACACGATGAGCCCAGTTGGGAGAACCTGTTCGATAACCCCCCTCGGGCAGGGACGTCTTCTCTGAAACAGGCTTATCGCCAACCCCAGGCTTAACCATTTCCGGATTAACTAAATGTGCGCTGCGATCGCGCGTAATTAGATAACCTTTTGAGACAAGCTGCTGATAAGCAAGCACTACGGTGTTTCGAGCAACCCCAAGTGCTTCTGAGAGTTCTCTGCTTGAGGGCACCTCTGAGTTAGCAGGTAACCGACCCTCAAGAATTGCGTCCACGATCATGGTGCGAATTTGATTTTGAAGATTCTGCCCCTGCGAGGCGTAGCGGACAAAGGAGTCGCGCCACATGAGCAGTGAGAGCTTTACATTCGACTGCGCCACGGAACCGCCCAGATTTCTACACGACGCATAAACGCGTCACGTGGTGAGACTGCAACTCCTCTGACGATCGTTCTTATAGTCACGGATTGTTTTCGCAAAAGCTCTGCGAATCGACGGCGTTTGCTCGGTGTCTCAGGGCCTTGGGACGGGTAACCAAAGTGTTGCTCCACCTCGAACGTTGTACTGATCGACATGCCCAGATACGGTTTGGTCGTTGTCGATGTAATGGATATGAAACCTTTCCCCAGGGTGGGAAACGACCCCTTCGAGTTTGTCTCCACTGCAGACAGCGACAAGCTGTCCAGTGGCAGTGGGATTTCGGAAGACTTTCATACCTGACCGCTTGTTAGCATGCCCACCTGCATGGCCATGACCCCCATGGCCTCCGTGCCCAGAATCAACGGCCGCGCCGTGCCCAGACTTCTCGCCCGTTAGAACATGCCAAATAAGGTGTGAGAAGGTACCCGTCACCCGAAATACAAAAGGTTGGTTTAACTCCAACTTGTTGGCTGAAGCTTGTTCAGAAACAAATTTCTCGAACTGGGCCTGACTCATGTCGCCTGGCGCTTGAACTTGCTTCCATTGCGTAACCTTACCACTCGCCCAGAGAATGGCTGCATCGTTTACCGAGGGGGCTTGCACTTTGCCGTTGGAATCCGTTCCGATGCTCACCCAGAGCTTGCCGTCCACCTGAACGATCTCGCCTTTTAAGCCCGCTAAGGCACCAACACCCCAGGTGCCTTTAGACTGATCGAGCGTCAATAAATTGACTTTGCCGGCCGTATCACCGGAGTGCATCATCTGCGTGAAGTTGCCATGGTGCTGGAAGCTTTCTTGTTGCGCCAAGGCAGCAGTCACTAGGAGCGAAAAACCAATAGCTGAAAAGTATTTAATCATCATGGAAATCACTTTGCTCGAAGACTAAGCGAATTTACGATCATTTGAGGATGTTAGCATCGGGTAGAGCCAGATTGCCTCACGTTTCCATTCAATGCTTACATTCATGCTCACCACGTCAGCTCCCCGCTAAAGCTCAGGGGCTGGTCACAGAAAGAGGCGCAGGCGCTTTGATACATTATCTAGAACCACTGCTGCTTTCTCCCGACTGGACCGACCACATGGTTAACTTTGATCGCATCACCCACGAGCCAGGCTAGATGGGCGGCCGGACCAACGTGCTTGATTCAGAGATCCTCTCTTTTGCCAGAGAAAATGGTTGAAAGCAGTTTCAGTCTACCGAGCGTTTTAGTTCGCGATAAAAGTTCTCGTGGCTGCCCAGCAAGAGCAACATCCGTGTTTCCGGATCGTACTCGTAGGCCAGTAGCATCATCTGGCCATTAGTCTTGAACTTGTAAACGTAGACACCTGCCAAATCACCACGTTTGGGCTCACCTATCTCGGGAGTTTTAATGAGCATCTCTACGGCTGTGTCTACGTCGAGCTTCTGGTTCTTATGCAGCTTTTTGTAGGCGCGAGCGAAGGCCGCACTCTGAAGAACGGTTACTGACTTGGAAGACATTTAACCCCGACCCTGCGGTATAAACTTAGTGGCCAGCGTTGGGCCCTCTGCTCTGGCCACGAGCAGGTCTCGCACGAAGTCGATGGGAAGATCCGGATTGTCCAGCGCAGTTTTACCTACCATTGCCCAGAACTCGACTTGCCCCGCGATACTGCGTCGCTCAGCTAGTGCGTGCGCTTTGGCCTGCTCATAAAGCTGGTCGTCAATGCGTACGGGCATACCCATAAAAATTCTCCTTGAAGTTAAACGCTACTATTGTAGCATTACACTCAAAACAGTTAGAGTAAGCAAATTTGACTTCATTAGGGGCTGGTTACCAGCGGGCCCTGCTCGCGCGATGTCCGGAAATAGGACAACAAAAAAGTGGGCCCTGCGGCCTGGAAATTGTTACTCTAATGGCATTTAATTATTCTCCGTATTGCTCTATTGAACCGCCAAGGTGTATTCGCCGCGTGCCGGATAATTCTTGCTGATTGCAAAGTCAATCGCCATCATCAAATCAGTGAAAGACGGCCGCGCGAACGGCATCGTCTGCACTGCACCGTAGTAAAGGGTGTGATCGGGCTTGATCAGAAACACACCTGGCTCATGGAAAAGCTTTGGCTCTTCTACGCCGATGGAGGTTTTACCAATCCCTTCTGAGATATAAAGCCCCCATTGCTTTGCAACAGAGAGTGGAAGGCCATACCCAAAGCGAAGGTCATCCACCCCCACCTTCGTGGCCATCTCCTTTGCGCGACTCTCATCGTCCGATGAGATGACAATCACGGATACCCCGCGCTGCGCGAGATCTGGTAGCAATTGCCCAAGTTCTTTTAAATACTTGATACACAGGGGGCAATGCAAGCCTCGAAAGAAGACGATGAGCGAAAAGTTCTGAGGGGTCTCACTGTGCAGGTCAAAGCCGCCATGAGCCAAGGTTGGGACGTTTAACGCTGGAACAGGTTTTCGTGGGATTGGCATTTTGGATTCCTAAACGTGAGTGAAGACGTTGAATGTTAATAGACTGTCAGATAATATAAATCCAAATAACCTATCTAATCGTATAAATTGAATCCACTTGACCGACTCACCCCCTTGTTAGAGCGTTTCCCGCCAACCGCTCGGGTTTTCTTCTCCGACGTGCTTTGCAATCGATTTGAAGGCCATGCTGAGTCGACCAAGGGTCACATTCATTGGTTGAAATCGGGTGCGGTTGAGGTTGTGGCAGATGGCAAGGCCGTTGGAATTCTCTCTAGTCCAGGCGTGATCTTCTCTCCTAGAGGTTCCGCACACACCCTCATTCCCAAGCCGGCGGCCGAGATCGTGTGTGCGGAATTCGAGTTCGGTCAGCGCTTTAGGAACCCGCTGACGCTGGTGACCCCGGGCGTAATTCTTCTTCCAGTGGCAGACGCCCCAGAGATTGAAGTGGTTCACAAGCTCCTGATGGATGAGGCGTTCTCAAGCCGATGTGGCAAGTCCTTCGGGGTCAATCAACTGCTGCAGTACTTCGTGCTGGTGGTTTTCCGATATCTCATTCGTACCGAGACAATTCCTAATGGAATAACGAAGGCTCTTGCAGATGAACGTCTTCTTAGAGCCATTAACGTTATACATGCAGAACCTGAAAAACCGTGGACTCTAGATTCGCTCGCTGACGTTGCTGGCATGTCACGAGCAAGCTTTGCGAATCATTTTCGAGAGGCAACGCAAGCTACCCCAATTGAATATCTAACGGATTGGCGGATCACTCTTGCCCAATCGAAGATCATCAACGGAGTAGCCATCAAGGCTATTGCCAAGGACGTTGGCTACGCAACCCCAGAAGCACTTACCCGAGTCTTCACTAAACGCGTGGGGTGCAGTCCAAAAGAATGGCGTGACACCCAAAGGCAAGGTTAAGAGATCGCAATAAGCCTCAAGACGATACAGCCTGCTCGCGCGATGCCCGGAAACAGGACAACGAAAAAGTGGGCCCTGGTCGGGGTCCATATCTTTTAAGCCTATACGGGCTACGGCTTGGCTTACCCTCACAGACCCGCCCACGGCACGACCTTTATCGAAGAGTTAAGGGTCCGGGGTTGTGAAAAAGTGAGAAACGGCCCAGACCTCTTTGCCCGCAACTACAAATTGGCATTGACGTGCGTTTAATACTCGCAGGCAGTCCATCGTCAACACTGCTCTATGCGCTAAGTGAATCGGTTAGGGATGTGATCTACATAAAAAACCAGGACGTCAGTGATCATGCAACAAAACTATTCCAAACAATTGAGGATCTAGAGAGTCTAAAAATGGCTCACCTAAGGCTAGATGCTGCCAGCGATGATTTGGTTTTCTCTCTTGAGGAGACTGCTAAATGAACTCGATGCGGACATTGAAATCAATTACGACTCTCTTACTGGGCTAACGGAGAAGAGGCTAGAGTCCTATGCAGCCAGTACGAAAGACCTGGTTGATCTATTCGTCGACTCAACCAAGGTGGAGATGCAAAAAAGCCCGGAGGAAAACTCCAGGAAAGCAGCTTAAACATAAACGAGGCCCGGTCGCGACATTTTTGTATTGACCATAGTATTTGGGATACAGGGTATTTGAGAGAGCAATGAGCACGGTTCCTGCCTTTAACTTTGCACTGCTGCCAGCCGAGTCCAGCCGCTCAAATCCTATCCCCTTCACCATGGAGAGGATCAAAGGCTACCCCAAGAAGCTGGTGATCTACCGTATACAGGCATCGAGCTACTGGTGGGTCCGTTACTACGCCGAAGGTCGTTATTACAAACGCAGCTGTGGAACCGATGTTCGGCGCGATGCCATCCAGGTCGCCAAGCGTTTCTATGACGAAATCAACTTTAAGATCCACCAAGGTCTGGCCGAGAGCGGAACCATTACCTTTGACGCTGCCACCCGAGACTTGCTTGAGTCCGAGAAGGCCAAAGTCGATCGACGCCAGTTAACCCAGATCACCTACGATGTCCGTAAGTATCGGTTCGATAAGACGGTGACAAACTTCTTCAAAGACCGAGACATCGCAAGAATCGACTACACCGCGCTTGATGAGTTC
>Ga0222714_10006576_pt1 | contig 10820 bp, 26 predicted proteins | sample C33_3DmetaG_FD_165048 | JGI IMG/M metagenome (GOLD analysis project Ga0222714, IMG submission 165048) | Estuarine water microbial communities from San Francisco Bay, California, United States - C33_3D | ecosystem: Environmental > Aquatic > Marine > Unclassified | place: USA: California... | reverse complement strand
GCATTTAAATTTTCGTTGCTAATCTCATAAAGTGGTGCTTGGGTTTTGAATGTTGTTCCATCATCCCTATATCGAATCGCATCCTTCTCAAAGTAAGTCGCTTCAAGAATGAAATCGCTTTTCCAGATCCATCCGCAAAGAAAAATTGTAGATGTCTTCTTATTTACAGATGTGAAATAAAGGATATCGCAATCAAGTTCCTTCTGATACGCAACAAAATTATTTGCATAATGCGGTTTAGGGTTAACCATTCGCCCCATTGTTTTCACATCAATCTTGTATCCATTGAGAGTAATGTCATACCCTCCATCGAATCCATTTGAAAAAGAATACGGCATTCCGTAATACTTCCTAACCATATTCTCACCCAATAACCCAAGATATTGTTGCTCTGTACTCCCATTGAAATCAAATCGATTTCCAATATTGTTGTTCTGTACATATTCCCAACAAATATCTTTTAGTTCTGATGGTATGGGTAAATCTATCATTCCAATTCTCCGATAATCGTGTAAGAATCCAGATCCTCCCCTTCAATGAAATATCTCTTGTAGGTTGATATCGCCTCTTGCAACTTCTCTCTCCCCTTTTGGATGAATGATTCTTTGATCCGATAGATCCCCACATCCAGAGAGGATTTGTCAATCACAATGAAAACAAACTTATCCCAGGAAACTCCAAATAGTTCGCAATAGATAGCACATTGCATATCGTATGAATACTTCTTCGCTGAATAGGGAAATGCCTTGAGGTCAGCCGTAGTTTTTAGATCCACAATAAAACCTTGCGATGCATCATACATATCCGCTTTCGCTCGGAAAGGCAGATCCCCAATCATTCCCATTGTCGGCACTTCGAATTCACATCCCTGGAAAAAGGAGAGAGCATATTCATTCCGAAGGAGGGCATCCGCAATCCTTCTCGCTTCTTCATAATCTCTCCGGGTGATTGATCCTTCCGGGGAATCCTTAAATGCCTTCGTGGCTCTTGATTGAACCTCTACGATCTGAATCCCCTCCATCTTCTCTGGTTCGAGAGCCATAAGATGTACCAATCTCCCAATGTTGAAGGATGCAGAGTCATCTTGTCCGTACTTGGTGATATAGTGATATTGCTTCGGGGAATCCAGGAGTTGTTTGCAACTCGTAGAGGATAAAGCATATTTTCCAAGGTGTCCGTAGTAGAAGGAATCATCCTCCATCTTTTTGATGATCTCCTCTTGATCCCATCTCTCTCCGTTCAGTAATTCAATCATTTCAATTTCTTTTCAATATGGATCTTGTATTGTCTGCAATACTCCAAAGCGAAATCAAAAAAATCTTCGTGAAGGGGTATGGTCAAAATAAGGTTGTCAGTATCGGGGCAGACCGCCTCGAACTCTGCAACAATCTCTCCAGAATCCGGCATTCCACTCCAGGAGATCGGGGAGATCATTTCTATGTGATGGTACTTGCGCTCAATCATAATTCGTGATAGTCTTCATAGTTACATTCAAGGCAAATTCCATTGTAGTCGAGAACCTGGTAGCAATACTCGCAACGCTCGGGTTCTCCATAAGGATCGGGGGCACCAAACTCACTGCACATTGTAGAGATTCTTTTCGATGTCAACTTTCTCAATAGCCAAATCAAGTAAAGCGTTGTAAGCCGCTTGTCTAATGTTTGTAACCGGAAGATCTGAATTCTCCCAATCAAAATAGTTCAATGCCTTGATGATATCAAAACAATCGGAATTGTATATGGTCGAATCATCAATCATCGTATTGACTAATTCCCACGCCTCATCTTGAGTGCGGATGATGTCATCCTCTGCCTTGGTGAAGATCTCATCTTCGACCATCTGAACCCATTGGTATTTGTTGAAACTCATTGTACCAATAATTTGAGGATTGCAATGAGAGCGAACGGAGTAAGCATCGCCACTCCAATCATAAAGAAACCAAAGCCATACGCTTTGACATCTTCGAGGTTTTGAGGTTTTTTCATTTCTGAATCATTTTGGTTTCCATAAAGATATGAAAGTTATCAACATAATCCAAGAACAAAAAATCCCGGAATTCAACCGGGATCTCTCATTTTTTATTCATTCTCCTCTCCAGGAATCATAGCATATCGCTATCCTTTGATCTGTCTGTGGAAACTCCACTTTCAAATCACTCATACATCGAGCCATAAAATCGGCTTGTTTCTCTCCGGGGCTTGGTTTAGGTAAGGGCATATTACATCAATTTAATTCCATCCTCTATGTTCAAGTAACCGATTTCCTTCTTGATCTTTCCCTGGTCTCCAAAATCCGTATTCCTGGGGAGATCCCTTTCTTCCCACTTGATCCGGATGTGTGATATGTAAAATGCCCATACACCCAGGGGAGTGGAATTGATATAAACCGGGCGGGTACTGAACTTGATTGATCTCTCAAGTAAAGCATCGTGTTTGGATCTCTCAATCAAGAGATCATCGTAATGAGTTCTTCGGCATTTCAATTCAATATCCATATGGTACAAAAGAGAATAGCAATCGTATCTGGAATACTTCACCTCACTCATCTGGAGATCAGAGATGAAATTCTCCTTCACGAAATTGAAAAGATCAATCTCCTTCGTAGGTACTGAATATTGCATCCAAATGATTGATCCTCTCCTTCCAACAAGATCCACAAGAAGAATGTGGCTCATTGGTATTGAAAAGTCGGTTATACATTTTTAAAAGCACCTCTTGATCCGCAAATGCAAGGGAGTTACTTCTTCTCTTTTTGAAATCAGAAAAAAAATCATATTCCTCCTTTGTCATACAATCTGGTTTGCGGTATCTGAATATTCGATTCAATTTCTCCTTTCGTGCATCGCATCCGCAATCCACCCCGGTCTGTTCAGAAAACCAATCCACCGCGGCTTTGATGCCGGTTGCGGTTGTGATCTTCTCAATCGTATCTCCTAATCCCTCACTCTTCTTGCGAGGTCTTCCAGGTCTTGTATTCTTCTTCGCAGATTTCTTGGATTCTTTCTCTTCCATTCTTCAGAGTATTAAAAATGCTTCGTGCAGATATTTTAGTTTCATCCGCAATTGTTCGTATTGACATTGGGGAATTGTGATAAAGTTGGAACATTTTCTTGTCATACCAATGCCAATCCTCCACATCCTCCCAAATCTTTTCGATCAGATCATCAAAGGATTCAAAATTTTCATAGTTCACATCCTCAAAGATCAATTCATCCTCCACCTCTTGAAGATCTACAAATTCAACCCTTGATTGTATCTTCTTGATTGTATTGTACATATTCCGAAGGGTGATGTAAACGAAATAAGTATTCACCTCTTCCCCATACATAATCCTTTCCGGATCATCTATGTACTTGTGCAATCGGATGTACATCTCCTGGACTATATCCTCCGCAAGGATCGGATCACATCCGAAGGATTGAACCATCTTGATCCAATCAATATGCTTTTTAGCCAGGAGTTCGAGTATCACGATATTATCTGCACAATAAATACGCCAATCGCAATTTGTATTTCGTGTCGGTGTCCGATCTCTTCATATCCATCCTCTCCCCAATCAAGATAGTTAATCCCGAACATAATGCCGACCAGGGGAGTGATGCGAAAGGTCATATCAATTCCTTTAGTTTGAAGAATTTTTCTTTGTAAATATACAATTCTTCCGTTTTCTCTTTTTCCTCCCTCAACTCTTGCCTCAATTTCTTGATGATGATCATCAAATCAGCGTGGCTCAATTTAGGCAGATCCTCTCTCTTGAATAAACTTTCCCGGAAGGAGATCGCTTTTTCATAAAGATCCTTGTAATCATCATATTCCATCAATGAGGAATGCATACTCGCATAATGCACCACAGATGCGTGATCTCTTCCCAATACCTTTCCCATCAATGAAGGTCCGGCAACACATCGGAAAGCGACTGCAAAAGCACCCCTTGCATATACAAGTTTTCTCTTTCTGGAATTGTCATCAATGAGGTCATTCATCTGGAAATATGCCTCCTTTGCGGACATCAGTTCATCTATCCCCATAAGTCAATGTCTTGCTTTATGTATTTTTCATTCATCACCTGGAGATTCATTTCCCAAATTCCTCTCTGTGATTTGATTGTCAAGTTAGTCATTTCTTTCATCTCATCACAAGGATCGAGAGGTTTGCAATTGCATCCCTTGCAGAAGTAGGTCGTTCTATCCAGGATCTCAAAAATCTCTCCTTGTTTCGTTCTGATCTGATTTCCAGGTTGGAAATTCTTAAATGTTCGATGCCGCATTGTCAAGAGCATTTTGCATATTAGTTATCACTTCTTTCAATTCTTGGTTTTCGTGTTTGAGTCGGGCATTCTGTAATCTCGCCTCATTCAAAAATCTGTTTGATGATCTTTCAAAGTCAATGAAATAATTCATCACCCGATCAATCTCAATCAAATCAATCACTCTGTTGATGATTTCATTCTGGTACCTAATGTCATCCTCTTCTTGAGCCATCTGATTCATCCAAAGCAAGGTGTCTCCCAAGAGTAATTGCTTCTCTCGGATATGTAATTCGTTGAATGTTGGATCAGAAGGGAACATCTGTTTTTTGTTTAGGTGGTGTGTGAGGAATCAAACTCTTCAAATTTATCAAAAATCCCACATTGAACTTCATTGATTCCAATCGGATAGGTTGATCCAGGGGAGTCGGTCTCCCTCCGCTTTCTAATTCTTTCACCTTTCGGATGTGGATATCCGAAAAGATCCAATCCGTATCGTGTTGGGTATAGCGGTGAATGACAATAAATTCATCGGCTCGGTTTACAAACTTACCTCCACCCTCTACATCCGAAGCCATTGGAGGCATAGGATGCCCCTTGTATGGATGCGATCCGTGATGCAACTTTCGAAGGGCTTCAGTAGCGGGGTGAGTATTTACGATTGTCATCACTCCGTATTTTTTACAGAATACCCGGATGTTGCTCGTTGCTTCATAGTGGTATTCGTGGGTACTTACCTTCCCTAATTTCTTTTGGTTGATCGTAAGTGAATTGTATGGATCAATCAACATCCCATCAAAAGCCCATTCATCGTACATCTCCTCCGCAGTTTCCAGGAGGGAGAAAACATCAAAGAGAGTTTCATTGTCAATGAATTGAAAATGTCCATTGATAAAATCTAAATGCCTATAAAATTTCGCCTCCTCGATATATTGGATTTGTCTTCCATCCAGGAACTCAATCAATTTTCTTGAGATGGATTTCACATCATTCTCCGAAGAGTATACAAGCCATTTTGTTCCATTCTTGAGAGAATGCATCAGCATCAGAAATAGTATCGTGTGAGTCTTTCCCACATTGGCGTGTCCCGTTACAACAATGAAATTGCCTTTCTTGAATCGGAGATAGTCATCCACCTCCGGGAATCCAAACTTTGAGGATTCCGGGATCTGCCCCTTTCTGGCTTTCTCAAGGTAATTCATAATATCACCGCTTCGGGCGATCAGAGGGTGTGTCAGCATAAGGTTGAAGATAAAAAAACCCCGCCGAAGCGGGGATCATTTTTTGAGGTTAATTTCAGAAGGGAGATTCTTGGGATGGAAAGTGCTGATTGTATGTCGCACCTTGGCTCTCCATCTCCAATACGCATCCAAGGTACTTGTCCACGAAAGAAGGGATGTCCGTGATCTGGATCTTCCCGGCACAAGCAAGGTCAACCGCACCTTTGAATACTACGCTACGAGCAATCTGCTCATCCTTACTGCCTGCACCCTGGCTCTTTGATCCTCCAGAGAATCCACCACCGGAATATGCCGCGGTTCCTTTGGAGATCTTGACAGATCCTTTTGCATTGAGTGAATATTCTACCTCATCCCCGACATTGTACCAAGGTGATGGTGTCTTTGAAAAAGCCGTTCCCTTCTGTCCATCATCGAACACAACATCCATCTTGTGGAATTCTTGCCATTGTCCGGTTGGGGTGATGCTTACGATTTTTGCCATTGTTGATTGAATTGATTGATTTGCTGATTTATGAATTCTTTCTTTTTTGATTCGTGCAACTCCTTCTCAAGAAGTACGATCCTCTCCTCTAACCAGGAGATGTATGCTTTGCTTTTCATCGGTTGAATATCCTATCGTTAATCCAATCAATAGTGTTGCTCTGCGCTCTGATAATCGCTTCCGAATCTTTGATCGCTTCCGATCTTAAATGCTCAAGAAGATTGTTTCTCTTTTCTAATGCTTCGATCCTTGCTTCCTGGAATCGAATGATGCTCTCGTACATTTCTGGAGAGAGGTAGGAATGTGATGTGTTTTCCATTTGATTTGTTATTTGGTTATTCAAACCTATGGAATTTTATCAACACATCCAAGCAATTTATGCCGGTATGAAAAATATTTTTGCCGTATCCTTTTGGATTTCAGTATTTTGTATGATGATCAATTTCTTGAAATACTTCGGGGAATCATCTTCCACCCCTCCCCAATCCTTGAAAGCATCCATTGCAAACTTTACCGCCATAATGCAGTTGTCAATATCGTATCTGTAATTGACTTCTGCTCGGATGATGACTTTTTCGAATCTTACCGGATCAAATCCTTTCAACTGATCCAGGATCTCCCCTTTGAATTTATCCTTCGCTTTCTTCCTTACGATCCAATGCTTGGATGCATAGAAGGAGTTTAGTGAAGGTACTTTTCCTACCTCAACGTTTATATCCACATCGGTCAGCAAAGTGAGGATCTAATTTGTAGATCTCCTGGAGAATTTCTTGTTCCTTCTTTAGGGCATTGGCTCTTGCTTCCTTCGTAGATTCACAATTAGCAAAGAGCATAGCCGCTTGGTGAAGGTGATGATCAATCTTTCTCTTGATTGCTTTGTTGGTATAGTATTTCCATTCCATCGGATTTGGGTTTTGCGGATGCATTGTGGAACTCAAAGTATTCGAAGTGGTTAGATGATTTGTGTACTTGGTGTTCAAGTTCACGCTGAAGATGTGCAATCGCTTTCTTGATGTCTTGGGTGATCGGGTTATTGGGCTTCTTCCCCGCCCGGAGTAGATAGGTGATTGCAGTACCTAAATTGTAGTTGTCCTCCTGGAAATCCAATACAACATCAAATGCCTCGATGTTTTTGTACTTGCCAATGTAGTATTTAGGTGTCCTCTTGCTCATCATCAACAAAGATATCTTTTTTTTCTGTATGACCTTCTTCGTGGTAATCCTCAAAATCATCCCAATAAATGAAATGCCAACCCTTGTGATCATTAAGTGCCATAGTACCTCTGTGCTCTTGCTCTTGTTTTCTCTTGTTCATCATCCAAGGGATAATCCATAAAACCAAAATGCGAAAGAAATGGGTTCTGGTAATCATCTGGGATCTCTCCCTTTTCGATCCTTGCCCAATGCTTTCTCTTCTCTGCTTTAGTCAAGTTAAATAGTAATTAGTTATTCTCTTTCAGAGAATCTAAAGTAGTATAGTTAACTTAAGTAAGTCAAGTAAGTTGTAAAAAATAATCAACTACCACCAATTGACCAAAAAAAATATCTCAATTCCTTTTTCTTCGATTTCCCGAACTTTCTCCCATTCAGATGATATACCATCCCACTCAACAGAGAAAACCTCGCAGAATCAAGGAAACAGCCCTTAAATCAATTTGTTTAGCACCTGCTTGATGATAACCAACAAGCAAAGGATCGCAATCGTCCATCCGATCAAACCTTCCCAACCCATTCCTTTTTTCTGAATGGGCTGGTTCACGATTCGGATTGTTTCCACTCTTATGGTGTCGGATGGGCACTCCGCAGAGATTATCACCCTTTCCCCTGGGAGGTACTTCAATTCAACCTTTACGCGATCTTGGTAGAGGATGGTGTCCTTTTGGATTGTTAGAGTGTCGTGTAGTACTCTCTCCTTTGTGATTACAATCGTATCCCTTACAACTACACTCTCTTGGTGAGGTTTCGCAATACCGCATCCACTAACTCCCGCAAGAATCACAATCGGGATTGTCAATGCTACAAGTCGGATTCGTAGGAATCTCTTCCAAATCATTGAGCCATTCATCAAAACTGCTTGTATTTGGTTCTTCCATTTTCTTTGACTGCCTTTAGTATTTGCTTTCTGTTTTTTCCTTCCTTGTATGAAACGTGAACCCAGGAAGGGCACTCATCATTTCCGAACTCCCAAATCAATTGATCAAAGGGTAATTCATTTTTTATGTATTCAAAGATCTCCCGATTCTTTCCCCCCATATCAATATCAGCCGCCGCGCCATTCAGCGCACAATGTTGTGAGGTGGTCGATCCTCCGATAGCAACATTCAGTTTTTGGCTTCTAAAACCGGAAGAAATATAAATCGCCCCAATATGATCCCGGAGGGGTTGAAGCACATTCTCGCATAAGTCAATCAAATTGAGAATCTGATCTCCATTCGGAGTATTGTCAATCCCCTTCCGGATAGCCGTTTGGCTCTGGATCATCTCACCCAAAGTGAAATTCTTTGACAACTTCATCGCCCTTGTCCTTTGTAGGGTTTTGTCTTATTGCCGTGTTTAGCCGTTTTAGCGTGTTTCCTGCGCTTTTTGCTCTTTGAGTGGTATGTAGATACCGATTGATGTTTTGAGGCCATTAGAAACGATTTATTGCATCCTGGATGTCAAGGTGATGGATGTGGAGTTTCATATCGATTCCCGCTTCCCATCGCCACATCTCCTCTCCATCTCTGAATAGAATCAAAGTAGGAACGCTCTTAATCTTGAATTTGTCCTTTAGATGGGGCTTTGCCTCAATGTCCACTCGGTAGAGTTTAGCATTCTGCAACCTTCCTAAATCCTTGTAGCCGTTCTTTGAGTTGAATCCAGCATTGAACTCAATTACGCTCTTGCCTTCGGGCTGATAAGTGAATGACAAGAGAATGAACGAAGCGACAAGCCAAGTTCTCATCTCAATTCAAAGATTCGGTTCTCAATCTTGTCCAACTGCGCTTTGATTTCCTCAATGTTCTTGGCGTTGGTCATTATGGTTTCACGCACCAACTCATCCTTGAGGTCAAACTCGGTTCGTGATACTGCGGGTTCGGGCAACTGCTTTGCAATCTCAATCTCTCCTTTGACATCGTAGTACATCCCTACGGCAACGGACAAGCCAATAGCCAAAGCAATCAATGTTTTGATACTTACACCAAGAACGGTGTCCTCACCTACTTCGGTAATATTGCTCATTTTCTATCAGCGAATTTCTCAAGTCCTGCAATCCCAAAAGATCCAAGGGTTACGAATAAAAAAGAATTGTAAATGAATTCATTCACCACCAGATCCTTTCCCACCCATCCGGTAATCACATCCGCTAACATCACCACGATCATAACCGCAAAAGAGATGAATCCAATGATTGTCTTTTCATTGTAATCATTCGAATTCTTAAAGATCTCCAGGAAACTCATTTCATTTTCAATTAGTGAAGGGGCTTATTCAGCCCCCTCCTCTTTTTCCTTTTCTTCAATAGTGTTGGCGTAGGCATTGATTAGCACACGTACCTCATCCAACTGCATCAAGATTTGTGCTTCTTGACCTTTTAACTGCTCTAAACGCGCTTTCAAGTTTTCCATTAGTAGGGGTTTTAATTCCCCGCTAATTTACGCTTCAGCGGGTACATCAGCAGCGGGTACATCAGCAGCGGGTTCTTCAACCACTACGGGTGCGGGGGCTGAATCCCAAGCATCTTGTGCCAAGTTGCGGTAGTAAGTACCAACGCCCAAGACCTCATCGGCAGAGGGGTCATTCACTTGCAATACCGTGCGCCAAAAAGATGAGGCGATAACTGCGCCATCCTTTACAACATCGGTGGTCTTGCGTACTTCAATTGTTCCGTCTAACTTGACGTTGAATGCGCTGATGTAGATTACTTCTTCAATCATTTTGTTTAGTTTTATTTTTTATACGAAGTAGGTGATTGTACAATTGACATAAATAACCGAACTCGTTGCTTGTGTCCAATCCATATTTGCCCAAGAAGCGTTGTCTCCTGTTTGCAAAAGTGCAAAATTAGTACCGCCCGCCGCGATTTCAGCAAATATGCTTATTGGTGTAGCTGTAGTATTATCAATGTTAAAAGTAGCAACACACATATAACTGCGAATACCAACAGTGAAAGGAAGTCCTGCGACTTGTATTGTTCCAACACCACCCGTATTTGCACTTATTCCTAATTCAATAGACGCAGTAACTTGACGTCCAATCTTCGTGTATCTGCCTAATTGTGCCGCATAGGTCACGGTTGGGTTAGTTGTACTTCCCGCAAAAGTCGGAGTAAAAGTCCCCTCCTCGTAGTCATCAAGGGCGTTGGCTGCTGCGGTGTCCCCGTTGAAGGTTAGGCCATTTGCATCAATGCGAACACGCTCTTGCAGTACGTTTGAAGAATCGTTGGTAGAAAATGTGAGGATAGAACTAAAAGCATCGCCTGCGGTCAAACTTTGGATGCGGCTTCTAACAACATTTGAGCCACCATAGGTATTGCTATTGTTTCCGTATAAATCTAAAACAGCAGTTACTGAAGCCCCCGTAAGGGCAGAGATTCTTTGGTTTCCTTTGATATGCAAAACCTCTGAAGGCGAACTCGTGCCGATGCCTACATTGCCGTTTCGGTTTACAGTTACCGCATTATTGAAGATATTAGAATCATCACGGGTATACAACTTGAATCCACCACCATAAGTCCCTCCGTCAGCATATCCCTCAATGTAGAAACGCTCGTTGTTTCCGTTTCCGCCCGTTGATAGCATATATAGTTTGGCATCAGTAGTAGTTCCAATTTGAACATTACCATCTACCTCTAACTTTTCAGAAGGCGAACT
>Ga0222714_10006574_pt1 | contig 10824 bp, 10 predicted proteins | sample C33_3DmetaG_FD_165048 | JGI IMG/M metagenome (GOLD analysis project Ga0222714, IMG submission 165048) | Estuarine water microbial communities from San Francisco Bay, California, United States - C33_3D | ecosystem: Environmental > Aquatic > Marine > Unclassified | place: USA: California... | reverse complement strand
ATAATCTGAGGGTAATACTCTAATTGAGATGCTTTGTGTAAGAGGTAGTATGGGTCAACGCCTATGCAGTGTCCTCCAACCAAGCCAGGGGCAAATCGCAGAAAATTCCATTTAGTTGATGCCGCATCTAGAACTTCATATACATCTATATCTAATTTGTCACAAATAATTGAAATTTCATTAATCAATGCAATATTGATATCTCTTTGTGTATTCTCAATAACTTTAGCCATCTCTGCTACCTTGATGCTACTTGCTTTATGAATACCAGCATCAATTATGGAAGAATAGATACTTTCTACTATAGCCATGCTGTTGTCATCTGAAGCGGAAATAACCTTTGTTATATCTTTCAGCCTATGCTCTTTATCACCTGGGTTAATTCTTTCAGGGCTATATCCACAAAAAAAGTCTTCATTGAATTTTAAGCCTGATTGAGCTTCAAGAATAGGAACACAAATTTCCTCAGTTAAGCCAGGATATACGGTAGACTCATAAATCACGAGATCACCTTTTCTAATTATTGATCCCAACAAATTTGAAGCAGATTCAATAGGATTAAGATCTGGTAAATTTTCTTTAGTAATTGGGGTAGGAACGGTAACTATATAAACACTACATCGGCTTTCTTTCAATCTAGAGACACTATTTGTTATTGTCAAAAAAGAAGACTGTACTAATTCATCAGATGAAATTTCTCTTGTTTTGTCTAATCCAGACTTAAGTTCCTCGACTCGTTTTTGATTAATATCAAAGCCAAAGGTTTTAAATTTCTTGCCTAACTCTACAGCCAAAGGCAGACCTACATAACCTAAGCCAATTACACCAATTATTATGTCTTTATTCTGTTTGTTCATATATTGGTTTCCAAATCAAGGAGCAAATATTCTTGCAGCTTTAAGTTAGAGATATCTGTGACTCTGAAAAGTTTACCATCATCTATTGGTTGATATACGCCGTAATTTACTTCATTACATATCTCAAAAATCTCATCGATTCTATCGCCTAAATATCTGATATGTTCTGGATGGATTGATAAGATCACTTCAGGTTTGTAATTTTTCAAAATTGTTTTAGATCCTCTTAGAACTCTTACTTCAGCACCCTCTACATCAATTTTAATTAAACTTGGAAAAATATTCTTTTTATTACAAAAGGAATCAATACTTATCTGTTCATGAGTCGATTTGATTAAGCTTAGCTTATTTCTCCTAACCTTATTGACATCCAAGATAGAGGATAATCCCGAAACGTAGCGAGGAGAATATATTTCTATATCATCTAGGTCTCTATCGCCAACCACTAAATCATAAACATCTATATTATTAATATTGTTATATTCAATGTGTTTTAGTAAATATTTTCTGTTTATAAGGTTTGGTTCAAATGCATAAACCCTTTTAACATCTGAATAAATGGAAATTGGTAATGCGCATAAACCAATGTGGCTACCGATATCAAAAATAATATCTTTATTGAGTGACCTTTTCATAAGTTCAGAGAATCCATTATTATGTCCAGAACCCCAATTCTCCCAGTTTGATTTGATAAAGATTGAATCCATTAAAACTGGATAATTATTAGCAATGTTGATGCTGCTCATTTTACCAAATCTTATTTTTAGATAAAGATGAAATATCCTTAATGCAAGAACTCTTAGAATCTCTATCTGAAGAAGCTTTGAGTTTTTTATGCTATTGATAATTTTCATAAATTTTTAAAAATATGCTTACTCTCAATTATTTTAGTTGATGGTGGTCTAGGCGCAGATTTATCAAAACTGCAAAGCAAATGAATGAAACCTAACTTTGAATTACTTAAACTTCTAAATGCAACCTCAAAACTTTTAACATCGCGAATTGTGCTTGGATAAGCCTCGAACCCAGAGCCTTCTGCAATCTTGATATAATTTATGTGTTCTTGATAAGAGCGCTGGCCTCCAGTACTTTTATTTGCAAAATTATCAAAAACAATATAAAGAATAGAGCCTTTTATATCCTTATACCTTCCAGCTGTTGTAATGCCGCCCATATGCATTGTAAATTCAGCATCTCCTCCACATACAATTGACTTATTTCCTCCCATTGCAGCACCTAAGCCAATTGAAAGTGCACCACCCATATTCCCTGTCATCAGAAATGTTGAACACTCTTCATCAAGCCCAAAAATTTCTCTAGCCATATTTCCAGTTGTTCCAATTAATTTATGTTCTTTAGATTTAAGCTCAAGAAGCTTTTTGATATATAAAGACCTTTTTGGGAGATGCTCAATGCTTAGCTGATGCTTTTGTTTCAGAGGTTGCTTGGCGAAAGAATTCTTTTGAAGCAAAAGAATTTTATTCTCTTTAGCTGCCCTATCAATTTGATCTACTGCAACAAATGAATTATTTGTAGATAGTATGTCTGAAGAAAATCCATAGCTTTTTATAAGCCCTTTTATGTTAGTAGCAAGATGAGAATGCTGAATTTCACTTTCTCCAGGTTTAAAAGTTCTCCAGCTAACTATTATTGTCAAATTAATGTCATACGGCTTAGCAAGACTTGTTAAGCATGACCCCATATTGGTTAGGCCAGAGCTTTGAATAATTATAATTGGTCTTTTCCCAGAAAGAGTTAACCCAACCGCAACAGAGCAAGCTATAGCCTCAGATGCACATGGGATGTATTCTATCTTGTGACTATTATTAATGGATGCGTTAATTAGCTCAGATGCAAAACTACAGGGCACAACACATAAGTGAGTGAATTCCTTTTTAATTAATAAGTTAAAAAATTCAGTCGTATCAAGCATTTCTGTCTATTGCTATTCCTGCATCATATTTTGAGCTCCGATAAATGTCACCTAGATGACAGATAATTGAACCCTCAACTGATTGTCTTGGTTGATACAAAACTACATTCTCACGCCCTATTACAGATTCTTTAATATGTGTGCAAAGCAATGGTTGATTTCTCAACGGTTTTGCATAGGGAGTAAAAATCTCAGAAATGCCATTTTTTGAATTTTTAACAGATTGCACTAGATGGAAGTGAACTTTTGACACACCGTAAATTGAACAAAGTTGGTGATAAGGTCCTGTTATAAGCTTATTAAGATGAGTTTCATAATTAAAATAAAAAAGATTAGATTTTCTTATTTTTAAATTAGATTTGTGAGTTATGAAAGAAGCTCCTGTTATCCCAAAAAGTCCTTTACATGAACTAAAGCAGCAAACATCAGCAACTTTGTGATCTCTTTCCAATCCAATAGATGCAGTTGCATCCAAAAATAACTTAGCATTCAATAAATCTTTTGCATGCTTTAAATCCTTAATATCATGTTTATAACCAATACTGGTTTCGGTATAGGGAGTAACAATCCAATCAAACGATTTGCGACTCTGGATAACGTCTGTTAGCTCAGCTGAAGTAATTACAGTCATTTTTATACCTTGAGGCAATAATTCTTGCAATCTTTTACCATAAACACCATCAGCTATAATAAGTACAGAACCATAAACAAAAGTATGAAGACCCAATTCAATCGAGAGCGTTGCAGATCCTTGAAGAGGGATAACTTTATCTTGTCCTGATTGCTTTTTAAGCCATTGAATAGAATTATCATATATTTTTTGAAATTCTTTATCTCCTCTACCAAAAGCTGGACCAATCAATTCGACTGATTCGAAGGGGACAGCTCCTGGTCCCGGGGTAAGCATTCTTCTTAGAAAAGATTTCCTACTAAAAAGTATTTCTGCTGATTTTTTTCTTAGGCCTGTTGAACTAATTCCTTTTGTTCTTTTAAATACTTTAACCTTTGATTTAGGTAAATTATTTGAATTGTCATCTCCATGAACTAATAAATCACAATCATGTTTATTAAGAATATTTTCATTTATGAGCCATGGAACACTTACCACCTCACTTACAAAAGCAACAGATTTAAGTATTTCTTTTCGTTGACTAAAAGTTAACTCAGGAATATATCCTTTCTTTTTTAAAATCTCTTTATCAGAAGTAAGACCGACAACAACTTCACCAATTGATGATGCCTTTTTTAAAAGCCGAATATGCCCATGGTGGATAAGTGTTGCTGATAAATCTACCATTATCCTCATAGCTATATCAAACTAGATAAATATTTTTCTTATGGTTGTTTGCTCAAACATTTTGAGAATGCTTAGCTCAGGACTGGTTGATGAAATTAAAGGTAATAGGATATCTGTTTTTATGTTTAAAAGCCCTAAAAAACTATCCTCTCTAAAAAATGCCTTCTTCTCCAAGATTAAGTTCAGTTAATTCAAGATCAATATCGGCATAACAAATTGTTGTGAATTCAGTGTTTAGAAGCTGTAATGCTGCAGTTAAGGAGTGTAACTCACCAATTGAATTTTCAATGTAAACTATTTCAGTATCATCAACTAAAATATCCAATGTACAAGAATTAGAAGTTACAAAGATTGTTTTAAAGTAATTCTTGCTGATAAGTTTAAATTTATTTAGTTGATTTGGATCATCAAGTGCATATTTCCCAGTTAACTTATCTGGTTTTGCCCCCAATACAACCAATGTATTTTGACCCTCTGGTTCTTTGCTGGAAGCCCAATCAAGTAGTGGCTTAAATTTAGAGGGGTACTGAATGAGATTATCAATTTCAACACTAGAAAAAGCATCTCTAATAAAAGAAGAAGTGATATTCCCAAGAATACTAAAATCTGCAATGCTGTTAAAGTCGCCAGCATATACCTCGTCAAGAAATTTGGTAGGAATGATTCCAGTTACGAACGATTTTGATTTTAATAACTTTAGCGCATCTTTGAGTATAGTTGTTTCTTCTCCCCCTCCCCAATGAACCACTATACTATCAGCCCCTGCATGTGAGCATCTCTCAGCAATTGTTAAACACTCTTGAATATCTTTTGAAACAGCTAGATACTCTAATCTTGCTGAAACATGTAAATTAGGAACTTTGGATTTAACTTTATTGATTATTCTGCAAAATTCTTCTGGAGTATTGAGAACCATTTTTTCTGGAGTGAGGCTATTTACCTTGGGGAATCTTTTTGATTCAATTACTACTTGATTGCATCCAGCTTGAAATAACTCTTCACAAATTATTGAGCCAACACTTGGTTCATTAAAAAGCATGTCTACATCAACAATAATCTCTTTGTTAGTATGTTTTCTTAATCTTCGAACTAAATCTACATAAACTGTCCATGGCAAAGTGCAGTTATCTGGATATCCCCTTTGCCAGGATTGAGTTAAGCTACTTATCCAGTAGCCATCACATATGTTGTTTTCATCAAGTATTTCGGTTGCCCAAACCTCAGGTATCTCAAAGTAATATTTCATTAGCTAAGTTTATGAATCTCTTCCTTTTTGGAAAAAAGATATAGCAAGGAATAGAATAGTGAAGAATGCTCCTGCTAATATAGTTGAAGAAAGGACTATCAGGGTTCGCCTAGGACTTGTTCTTTGCATTGCAAGATAAGGTGGATCAATAACTTCGAAAACATAGTTTGATTTTGTGTTTGCAATAGTCAACTTATTGAGTCGTTGTTCTATCAATGAAGAGTAGGTCAAATCTAGATTTGGAATATCGGTTTCAATCATAGCTTTGGTTAATTCATTTATAGCAAGTTGCGCATCATTAGCATCTTTTGTTTTAAAAGCTTGATTTATATCTTCAATTAACCAGGTAAGCCATTTTCTTGAGATATATGGGCTAAAGTGCCTTAAAGAAGCTTTTATAATCCCAGTTCTTCTGTCTTCCTCAATATCTATTGCAGCGCTGAGATTAACATATGCATCATACAGCAAAGCAATCTCATCAATTGGGGTTTCTGATTTCCACTCGTTCTTATCAAAGTCATAGATTTCTTCATTAATTTCATACTCCTCTGAATCTATGCTCCAATTTTTTGAAGCAAGCAATGGAAGCATTAAATCTCTTGTCTTGATAAATTCCTCAAGGAAAGAACGTGATTTTATTAACTCGACCGCAAGCAATGAATTAGTATCATCAACATTTGAGCCGCCCAAGCCTACTAGCCCGCCTAACTGCGATACTGATTGAAGGAGCCCAGAAGATGAATTTTTCTTATCAGCTGGAAACAAAACTGCTTCTGATGTGTATATTGGGATAATTCTTAATGACACTATTATGCTTATGATTGATACAAGTAGAGTTGATAGCAAGATTTTAAAAAAATTATCTATAATGGAATCATAGATATCTTTAAAATCAAAGGTAAAATCATTTTCAGTATTATCATTCATAAATTTTGAATTAATTTTGTACATTATATATTGTGATTATATATGGTGGTTAATTTGAGTGAAATGATTCAATTTATTTTAATCAATAGCAATGTAACTTTTTTGCTTTCATAGTTAACTAACTGCAAAGCTTATTATAAAAATAAGCATTTACTATTAATTGCTTATATGTCAGCAAGAAAAATTTTTAATGACAGCTCTATCCTAATAATATTTTTGAAAACTCTTTACCATTTAGTTGAGTGCAATTTTTAATTTCGTTAAAAAGATCGTTTGCATTGACATAAGGTAAATTATTACTATCAAAGCAACCTTCTATGTAACCAATTCTTTGAGTTAATGCCCTAAATGAATTCTTATCTAACTTTAATCCTAAAAAATCTATTAAAACTATTGGATTATTATTTCTTATTGCAAAACCAAATGTAGTTGATGCTTTTAAATCATAAATAAGCAGGTCATCATTTTGAATAACTTCCTCAAATCTTCCATCTATAAGAGAAATATTAAATTTAGAGCTTAAAAATGTAGGCAAGTTTGAGGGGTCTTCAGGATGAGGTTTAATATAAATTTTAGAAAAATTTTGTGTAAGCATATTTAGTAATTTAATTTGCCAATTGATAGAAATTGGAACTGGTAGTAGAGGCTTGAATGAGGATACTGGGCCAAAAGATGGGGGCATTACATAAATTAACCTCATTATTCTCTCTCTAAGCTTTCGATTGATATGATCTCTGGAGCATTGGAAGGGTTATAAAGCGATAGTTCAAGAGAGCTTAAAATATACTTTTTATATATATTAGATGTGACAACATAAGTGTCACAAAATTGGCAGTCAATAAATGCAGTAGTTGAATCCAAAGCCATATTTGCTCCATTTGCGTGATCAAAAGTAACTACCTTTGCTCCAATATTTTTTCCATGAATTGCTAAAAGGCTATTCCATAAAATCCCCATAGAACTGGTCCAAATTTCTCTAGGAGCAAACTTTGCATTTTCTAGTTGCTTAAAAAACAATGAAGAAAATGTGAGAAACTCAAAATACCAACTATAAATTGAGTTGGCATTTTGCGGACTGAAAGGATGTTGCAATAAGGAGATCAAGTCTTGATAAAAAGTATTAAAACGCACTGAATTTTGGAGATAATTTCTTTCATCCTTAAATTGTTGAGAATCTGCATTAACCCTTTGAGGAAAAATAGATTCCATCCTATATAAAAAAACATCATTTTTAAAAAATTTCTTATATCTTCCAGCTATATCTCCTCCCCCAGTTGAAAGTATGCCATTATTTGCAAGCTCAATATTTGTAGTCTTCTTGAAACCATGTCGATCTTTGAGGTTTCTAATGAAATCTATAAAGGAAAGTTTGAAGTTTGAGTGATTTAGGCTTTGTGATTTTCTGAATCCATGCCTTAATGGCTTGAGATAAATGGGCTCAAGTATTTCATGGTTAAGGAATTGTAATAAAACTGTAAAATCTGAGTTTTGACTTTTTCTTTCATCAAAATATGTTATGCATCTCTCTGTATAGTAGTCATGTAAAAGCTTCTTAGCAAAAAATGGATTGCAGCATTTAATTAAATTATTTTCAAAAGAGTCATCTTGATAATTAGCTCTTATAAGCTTAACACTTGAATTAATAAAGTTACTTATTTCTTCATTAAACTCAATATTATTAATAGGCCAAAAAGAAAGATTAGCGGCAGATTCTAAAAATTCTTTATTAGAAAGTTCAAAAATATCTCTCATGGGGTTACAAAAATGATGTTCTTTACTGATTGAATTAAATTATTTGCAACATGATGATTGCTTATTAGGTGTGCAATCCCCTTATTAGTATTTAATAAAATCCTTCTGCTGAGACTATTTACTTTATAAACTTTACCAATTAAGAGCTCTGCTAAGTATGACGCATCATGGCCAGTTATCCCTATATTTAGCGTCTTCTTTTTCATTGTAGTTTGTCCAATTAATTGTTGTATAAATTTACTGTTGCATGAATTGAGAAACTGTTGGAGGCTGAAGCCGGAATCGAACCGGCGTTCACGGCTTTGCAGGCCGCTGCATAACCACTCTGCCATCCAGCCAAATTAGTAGTCATTGTAATATGTTACGGGGTATTCGGGAAAAAAAACTGTCTTTCAATATCCTCTTCTTCCACTCTTGATCCTGATTGAATTTCGATGATTTTACATTCTTCATTAAATGGATTAGTTATTTGATGCCAAGTTTTTTCAGAAAGTGTAAGCAAATCTCCTTTGTTTAATATTTTAGATTCTGGATGTTTCTGATGCTCTTCTTGCAAATAAACTTTACAACTCCCAAAGTGAATAAACCATATCTCCTTTCTCTCAAAATGGCGCTGGAAACTCATTCCGCTATTTGGATATATCTTTAATTCCTTTACTTTTACTTGTCCATCATTAAAAAGGACAGCATAATTTCCCCAGGTTCTCTCCTCATTAGGCGTTACCCATTCTTGCAATATTGTGCTACTTGAATTTTTTTTATCACTTCCACCAACTTGAAACTCAAAATTAATTCCCTCTAACGCAAGCTCAGGTATATTCTCTTTAGTTCTATCTCCACCATTACAAAAGATGATTTGATCTTTGGGATATTTCTCTTTTAGAGCCTGCAGTCCATTAACGCATGATCCATCACTATCATCAAATGCCAAAACCTCATCTACATTTTTTAAAGCCTCTAAAATGACTTTTCTCTCAGAGAATGGTAAAAAAAACTTGCGTTTCTTTTGAGTAAGCCAATTATCACTATTTAACAAAACTATTAATTTTTCTCCAAATTTTTTTGCTGCCTGAAAATAGGCAAGATGACCAGAATGTAATGGATCAAATCCTCCACTCACTACTGAAATTTTCATTGGATAATTATAAAGCTCTAAAAGAGTAGATCATAAAAAAAATAGCAATTAATTTTTGAGCGTAGGTATAAAATTATGTTATAAGTTAAACACTTTTCTTGAATAATCCAATCCTGTTTTTAAAGTTATTAATAAGGCTAAAAAAAGCATAAAGCTTCCCAAAAAGATAATCAAAGCACTGTCTATCTCGAATCCAACAAAAAACATAGTTATTGCAATAAACTGAACCGCGGTCTTAGCCTTGGCTATAAAAATTACCTTCGTTGCCTCCGATATAGAGTGTTGTGCAGCAAACTCTCTTAATGCACTCACCCAAAATTCTCTTGCAAGTATGACAGCTGACATTCCACCAACAAAAGGATCTTTGGTTATAAGGGTAATTGTAAAAAGCGCAAATAAAACTAAAATCTTATCTGCTATAGGGTCTAGTATAGCTCCCAAAGATGACTCTACATTATAACTTCTAGCAAGCTTGCCATCTAAAAAATCGGTGAATGAGGCGACTATAAAAATTATGAGAGCCAATAAATTAGCATCAAATATAGAAACCAAGAAAAATATACAAGGACCAGCAAAAATCCTAAAGAGTGTTAGAAATAAAATAAATTGTTTCATTATTTTAATGCCTTGATAGCTTGAATAATTTTAGGAGTAATACCGGGTATCTCTTTCAACTCCTTTGAAGTCGCATTGATAATTGCATCTATAGATTTAAATTTCCTTAAAAGAGCTGTTTTTCTTTGAGGACCCATACCAACTATTGTATCTAATTTGCTGACTGTAATCGATTTGCTTTTTGCATACCTGTTAGCCTTGATAGCAAATCTATGGGCTTCATCTCTTGCTTTGGTAAATAGGAGAAAGAGTTCGGAGCGGATAGGAACGTCTTCCTGTCCATTTATCGAATAAATAGTCTCGGTTAATGCTTTACGGTTAGAGCCTTTTTTTATGGCTAGTAAGCAAATATTATTAGAATTATCGGCTTGCTTGGCTGCATTCAGCTGCTGAGTACCGCCATCTATTAAAATTACTGAGGGTGATTTATTTTTCTTTTGCAATCTTTTATTGAGAGCGAAGATAATTGAACCTGAATCGTTTCCACCCAAATCTTTTGGAATATTATAGGCTCGATAACATGTTTTATCTGCTCCCTTCTCTGTAAATCGAACAATCGCAGCTTTAGGATTTGCCCCAGAATGATGACTGATATCAATACAATCTAGAATTAACTCAGTATTGCTAAACTTACAAAGTTTTTGCAGCTCCCTGAAGGCGTTGGCAAATTTAGCTTGCTTAGGCTGCTGATTAAGAATAGTTTGACTTGAGTTAAGTTTAGCTAACTTAGTAAAAGAAGATCCACCAACAGGAGTTTTACTTAACAAAGTAAAACTTGTAGCAAATTTTTGTTGAAGTGCATCTTCAAGCAAATTAGTCTCTTTTAATGCATTGACTATGAAGAGCTTTGGTGGCAAATGATGAAGAAAGAGATAATGATGAAATAGCACGCTCTGAAACATGGTATCTAGATTTTCGCTATGATTTTCTTTTAAAAAATAAGTTTTGGTAGCTTGAATTTTTCCCTCTCTTATTGAAAGTTTAGCAATTCCGGTGGCATCTTTGGTAAAGCTTGCGTGCCAAACATCTAGGGTAATTGGCTTAATTGAGACTGCTGCCTCC
>Ga0222714_10006571_pt1 | contig 10826 bp, 9 predicted proteins | sample C33_3DmetaG_FD_165048 | JGI IMG/M metagenome (GOLD analysis project Ga0222714, IMG submission 165048) | Estuarine water microbial communities from San Francisco Bay, California, United States - C33_3D | ecosystem: Environmental > Aquatic > Marine > Unclassified | place: USA: California... | reverse complement strand
ACTTTACGGATTTGATCATTCGGGGTGTTAGCGTATCCCTTTAAATTTTCATTTTTTGGTTTGGCATCCATACCGACTTCTTTTACCACACTGCCCAGAATAGCAGCAATAGCAAATGGATTTGTAATACCAGCATCCATCAAAGCCTTTTTAACAAGTGCAAGATTTTGATTTGGTGTTCCAGGTTCTTTTGCCAATACAGATCCAGCTGGGCTTGGTCTCACAGCAGCTTTTTCTTTTTGTTTTGCTGTGCCATGAGGTGTTTCAACTTTAGAACTAGGGGTTGTTCCTACAACAGGTGAAGCTGAAGGAGGCTGACTTGTTGATTGTTTTTGTGTTGTTGGTGTTTGTTCATCTTTTTTGTTCTCTTCGCTATTAAGCACATTTTGTGTTTTGTTAATTTCACTTGTTGTCTTATTGATTGCGTTTTGTATCTCAGATTGTTCTCTATCAACACTTTCAAGTTGTTTGTCTTGTAAATCGTTTGTTTGATCAATCTCACCACTGATTGTTTTTAAATTTTCTGTGGGATTGTTTTCGCCTGTGCTGACAAACATTTTGATGAAATCTTTCATTGGTTCAGGCAATAAACCATCCTTACCAATTAATACTTCTTTCAATGCCCCCCAAATAAAATCACGTATTTGTGGTGAACTGAACAACAACACCAAACCAAGAACACCTATCCCGGTTGGTATGTTTTCTTTCACTTTATTTTCAAGCTGATCAACACGTTCTACTAGAGTCGGTTTTAATTGGGCAAAAGTAGGTTTGAGAATGTTCTCAGGTTTTGTTTTTTTATTTCGTTCATTGACATATCGGTCTTTGTTCTTATCATATTTCAATGAACCTTCTTTGATCTGACGAATAACTGATAGTTCTTTAACGATTTCAGCGAGTATCTTGACGTTCAATACTTTTACTGGCTGTTGTTCCTTGATTGGTTTTTGTTCACGCTTTTTTGACGTGAACATATCAGCAAGTTCTTTTTTAATTTTTGAAATCACATCAGCCATTTTGTTGTAATCCTGCCGTCTTTGTTGTGCTTACTCCTACAACAACATTTTTTGTCACAGGCTTCTTTTTCTCAGCTGTGACAGCATTTGATTTGTTAGATATTTCAGTCCCGATAGCAATGTAATTTATAGCTGATTTCATTGGATCAATAGAATCGCTAGGATTGCCACCAAATGTCATCTTATATCGATGTTCAAAGTGTAAGTGTGGCCCAGTTGAAGAACCAGAACCTGGTTGTCCTTTTGCACCACCCATTAAACCTACTATTGTATCTCCATCTATTTTTTCACCTGCTTTCACATTTATTTTAGACATGTGCGCAAAACGACCCAACGTGCCATCGGGAAAATTAACATCAAAGAAATATCCATATCCACGAGGATCATCCCTCACAGAAAGTACTTTAACAGGCACTGTGACAGCAATAGGCACACCTTGGCCTCCACCAACGTCAATACCAGGGTGAAATTGTTTTGTACCGTTGAACGGGTTTGGTCTTTCTCCATACGGAGATGTTATTTTCTTAGGGCCACTGGTTTGTGTTTTGTTTGCATCATCACTCATTGATGATTGTATTGACTGGTCCTTAACTAATGTTTTATTGTCTTGTTGTTTTTCTTTTGCAACACTTGGTGCGGCAGGTGTTGCTGTTTGTGCAGCTTTCGGTTTTTGTTCCGCAGTAGGCTGTTTGGCGGTCTGTCTTCTAGCAGCAGCTAACGATCCTCGTTTTGGTTTTTTTTCTTCAAGAGCCGGTGCAGGTGTTTTTGTTGGAGGCTCTGTTGTTTTTTCTTGTTGAGGTGTAGGAGCAACAGAAACAGGTGGAATTGGCGCTGGTTGGGCTTTCGGTGCCGCCTGTTTCTCTTGTTCTGGCTTTTTGCTAGGTGGGGTTACAGCTGCACTGGGTTTTTCATCACTGAAATCCTTTGAAGCATCATCTATTGTTTTTTGTGCATCCTTAATTTGTTTTGTTTGCTTTTCATCTACAACGTTCAACAAATCATCTGGAGATTTTTCTAATTCCTGTTCCAGTTTATCCACACCAGATTGTATATCATCTTTTTTTGTGAAAGGGTTGAGGTCAGAAACAAATTTCAACACTTCATCTGTGCTTTCTGAAAACCACTGTATACTTTTGTCTATTGGTCCTCCCTTTGTGAAAAATCCAATAAACTTATTTGCCACCTCTGAAACATTCTTTGCTGCTTCTGTAATAAAACTAGGCAGCAATTCGCTCAATAAACCTTTCACAAACGGCCACATCATAGGTCCATACAAGGCAACGATTGCGGCTACACCTAAACCTGTTGCAATTTTAGTTGGTGTTATAGCTGGTTTTGTTTGTGTTTCTTTTGCCTGTTTAGGTTTTGCAAAAGTGACTGAACCTACATCAAATGCTGCTTTTTTAGATATTCTTCTATTCTGTCTATCAACATATTGTTTTTTCTTTGTATCATATGTGAGTGATTGTTCAGACAGTTTTCTGATAAGAATTGTTTGATTGTTGAATTGCTTTAATAATTTGACTTGAACAGCCATCTCACCTGAATTTTTCTTCAGGAATTTATCTTCACTTTTCTTTCTCAACCAACCTGTAAAATCTACAGAAAAGGTTTTCTTTTCATTAGCCATCTATTTTAGCCTGCAGATGGAAATACGCTAGGTGTTCCAAACAACTCAAATTCTGAAATTGCAGAACGATCTGCAAAAATACCTGGTACACTATTAATAACATTTGCTGGCTTAGGAATCGTTGATGTGTCTGCAGAAACAGTTGTTATACTGTCCTCTGGTGTTTGTTCGTATCCTGCATCAACGGCTTCAGATGTATCATTAATATCCTGGCCCGTCGATGGTACTGATTCCTCCAATCTTGCAACTTCTTCTTGTTTCTTTTGCAATTCACCTGCTTGTGTAGCTACAGTTGAAGAAGGAGCTGTGCCTGTAGTTGTTTGTGGTGTTGTAGATTGAGGTGCTGGCCCTGTATCTGTTTGGCTATTTTCGTTGTAGCTTGTAGTTGATGCTGCTTTTTCTAATTTTGGTGTTCTTCCTCTAGCCACATCAATGTTTTTCTGCACATTTTCTTTAAATGTGTTTACTTCATCAGGTGAAGGATTTTTAGGTCCAAAGTCTCTTAAAATTGATAGGAAAGGATCTTTTTCATTCTTGTATGATTCAAAAGTTCCTTGTTCATCTTTTGAAAGTGCTTCACCGTTTTTTATTTTTTCTGCTGCGATGCCAAACTCAACAGCACGTAGACCAGCAAGTTCCATTCCCCCTGGCATAGCAGCCATAGCACCTATTGTTGCCTGTCGTCCTGCTGCTGGTGATTTGTACACACCCTGTTTGTTCAGCTCTGCGATTTCTTTTTTCTTCTCATTGATCTGGCCTTCAATTAATTTTCTTTGGCCAGCATCGCTACTAGTTTTTAACTGATCTTCTAGTATCTTGAGTTCTTCTTCTTTTTTGGATAGCTCAGCTCTTTGTGCTTGTTTCTTTTTGAAGGCTTGAATAAAGGTGACTGCAGATGCAATCAATGCTATTGCTAATAGCAACATTGGATTCATAAACAAAAAGCGGGCAATAGTAAATATTCCTTTAACTAAACGAATAAAGCCGGATATTGCTTTGACAAATTTCATTCCCTGCCATACAGCAATGAATGCAGCGAGCCCTTGTACAAAACCATTGGCATTTTCACCGAACAGCAATTCACCCAAAAATCCTTTAAGGAAAGCAAGAATTTCTTTTGGGGCGATCAGAGCAAGAAGACCTGCTAATACTAGAGGATTGGAGAAAAAGTCTTTACTGCCTTCTTTGATATCCCTATAACCTTCACGTAGAGGAGCTGTTTTTTTACTAACTGCATCTTTACCTTTTGCAAATTTTTCTTTAATAGATGTAAAAAAGCCTTTTCGTTTTTCTTCACGCTCGCTTTTTTCTTGTACTGCATCGCCGTCTTCGCGAACATCTTTTTCTTTTACATATCGGCCACCAGCACCTCTGTATCGACCAGATTTGGAATCAAAAGAAACACGCCCTTCCGTAACTTTTCTTAAAACTTTTATTTCTGTGAGAATGTTTTGAAGAATTGTTGTTGTGATATCTTTGGAAGTTGCTTGGGGAGTATTGCTAACCTTTTCACCAAGTTTGGTAGCTTGCTGCTCAGCAAGTTTTTTGAAAGTTTCAACGGCACCTTTTGCTGTTTTTTCAAATTCACTCTTTTGTTTTTCAGTAGTTTTTTCAATTTTATCTTGTTGTTTTTCAGAAATGTTGTTAATCTTATCAACACTTTTTGATGAAACATCATCAAGCTTCTCAACAGCTTTATCTTTAGCTTTAACGATTTTTTCTGTTGCTTTATCAGCAACGTCTTTTGCTTTTTCTTTGACATCGGCTATTATGTCATTTGCTTTTTCTTTGACATCGGCTATTGTATCTTTAGCTTGTTGTTTGATTGTGGCAGAGGTGTCTTTAGCTTGCTGCTTAACAGTAGCAACGCCTTCTTTGGTTGCCTGATTAACATCATTCAGGCCTTTTTGTATTTGTTTTTGTAAGTCTTTATCTTCTGCCATTCTTCATTGCCTTTAGCCGCTCTTGTTCTTTGTCGAGGTAATCTTTTAACAAATCAACATATAGGTCTCTTTCAAAAGGTATCATATCTTCAATTTCAGTAATTGACCATTTGTGATGCTGGGCCAAACCAAAGTTCAGTGTATAGTAATTACTGAGATTGTTATGGCTTAGCCCAACGTAAAAAAATCATTAATGTTATCGAGAACAAGTGTCCTTTCGTTACCCAAACTGTTTGTATACTTCAACTCATGCCTAATTTTTGGCATTGTTTGAAAGAATTCTTGAATCTTCTGAAAAGTGTTTACATCCAACGAAGCAATGAACTCTTCAACTTCTTCTTTGGAAGAATTTTTTGCATCGTGGTGATTTCCATTTTCAATTACCTCATCAATACAATTAGAAAGCAATTCAAAGAAAATTTCTGATTCGCTCATTTCAGGGTTGAGACTTTGCATCAATTCTGCTCGTGGATATCTCATAACCATATTCATCGAATCATTAATTTGGATAATATTTGTATGTCCCTCAGAATGCACTATTTGGACTTCATCAAGATTACATTCAACATCATAACTTTGATTATCTTCATTATCACGATAACGTAGTTTAATAACATTATTAACAGAACGTGCTCTTAACTTAATAAACAAAAATTCCAGATCGAATGTTGTTAGATTGTCTGCATCAATTTGATCTATACAGCAGTTTACAATTACTTGTTTAATTGCATTAACAACTTCTTTTGGTTCTTCGGTTTGTTGTGCAATAAGAAGGATTTTCTCTTCACGAACCAGAAAAGGTCTCATTTTAATTGTTGTATGGTTTGAAGGAATTGTCACCTCAAATGTAGGATAAGATAATTTAGGTAAAGCCATGTTTTAGTCTCCTTAAAGATTCAAGCCTCCAACAACAATTTTAGCGTTGTTGACGACGTTAATAATGTCACCGATGTTTTGTGGTTTTTTCAATGCACCGATTGTTTGTATAGCGGTGCCTGCTTTAATCAATGTACCAAGCAAACCGAGATCATTTGAAACACCTGGTTTAAATGAAACACTGCTGTCTATGTTTTGCACTTTGAAATAAGAATAACTGAAGTTGATGGGAATCCTTACAAGATTATCATTATCGCCCCAGTTGTAGCTTACTTCACCGATTGAAGTTGGAAAAGCCTCATACAATTCATATGCAATTAATTTGTCTTCGTTTTCATTGTATGTGAGAATGCTAATTGTTGATGCATATTTTGACTTATATTCGTGCTCGTATGGTCTTAAATTATTGTAGGATGTAGGAGCATTGAAGGAAGGTTTGCCATCCCATTTGACTATTCCATTCATCCATCTATAAAACAATTTGTATATTTCCCCTTCATCATCTCCGATGAATGAGCATGTGAAATCAGCCATTGTTGCACCAGTTGGTACTTTTTCTATCATACCGAAACCATAACGTTGGATATCTGCTGTTGTAATTGTTACGCCAGGAACGTTTGCGGTTTCACATCTTAGTTGTAATAAATTTGCCGTTTCAGATCCTCTATAAGGACTTAAAATTTCTGGCAAACCAATTAACACTTCAAAACGATTTGTTCTTGCAATAGGGTGCTTCTTTAATGAAGCATAAAATCTAGTCAGCTTCGAGTTTGCTGGAGATCTGTTGTTGAGATTGAGAAACGAAGTAACAGCAGCTGCTGCTCCGAGAACGTTCATTGCTGTGTCTAGTTTTTTTGCCACTATCTACCCCTTCGAATTTTTCGTACTGAATCTCTATGAACTCTTTGTGATTGCACAAATCCACCACCAGGTTTTATAAATCGTTCAAGTGGCAGAAATAATGCAATGTCCCATTGATTTGCTGGTATTAATGCATATCTGGTTCTAGTATGACTATTTAGATACTGCCTCACACATGGTCTGAAATATCTAAACTTACCTGAACTTTCAAGAATCTCATATTTTAATCTCAAACGGGTTTTTTCATCATAATTTTGATCAGTTGCGAGGGGATATAGTCTATCCATAAGGATTGCTCTAAATTCCAATGGAAGATAGTGCATATTCAATCCATAGAATCCTTCTTTAGTTTTTCTGAAAGGAAATACAACAGGGAATCTGTCATGATAAGGCAATGTTTCGTGATTCTTTGGTTTGTAATAAAATGTATACATGAACCCTGGTAATGATAATATCTTACTCATTAATATAGGATTTGATCTAATTACTTGTTTTTGATCACGAACAACAACTTCTTGGGATTTTTCTCTATACCATTCTATAGCTTCTTCAGTCAAAGAAGGTAGCATTCCTTTTGCCATACCTTCAGCAAGAATGTCTGTAAATAGATTAGCCACGTGCAATACCTAAACTGTATTCATCCATTATAACAAATTTCCATTTTCTATCATCACAGTAAGCCTTTGCAGCTTTCCATTTGGCACTGTTAATACCCCAGGTCTTAACTTCTGTAATGTAGCGTTTTGTCATTTTCTTTTGTGGTTTTGGTGGTGCTGTTTGTTTTTTTGGTTTTATTTCAACAACTAAAATTTCATTATCTGCTTTTTTTATCCAAAAATCAGGGAAGTATCTATGTATCCTACCATCAATAGGCGATCTATATGGTATAGAGAACTCCTCACTGCCCCATTCAACAATATCGGGATGTTGATCGATATATGACATCATCTTACATTCCCACAAAGATCTGTAAACAATGTTTGAAGGATTCCCTTTGTATTTTTTGGGATTTTTTGGTTTAAAAAAGCCTTTGTAACTCACATTAGTGTTTTGAACTTGTTATAAATAAAAAGAAACGTACTGTAGGAATATTTATGCCAGATCTCCAAACATTAAACTCTGTTGCAACAACAGTTTCGGATAAAGTTTCATCCCTTGCAACAAAAGCTTCTGGCGCTGTGTCAGGGGTTAATGGTTCTGTTTCTAGTGGTGTTAATGGTTTTTCAACATCGTTAGGTGCAGCATCATCAGAATTAAACAAACAATTGCAGAAGGTTGGTAACTTATCTTTACCTTCTTTGTCTGCTGCAACATCACAAGTTGTTGGAGCCCTACAACCCCAATCAATTTATAGAGGCTTACAAAAAAGAAATTTGCCACCGACTGAAAAACAGCCATCTGAAACACGTGAAGAAAAAACAGATACGATGTTGAGATTTCCAGCAAATCTTGGAGCACATTATATTCAAATAGAGTTTACTTCTTTTGCTGCTAAAAGTCCTATTGCACCACAAATCAAACAAAAGCCTGTTTACATCATGTTACCAATGTCACCAAATCTATCAGAAACATATCAGGCAAATTATAAAACAGAGAGCCTCGGTGTATTAGGTAAAGCTGCAGATGAAATAACATCAAAATTTCTTAATGGCAACCCGTTTGCTGGAAAACCCGAAGAAGCTGGTAAAAAATTGGGCGAGGTGGTTAACGAGTATATTAAGACACAAGGAAAAGAAACTGCAGGATCACTCCTTGCACAAATTGGTATGAATGCAACAGGTGCAATTGGTGCTGCCGTATCAAAAAATTTGGGTGCAGCAGTTAATCCAAATATGGCTGTGTTGTTTGACAATATTAGCTTTAGATCACATAGTTTTTCTTTTAAATTATTCCCAACAAGTATGGAAGAAAGTTTGGAGTTAAAGAAAATCATTACAACAATGAGACAGCGTATGTTGCCTCCTTTAATCAATAATTTCTTTTTTGGGTATCCAGATACAGCAAAGATACAAATTTATCCAAAATCTCCTTTCCCTATTCTCGAAAGTGTTTTGGAATCAATGACAGTCAATTACGCTCCCAATGGACCTGCTTTCTTCGGTGGATCAAATATGCCTGTTGAAGTCGACCTTACATTAAACTTCAGAGAAATTAAAATATTTGATCGTAGTGTTGGTGCAGAGGGAACATCTGTGAACCCAACAGCTCTACAACAATCAGGACCAAACTAAATGGCATCACAGTATTTTAAAAATTTTCCAACAATCACGTACAATAACAATCTTGTAACAAACATTATTGCACGTGCAAAAATTGATAGTGTAGTTCGGGATCGTGCATTGGTGTTTTTCCCTTATACTCTTATTGATGGGGAACGACCTGATACAATTGCAGCAAATTATTATGAAGATCCAAATTTTGCTTGGTTAATTTACTATGCCAATGAAATGATTGATCCATATTTTGAATGGCCTTTAACACAAGATGAATTGTACGAACATATAAAAATAAAATATCAAAGTATAGCAAAAGCACAAGATACAATTGTGTTTTTTAGAAACAACTGGTCCGTGGATGAGTCAATAATTAGCATTGGGGCATATCAATCACTACCTGGTGCATTGAAAAAATACTGGCAACCAATATTTGATTACAGGAATGCAATTTCTTCCTATCAACGGGCAAAAAATGACACTGTAATTGAAACAAACAAAGTCGTAGAGATAACCCATGACGGGGAAACAATATTTACACTGAATGATATTGTTAAACAAGGGGCAAACGCTTCTGGTATTGTTAAACACATATCAGCAGGAAAAGTTGTTGTAGAAAAGATCCAAGGGGAATTCACGAATACAACAATTACAAATTATGATGAATCTGTAAGTGCTGAGGTAACGGACACAGTAACATTGAACCAGGCAATACCTGACAATGAATTAATTTACTGGAGTGGTGTCAGTGCTTATGATTATGAAGAAGAATTGAACGAACAGAAAAAAACCATCTATATTCTCGATCGCGCATATCTTGATCAGATTGAGATGGAAATGAAGAGTTTGCTAATATAAAATGCCACAAATAACTCCTGGTAGTGTAAAGATATACACAGTATTACTCCGTGGAAAGAATAACGGAGCTGAGCTTGATATAACACCTCAAGTGAAAAATATTAGTGTATATGAAAATTTATACGACCCTACAATTTTCTGTGAGTTGTTGATTGAAGATAGTATTGATTTGTGGAAAACCTTTCCTATTAACGGTGAGGAGACTGTTGAGATATCATACAAAACAATTGGTGTTGATGATATAACAACATATAAGTTTGATGTGTTTAAAATGAAAGATAAAAAAGATCAAACAACAGACAAAACATCAATTTATATCCTACAATGTGTTTCACGTGAATCAATTTTTGCTGCACAGGTAGGAAAAATATCAACATACTATGAATTACCAATTGAAGAGATTATCACCAAAATATTGAGTGAATATCTTAAAACAGATAAGCAGTTGTTTGTTGAAAAGACAAAAGGTTTGACACCTGTATCGATACCAAATTTATATTGTTTTCAAGCAATTGATTTTTTAAAAGAACGAGCTGTCAGTGCTGAGGTGCCTAATTCTTCGTTTGTGTTTTATGAAAACCAATACGGATTTCATTTCAGAACAATAGAGTCGTTGCTGTATACAAAGAGAAACGATATAGGTTCAAAAGAATTCACATACGACAATTCAGTATTGATGAACGATAAGGAAAAGACGGCTCGCGCGTTCAGAAACATTATAGCATTGAATAAAAACAATCTAGCTAATCTCACAAACAATTTGGGTGGTGGATATAATAACGTAACAGAGAACTTTGATATTGTGACAAAACAAGTTGAAAAATTTGAGTTTAATTTTACTGAAAAAGCAAGTCAAATTATTGCTTCAGATAAAATTGCTACTCCTTACAACACACAAGAATTTTTTGCTGATTTAAAACAAACAACAAAGAAAGCAAAAACATTTTTTGGCACCAAAGATTCCTCACAAAAGAGTGATCTTTTACCTCAATCAATAGGAAACAAACATGCATTTATGACGATGTTTGATTCATTGGATATTGATATTCTCGTTTATGGGGACTCGACACTCACAATCGGCGAACCAGTAAAAATAAAGACAGTAAATAATACTGGTACAACAGGTCGTAAGACTGAAGAAGCAAAAATTGCGGGCAATTATTTAATAACTGGTTTGAGACATTTAATTTCACCGGGGCCTGGCGCAATTCATTATACAGCGATGAAGTTACAAAAAATGGGATTTAGTTTATGACGACAAAAAATATAGGATCGGAAGGTTTCAAGTGGTTCATTGGTGTTGTAGAAGATAGAAATGATCCGTTGAAACTTGGGCGTGTAAGGATTAGGGTCAACACTGTTGATAACACGACAAACACACAGGAACAACCAACCAGTGGTTTGCCTTGGGCAATTCCTTTGGTCCCTA
>Ga0222714_10006570_pt1 | contig 10826 bp, 10 predicted proteins | sample C33_3DmetaG_FD_165048 | JGI IMG/M metagenome (GOLD analysis project Ga0222714, IMG submission 165048) | Estuarine water microbial communities from San Francisco Bay, California, United States - C33_3D | ecosystem: Environmental > Aquatic > Marine > Unclassified | place: USA: California... | reverse complement strand
TAATCCTTAAACGGGAGAATACTCGTCGCACCCTTGATGAAATCCCGGTGTATTTGTGCGTGATCAAACGCCTCGTGAATCATACGCTCACCCAAGATGCTGTCGTAGATACACGGTTCAACATCTCTAATCAGGTAGCCAGGTGTAATGACCTTGGGCTTGACCGAGAGACTCGCGAGGAGGTCTCTGTAGTCGCACATTTCAGAGACAACAACGACCGCATAGCCATTGTTCGCGTATCCGTATTCAATCGTTGTAAGGTAATCATCCTGTGAATCTGGGGTAATAACACTCGTAATCTTTGAACTCCTCGCGAGACCCGCATACACAGCCAATTTACTATTGTGTCTCCCAGGTGCCACCAGGAATACAATAGAATCCGTGGATGTCGCTTCAATGAATGCACAATCAATGTACCGCGCAAGTTCTTGGACCGCAGTTTGAAATCCAATAGACTCTAGACCGTGAATATCATTAAACACCGTCTTGGCAATTCCGATAATATTTGTACGCACGCGGTCGTCGAGGGCCAAGTCTCTCGCGGATTTCATAGACTCGTTTCCACATATACAGTACAGACGGTCATAGTCTCTCAGCGTATTGACCGCCTTGTCGACATCGACGTAATCATAGGACGTTTTTAAGAATGTCCCTGGTCCGTCATCGAGATATTTATGTTCAAAATATTCTTGAATATTTGCGTTGAGACCTCTAAATCCCCCATTGAAACCATAGACCTTATTTCCTTGGTTCTTTTCACGGAGGGTGATTGACCGAATGAGGGTATTGACTCCAGGACATACCCCACCAGCGGTGAGGATACCGATGTTCATCTTTGTAACTTGGAGCTTCAGATTTTTAAGTCTATTCATACACTTTCCATTCTCGCTAAATCATCTATATCCCTACTCTTACGGGTGGTCATACCTTTGAGTGCCCCCAACCACCTGGTCACGGCGCGTCTTGATGCGAGTTGTGACGCAGTCTCATCACATATAATGATACTTAGACCATTACATACATCGGGTTTATTGACTTTATCTGGGAACTCCAAATTGAACGCCTGTATAGATATCGCGGGAATATCTGGGGCTTCGTCAAGAAGTCTATCATACTCTTCGCGACACCTCTTGACAAAATCAACAACCTCCGTGCGGTCCGCGACATCAAGGGACAACTCCATATCTATATTTCTATAGTACTTGGAGTACTGGACGCACATCGCGGAGTGTGCCTCTGAGAGACTCAAACTTTGACTAAACTTACCTATAGATGTGAGGATACCACCCAAAACATTGAGGAACGCAAAGAAGTACTGGACAATCATAATTTTAGCACGAGTTTCTGATGAAACACTATCATTCCCACTTGGATTGAGAACCGCGAAACCCCCAACACCTGTGATACTCGCGATGATTATACTCGGGTATGACAGGTAATCATTCTGTTTTTTAAAGTGAAGGCGTGCATGGTTATGAAGCCAGCGGTATCCCGCGGCTCTCTCGGCCCACGATTTGAGAAGCTTTTCCTGCTTCTCACACCACGAGTGAGGCTCCATTATTTTACGCGAGCATTTTTAATTCTCGTCGCCTGTTGATATGCGAGGGAGTCTACCAGTTCATTCTGTGGATGCCCATTGTGCGCCTTGACCCACTTCCACTCCACAGAGGTCATCTTTTGGGTAAGAGTGTCCATTTGAATCCAAAGGTCTTTGTTCTTTACGGGCGCTCCCGATGCAGTTTTCCACCCATTCCTTTTCCATCCGTGAATCCATGAAGATATTCCATTCTTGACATAATTACTATCGGTAAATAGTTGTATCTCAAGAATGCCTTGTTTAAGGCACTCCTCAAGGGCTTTTACGACCGCTGTCATTTCCATGATGTTATTTGTTGTCTTGTCCCGACCCCCCGACACTTGTACGTCTCCAATGAGTGCGGCCCACCCACCAGCGCCCGGATTACCGAGGCAACTTCCATCTGTGTACACGTTATGCATCTATTTATATAGAGGAGGTTATGTTTAATTTACTTCATCTTCATGTTCATGAATCCACTCTTACCGTTTCTTGAGATTGCGAATATCGTTGTGGCAATACCAACTAAGAGAATTGTAATGGGTATCCACATACCAAGTTGTTGTTGGGTTGTTTTTTTTTTGCTTGCCATGGTGCTTATATGTTACACGTAGAAGATTTTCTAGTTGTGAAATGCGAAATATTTAAAATTACGTACTGAATATAATCATCAATATAGCTATGCAACAGATTAAACTCGTTAAACTTCCATGTGCATTAGTGCACGTTTTTCCTGGTATTGCTTTACAAATAACCGATTGGGAGCTAGAAACGCATGATGAGAGTACACACGCGAGAAGTAGTATCTTAGCACCATCCATTTAGATTATACCGAGATTATTTCTAATTTGAGAACGCTAAACAAAACTTAACATATTTGAATTATGTTAATTTTTGTGTTTTAAATACGCGATCGAGTTACATAATTAGCTTAGTTAGAGAACGCGAGACCACCCATACCAGATTGGATGCGGAGGACGTTGTAGTTGGTCGCGAACATGTGCATGGTGGTGGCATCGGTAGCCTTCATGGTCACCGCAACTTGGGCGTTGTCGATGCGGGAGAAGTTGCAAGTACCAGTTGGTTGGTGCTCTTCTGGCTTCAACGCGAAGGAATAAGAGTACACACCTGGGTATGGGCAACCAGTGTGGTGGTTGAAGGATTGCACTTGGTTGAAGTACTTACCCGCTTGTTCCTTGAAACGGTCTTGACCGTTGAGGACCAACTTGAAGGTGGACAATGGACCGGCCGTTTCTTCGGTGAAGTCGATGTCGGAACCAGCCGCACCAACCGCGAGGAGTGGGGCACCCGAACCTTGGGTGATTGGCACATAGCAGTTGGATTCAGAAACCGCACGCGCGTTAGACTCGAGAACAATATCACCCAATTGGTTAGCCGAGGTGAAGTTCCACAAGGACGAGCGAGCCGCGGTGTTGGAGAAGCACCACACCAATTCCTTAATTGGGTGGTTGTAGGACAAACGAACTTGCTTGGGGGCAGCGGAAGTCACGGTGTCCGAGCCAGTGTGTTGCACTTGCTCGATGAGGTATTCGTGACCCTTTTGCGCGAAGCGACGACGCTCTTCGGTGTCCAAGTACACGTAGTTGGCCCAGACCTTGAAAACATTCTTGTTGACATAGGTCTCCATGTCACCAGCCAAGTCAATGTCGATGCGGACTTCGTGGTATTGGAGGGCAATCAAAGGCAAGTACAAACCTGGGTTACGGTTGAAGAAGAAGACCAATGGCAAGTACACGGTCTTACCGGTAGCCGCAGTGGTCATCTTGGCGTAGGACGCCTTCTTGGCTTCATCGTGGTACAAGTTATCGTACAATCTCCACCACTTTTGGTAGTGCTTGTCGATGCGTTGGCCACCGATGGAGAGTTCAACGTTGTTGACCGCGCGTTCCGCGACCCAGCAAGCATCCGAAACCGCCGAAGAGGTGACAGTCGCCGCGGCGTTAGATTGCAATTCAATGTACATGTCACCGACCAAATCACCGTTACGGGCAATGGTCACAGACACGCGACCGGAGTTGGCCGCGGTACCGTTGACAGTTTGTTCGATGTTTTCCATCGCGAAGTTGGTGTGACGCTTGTACACAGCCTGGAAGAAAGTGACTTTTGGGTTACCAGTCAAGTAGACATCTTGGGCGCCATAGGCGACGAGTTGCATGAGACCACCGGCCATCGTGAGAGTTTTTGTACTATATAGCAAGATTTTTTTTCTGGTCGAAATCGCACGAGTGCGAAAATTACACAATCAACTTTTCTCAGTATATGTTAAAATGTCGTCACAGCCTGAAGATGAAGTTGAAGATGGGGAAATTGTATCTGACGAAGAAGAAGAAATTGTATTGTCTGAAGAAGAAGAGGAAGATGACGATTTCTTTATGGACGAAGACGAGGGTGCCATGGATGTCGTCGGTTTGATGAGTTCGCTCTTGGCAACCCCAGACGGAGACACCGTGTGTTCGGCGCTCGTGAATATCTCTAATCAATTGGAAACCCAAAATAGAATTCTTATAAAAATGCTTGCCAAGATGTCCCAAAAATCTACTTAGAAAGATATCGCGTTACTTAGTAAATACCATAGAGAATGGAACACACCCATTTCATCGATAAGGAACCCAATAAGTATGAAGCACTCTCAGAGCTTCAAAAACAGCACATCCAATCGATGAAAGAAGAACAGGTACTTGACGTGATTAATAAATTTGAACAAGCGTGGTCTCTAAAGACAAACGACTTCCGTAATGCCCGCGAACTTGGATACAGACAATACATCCACCCTGAAAATTTCGACGACACCGGAAATCCAATTCCAAATCAAATCGATATCCTCGCGATCAAAGGTAATCGCGATCGTCAAAGAACGTATCTGATCAACTTGAAAAATCACGCTCGTGATATCAAGCTTCACAAGTATGATCACGCGGATGATGGGATGACCGTTGTACGCCGAATCAATAATGTCCTGAAGCAGTTGTGTGATGGGTATGAGAACATTCGCAGACACTATACATCATTTGAACGGATTGACAACCCAACCGCACTTCCACAGTTTAGTGTGACTGGAGATCCATCTACGATGGACGAAGAAGAAATTGAAAGCTCGACTCCGTTCCAGAAGTGTTTATTGTATGCCCTGGATGAAACGTATAAGAGTGGGTATCGTCGATACAAGGATTCATGCTGTGAAGAGAAGAAGACGGTCGAGGGTCATCGAACAAGAGCCTGGAAACCCAAGTTCACAATTGAAAGATTTGTATATTCTCTTGCACAGAAAGATGACGATTTCGTTAATTGGAAGCACTTTACGAGCCGAGGCTCGGTGTTTCGAGAAGTGATTGATAATCTTTCAAAGTGTATTGATGCACAGTTTCCAGAAATTACAAAAAGACGTCAAGTGTGGTCGTTTAAAAATGGTGTTTTCATTGGTAAAGAATGGATTCCAGACAGAGGGGTATACGATTGCTGTTTTTACCCCTATGAAAGTAAGGAGTTCAGATGCCTTGATCCGACAATCATTGCGTGTAAGTATTTTGACAAACAATTTGATGACTTTTCTCACCTTGACAGATGGCAAGATATCCCGACGCCATTCTTCGACTCAATTCTAAAATATCAAAAGTTTGAGGATGATGTCTGTGATTGGGCCTATGTAATGGGTGGACGTCTCTGTTTTGATGTGGGTGATCTCGATGGGTGGCAGGTTATTCCATTTTTCAAGGGTATTGCGCGGTCCGGTAAGTCAACTCTAATTACGAAAGTATTCAAGAAGTTCTACGAAGATGAAGATGTTGTGACAATGTCGAATAATATTGAAAAGAAGTTTGGACTCTCTGCGATCAAGGATGCTTTCATGTTTATTGCTCCAGAGGTAAAGGGTGATCTCGCACTCGAACAAGCTGAGTTTCAGTCGATGGTATCAGGTGAAGATGTATCTGTGGCTGTAAAAAATAAGACTGCGACGAGTATTGAATGGAAGGTTCCCGGTGTTTTGGGTGGGAATGAGGTTCCCAATTGGAAGGATAATTCGGGCTCAGTGCTCCGCCGTATTCTTACATGGAACTTTTCAAAACAGGTCAAGGATGCAGACCCCCAGTTGGATCAGAAGCTTGACAGTGAAATCCCCATTATTCTTCTCAAGTGTATCCGAGCGTACTTGGATTACTCAAATAAGTACAGAAACAAGGATATTTGGAATGTTGTCCCCGACTACTTCAAGAAAATCCAGAAGCAGGTTGCAATGGTTGCGAGTACCCTCCACAATTTCTTGGAGTCCACCAGCATTGTGTACGGGAATGACCTCTTTGTGCCCCAGAAGCTCTTCATCCAGGTGTTCAATCAGCATTGTCAAGCGAACAATTTGGGCAAACCCAAGTTCAACCAAGACTTCTATGCGGGTCCATTCAGTTCACGGGATATTGAAGTCAAGGAAGAGACGGTGACTTACAAGGGTCGAACGTATCCAAGACAGCCCGTGATCTACGGTCTCGACGTGATTGAAGAAACGCTTGGATTTGCCGATGATTATTAAAAAAAATGCTGACCAATAGTAATATGAGCCAACAGCTCAGAGAATTTGTAAAGCAGTCGGGTGTGGAGTTACGCACCGCGAACAGCCCAAGTTCAGTATCCACAACCGCGTCAAATAACGCACTCAATAGAGAAATTGAGATGGAACTTGGAATTACCCGACAACAGGAGTTTCCACCTCGCCTTGAAAAGAACATGATGAGTAATGAAAATTATGGCGAGTTTGCAGAGTTTGTGTACAACTCAAACAATGACATGAACAACATTGTAGCTGATATTCCCATGCCAAAACCAGAGCTTACCGTGAGTAAGTTGAACCCAGGTATGTTCAATGCGACGGTGAATCGTCAATTCAGCGCTGATACTCGTATCAATCTTAAAAAGATTCTCCTCAAACAACCCCTCCCAAAATCACCTATTGGCGAGGGTCTTTATATAGACACCACAGAGATTAATGGTATTTATGGACGATTTGTCACGGGGTTTACACATACCCGTGAATATGGTCGCAAGGGGAATATGAACTTGAACTTTTTTACAGTTCAACTCAAGATTATCGTAACAAATGGGGTGGAATCCAAGGGTGCTACTGTCAATTTCTATAAGAATGGTAAGATTCGATTCTCTGGGGGGTTTATTGGCACAAATATTGCGAATCAACCCGAGCTCATTCGTCGCTTCATTGTGGACAACTATTCCGATAAAGAAGCCTTTCTCTATAGCCCATTTGAATACAACAATCTCAGTGGTCAGTTCAGAATCAATGGGGTCATACGTAACATGGATGAACTTGCGCGTCGAGGGCAACGACAATATGGCTACACGGAGATAAAATATGATGGTGAGTTGTCTCCATTTATGTATATCACTTACACCGGGCACAAGTATATTATCTCAAAAAGTGGTAATATTCAAATATCCGGGGCGCGAAACCCTGCGGATATGTTGGTCGCATACAATGATGGTATTGATCTTGTCCGAGACTTGAACACAAATGGTGAAATTGTATTGTCCAGTAGTTCTAATATTCCACGTAAACTTGTGAAAAAACAAACCAAGAAGTCGCCCAAACCCAAAAAGACCCGTCGAGCTGTGTTAAGTACAAATCAAAAGGCGGCCCTTAAGATTGACGGTAGACAATGTATGCGCCTTTCAAAGTCGGAACTTGTGGATCTCGCGAAGAAGTTGGGTGTTGTAGGCATTACCCAATCCTCCAAGAAGGAGGACATCTGTAAGAAGATCAAGGGTATATCTAATACCAAAACGGCGACATTCAAAAACACAAACAAGGGACGTAACGTGACCCTCTCGGGTACAAATAAATCCTTTAAGGTTGGACGCGCGGTATGTACAAATTACAGTAAAACTGAACTCTTACGAGTTGCGAGGATCCTCAAGATTAAACTTGATGATAAAGAAACGAAAGCGACTCTCTGTGCAAAGATTGAAAAGGTGCGTAACGCGATGGTAGCCCCCAAACCAAAACCAAAGACACCACCACCCAAACCAACTAGAAAAGAAGTTGCAAAGCAAAAAGAGACCGCAAAGATGCAACAAGTTATCAAGAAAAGAGGACTCAATGAAAACTCAATTCGAAGAGATCTTGTTCAATTGTATGGTAGTCGGTGGATGAACCGTTACAAGAATGTGATGCCCTCCCTTGATAATGACGTGAAAGCAGTCAAAGTTAAGGTTAATCAATTGAGCAAGGGAAATAAATTGGGTCTCCCATTCAAGAAGAACGTGGACGCCATTAAGAGGGAAATGGTTAGTAATTGGAAAATGAAGAGGAAACAAGAATTGGAAAAGAAAGTCATTGGAAGTCAACTCAATGTCACTAATGTTCCACGTAACTTGGTGTCACAATATAGAAATGCCGCGACAAACTATATTCTTACTAAAGGTCCAACTATGAAACAATTGGCGAACCACAAGAAGACTTGGTTAAACTTAAGGATGAAGCGTTAAATGTCATTAGAAATGGAATCAATTGAGCGACAGTTGATTGAACGCCTCGAGGTTGGCAAGAAGCGCTATGGTCACGGTATCATTGTCAACTCTGATACAAAGGAATGGGGAACACCCTCGGATTCCTGGATTGATATGTGCGTTGAGGAACTTTTAGACGCAGTATTCTACATTGTCGCCGACTACATTAGAAAGGGTCGTGAAAGTGACAAGTCAATTTGTGAACTTGAATTGGAATACAAAATCAACGATGATTTCGTGAACGCACCCGATCCAGTTAAATATTTATTGGAAACACATGATGAGGATGATAATGCGCTCATCATGTACATCGTTAGAAATTATAGTAAAATTGAGAGTCCAAAGCATCACATGCTTGTATGGAATCTTCTCAACATCTTACACGTGTGTTCAATATTTTGAGAGGTTCCGCAATTTGTTTGAGGTGAATCGTGTGGTACGCAAAGTTGTACTTGGGAAATAGTTCCTTAATTAAATTAGATATCACAGCACCCTCCACATAGTTGGGTATTCCCGAACATACCGAATTTCGTTCAATTTGAAGAAAACGATCCTCCAATTGCACGAACTTTTTAAGACTTTCCGCATCGACACCATCCGCACGCATTTGTTTGTATGTACTCTTAGACATACCCGCGCTGAGATGGAAATTCTTAGAACCAGCTATTTCTTCTGAGTTAACACTCTTTTCATACATAAGAGCGAGAGCTATAAGGGCGAGGATTGCAAACCTTGTCATTTACTTATTACATAGGAATTAATTTAGATAGATCGTTAACTTTGTGAATGATATTGAAGAGTTCATCACGACACGAGACATCACCCGGTTTAATGATTTCAAACTCAATTTGATAGGAACATTCTTCCTCGGAATCCATATCAACATTATCACCCGATGAAATCGTCATGTCGATACTAAGGTTCTTTCGAATGAACGAGTGACGCGTCTTTGTTCGTTTTCGATCCATTTCGTATTCACCCCACGTTGGGATTTCTCTAGAAATACTAAAACGCATATCAAGTGGTGTACCGGTAAAATCATCTTTGATAACATTAATCTTTTGAATCATTGTTTGTTCTCCGGTACTGTGATCTGATGTGATTCTTACACCCTCTTTGTCGCTATAAAATATATCCGACACGGATGTTTGTACACTTTCCCACCCCGTATACTGTCGAAGTCCGTCGAGTACACGCTCGAATGTTTCTTTCCCCACATTTGTGTCAAAGAAAGATCCATTATATTTACCAAGACGCAATTCTATTTCGATATTTTCTTCATCCTTATGTGTGTCAAACACGGGAAGAACCTTATCGGTGATAGTTTCAATGTCTAACATTATTCTTTACAATAGAGATACGCGTCATTCTCTTAAGTGTTTTTTATACACAAAATGTAATGAGAGGTTTTTTAAACCTCGGAAATACTTGCTATTTTAATACAGCACTCCAATGTTTACTTCACATCCCAGTACTCTCGAATTACTTTTTACATGCACAGTACACGGGAGATTGTGAGTTCACACAATTGTACTCGACACTCGTTCATTTCTATTGGGTATCCCAAGAAAAGGGAGTTGTCAATATGGAACCCCTCTTGGAACAGTTTTATACACACTTCCCACGCTTCAAGAATCACGATCAACACGATGTACAAGAGGCCGTGTTATGTATCATAGACATTTTGGAACGCGCGAGGCCACAAATAAAGGACTGGTTCTACGGGAAAAAGACACAAGAAACTGTCTGGCCAGGTGGGAAATCATCAAGTGAAGAAGACTTTGGCATTCATTTAGTAACATCTCGAGGTACAGATTTAGGGGAAATGCTCGAAAAAAGCACGGGTTGGAGTGTCATTGAAAATTTTGAAGATACCGAGGGGCGGGTATACAATGTCGCGACATCCCGGATGGTTTTTTCAAAACTTCCACAAGTTTTTATGATTTCGTTTGATAGTAAAAGTCATATACATGTTATTGAAAATATATTCATTGATAAAAATGAATACAATCTAATTGCAAGTGCTGTGCATGTGGGTATGCAAGCAGATGGACACTATGTAAGCTTTGTAAAGAACGAGGCCAAGTGGTACTATATAAATGATGATGTCGTGAAAGAAGCAGAGCTTCCTATCACCGCGGGTCACTATGTGTTGGTATACAATCTAAAAACTCCTTCAACTGAATGTTCTCCTTGATATTCACGATAGTTCTGTAGAATGTTCGACGGTTGTTTGGGTGTGTCTTGTCTCGGCGTCTCTTTTGGGGCTTCCACCACATAGGTCCATTTTCCCAAGACACATACATACACTCCACGATTGCGTCATCCTCAAACCAAGGCTCGTTCATACGACTGAGAGGAAACTCCGTTTCATAGAACAGTTTACCCTTTTCTTGGACATACAACTTCCACACCGGGGCGCCAGGTTTACCAACGCCCTCAAAACTTGTACCCTTCTTCATTTGGAAGTCCACTGTATTCTTTTCCCCAGGTTTCCATTTGAACATAGTCTCATGTGTCCCAATACGCACCGGTTCATTTACAGGGGTCAATACAATGCCATCAACATTTTGTTGAACTGTGGGGAGGTAGACATCCATAAAGTGTTCAAAATCTTTGAATGCATAAAATGTTTTAAGTTTGAGACGGTACACATCAAACTTCATGTAAATGATACACTTGAGCATCTTTTCAGCCTCTGCAAGTCTTTGGTAGAGGT
>Ga0222714_10006569_pt1 | contig 10828 bp, 10 predicted proteins | sample C33_3DmetaG_FD_165048 | JGI IMG/M metagenome (GOLD analysis project Ga0222714, IMG submission 165048) | Estuarine water microbial communities from San Francisco Bay, California, United States - C33_3D | ecosystem: Environmental > Aquatic > Marine > Unclassified | place: USA: California... | reverse complement strand
GTATTAATTTGTTGGTCAGTAAACGCGCCATGCTCTGCAATACTTTTTCAGCATCCTCACCTTTTTCCAGTAATTTTAGCGCCTTTTCTAATTCACTATCACGAATAGATTCTGCTTTTTCACGAAAAGATTTCAAGCTGGAAACAATATCTAATGATCGTTGCTTTTGCTGAAATTCCTGCACTCCCTTTTCAATAATATGCTCGGCTTCAGCAGCAGCTGATTGACGAGTTTGCACATTACTGTCAATAACCTCTTTGAGGTCATCTACACTGTATAAATAGACGTCCTCCAGCTCCCCAACTTCCGGCTCTATATCTCTGGGGACTGCTAAATCCACCATAAAAATAGGTCGATGCTTTCGAATCTTCAAAGCTTTTTCAACAGCGCCCTTGCCTAAAATTGGTAACTGGCTTGCTGTTGATGAAACCACAATATCAGCATTCAGTAATTGCTCAGGTATATCCGATAATAAAACTTCATTGACGCCATATTTTTCTTTCAACTCCAGCGCGTTCGTGAGTGTGCGGTTGGCAACGACTATCTTTGCCACATTTGCCTGTTTCAGATGCTGTACTACAAGCTCAATGGTACGCCCTGCCCCTATCATTAAAACCGACGCTTTTGAAAGATCTTCAAAAATACGTTGCGCCAGGCTCACTGCTGCAAAGGCAACTGATACTGGATTTTCCCCGATTGCAGTGTCGGTTCTAACTTTTTTTGCAACCGAGAAAGTGTCTTTAAAAACCCGATGTAAATGACTGTCAACACTACCAGCCTCTTTCGCTACTGCATAAGCAGATTTAATCTGGCCTAAAATTTGAGGCTCACCCAAAACCATTGAATCAAGACCGCTGGCTACTTTCATAACGTGACGAACGGCATCTTCATCCCAGTAAGCATAAACACAGGATCTTAGTTCCTGTTCATCGAGCTGATGATACCTGGCCAACCAGGATAGCACTGCCTGTTCAATGGCTTGTCTTTGAGTTTCACTCTCTGATAAATGACTGGGCACACAGTATAGTTCAGTACGGTTACAGGTAGACAAAATGGCCAGCTCACCCAATTCGGCACTACTACAGGCCTGCATCAAAGCCTCTTGCATCAGCTCGGGGGCAAAGGCAACCTTCTCTCGAATGGCTATACTCGCAGTATTGTGATTAATGCCCAGTAGTAGAGTAGCCATGAATTAATAGAATCGGGTAGTCCAAAACAATAAAAGCAGCTATTTTACTCAATACTGTAGTCACTGCCTAATAACTCTGGATATACTTGTCTCATGAATAGAGCATTACTGGTAAAACTCCTGCTGACATCAGGTTTTGTCACCCTTTTTACGGCCTGCGCAAATACCCGGCCAGAGCCCGAATTAGCCTCTGCAAATGAACTTCCTGAAACGCTCAGTGAAAATATGGAATCCAGTCGACCGGGAGAAAGGGCATCAAATAGCCTGCCGCCGCCCGAGGAAGGGATTGTTTATGACGCTTTTCCTGAAGATATCCTTACTCGTGTCATTATTGCCGAAATGGCCGGCCAACGCGGTTATAACCAGACGGCCCTCACAGAATATTTGTCACTGGCGCGGGAAACTAATGACCTGGGGATTATTCGAAGGGCAGCTTTAATTGCCGCTTTTTTACGCAACAATGAGGCTTCACTGGAATTAAACCAGTTATGGTTAGCCAAACAACCTGATTCTGAAGAGGCATTAAAGACCTCAGCCTATCAGCTGATCAGTGTTAATCGCCTGAATGAAGCACTGGCACTTTTCGCGCGGATGCATGCTTTGGGTTACGACGTGGATTATCGCTTAATCAGCAATCGAGCGGAGAACAATATCGAAATTCAGCCCACCCTTGAAACTTTGATAGCTGATTTTGAAGTGCTGCTGCCTGCTCATCCACAACATTTCACCTTGCGCTTGGCGATGGCGCAACTGTATCGCCAAAACAGCCAGTTACTAGAAGCCTATGAAATGCTTAATCAGCTAGCGCTTGAAAATGACGACCCTGTCGAAATTCTCATTGCCGAAGTGGCCGTTCTTGAAGAGATGGGCGAAACTCGCCAGGCCAGCCGACGTCTTGAAGATAGCCTGAAGGATAAGCCTGACAATAAACAGTTGCGATTCGCTTATGGGCGCAAACTTGTGGAAGCCGGCAATTACCGTGAAGCAATGCAGCAATTTGCCATTATTGTTGATCAGGATCCTCAGGATTTTGAAATGCTATATTCCCTTGCTTTAATTTCTATCGAAGCAAACCAGTTAAGTGCCGCTCGAAATTATTTCCAACGTTTATTAGTCAACGGTCAGCGCCTGGACGATACCCATTACTATCTGGCCTTGATTAGTGATGAAGAAAACAAGCCCGATGAAGCCATAGACCATTATCTCCATGTCAATGGCGGCAATAACTATCTGGTGGCACTACGAAACTATATGGAACTCATGATTGAGCATGATCGCTATGCTGAGGCCAGTGATCACATCAGGCAGATTCGTCTCAGAAGGCCGGAAATTAATAGCACCTTGTTGGCCCTGGAAGCCGGGCTCTTGATAGATGCGCAGGAATACTTTTCTGCTTTTACCTTTTTAAGTCGCGCCATCAGCAATTATCCGAATGACATTCAACTTATCCAATTACGTACCGTTGTTTCACAGGAGCTTGATGACTTTGCCATACTTGAATTGGATTTACGCAGCTTAATGCGTCTTGAGCCAAACAATCCTTCTCCTTTTAATACATTAGGTTACTTCCTTGCCGACAGAACAACTCGTTACAATGAAGCTAAGGAGCTTATAGATAGAGCTATAGAATTATCGCCTAATGACCCCGCCATTATAGACAGCCTTGGCTGGGTTCAATACAAATTAGGCATGTATGAAGAATCAAAAATAAATCTTGAACGTGCCTTTGAACTTTTCCCTGATCATGAAGTGGCTGCTCACTTAGGTGAAGTACTCTGGGTAATGGGCAATCGAGAAGCGGCAAGGGAAATCTGGAAGCTTGCTCTGCAAGAAAGACCGGATAGCGAATTTATTCTCACTACTATGCAGCGGCTCGACGCTGAGTCTGACAGTTAATCCTTATTATGTTTCATTTTAGGTCATTCCGATCGACCTATATCCTCATTACCTGTTTATTGTTAGGGTCCTGTACCACCAGCCAAAAATTAATTGATCGAAATTGGCAGACTCATCAATTACTGGTAAGCAATACCAATTCCTGGACTTTGCAAGGCCGCCTCAATATAAGACAAACCAATAACTCCGATACTGTCTACATCAACTGGCAGCAGCTAGATCAAAGTTTTGAAATTAATTTAAGTGGCGCGCTCGGCCTGGGTGCCACGATGATCAGCGGTAATCAGGACGCGATAATTCTGCAGCAGGGTAACGAGAATTTTATCGAAGCGACTGATTTGGGGGACTTAAGCCGTGACTACCTTGGCTATGAATTCCCGGCAGAAGCTTTGCAATATTGGATCAGGGGCATCCCCTCACCAGACAGCCCTGCCACTATGGAATTTAATGAAAATCAATTACTGGAAAGCCTCAGTCAACGTGATGCCCAGGGTAACAACTGGTTACTTGAATATGATCGCTATCAGGAGAGTGGTGGTCTCAACCTTCCTGGCCGCATACGCATGAGGCACCCCGATTATCTCCTCACTTTAATTATTCAGTCCTGGCAAATCCAAGCCGGAAGCAGCTAGACCATGCTCAGTTTGCCAGCACCAGCCAAACTTAATCTCTTCCTTCATATCACTGGACGCCGGAATGATGGCTACCATGAACTGCAAACCTGTTTTCAATTACTTGATTATGGCGACCAACTGGAATTTGAACTCACCGGCGAATCTGAAATCAGCCTTGAATCCAATCTCGACAGCATAGCAGCAGCTGATAACCTCATCTTCAAGGCGGCTACTCTATTAAAAGAACATGCCCAAATAAAAAGTGGTGCCGTTATTAAACTGGACAAAGTCCTGCCCTCTGGTGCCGGTTTAGGCGGAGGGAGCTCAGATGCAGCTACGACCCTATTGGCCCTCAACCAGCTTTGGAATTGCGGCTTAAATACTGATGAATTAGCCATACTGGGCCTAAAACTCGGTGCTGATGTGCCAGTTTTTGTCAGAGGTTACTCAGGCTGGGCTGAAGGTGTAGGAGAAAAAATAAGGACAATGGTATTGCCTGAGCGCTGGTATCTTGTCATTTCGCCTGATTGCGAGGTCTCAACTAAGCAAATTTTTTGCCACGAGCAATTGACAAGGAACAGCTCGACCATCACAATACCCGCCTTTCCATTTTCGGGCACAAAAAATGACTGCGAAGCAGTCGCTGTAAAGCTTTATCCTGAAATTGGCGCCGCTCTAGATTGGCTTAATGAATATGCTCCAGCCCGAATGACAGGGACTGGATCAAGCATATTTGCTAGCTTTGATACCAGAGCCGCAGCAGAACAGGTGCTCGCTGCTTTACCGAGTGAACTTAAAGGCTTCGTAGCTCAAGGGATTAACAAGTCTCCTGTATTGCAAGCTTTAGGGAATGAATGAGTAATGATTTATTGGGGTGTAGCCAAGCGGTAAGGCACATGGTTTTGATCCATGCATGCGCAGGTTCGAATCCTGCCACCCCAGCCATATCAACAATAAATTTATTGATACCGGTTAATTTATACAGTTAGTTTGTCGCTATGATTTTATTGGTATGAGATCGTTGATATCAGCTCCAGACGAAGAAAATAGAATAAATAAGAGTCACTAAATCACAACACTAAGTTACACTTAAAAAATATCACATTTATCACAGTAGCATTATAGGTACCAAAAAATGCCCAAAAGTTTAATGGTATTTAGTGGAAACGCTAATCAGCAACTTGCCCAAAATGTCGCAAAATGGCTAGGTGTTCCTCTAGGTCGTGCTGATGTGCAACAGTTTAGTGATGGTGAAACCAGTGTTGAATTGAACGAGAATGTTCGTGGGCAGGATGTTTTCATCATTCAACCAACCTGTCACCCCACCAATGACAACCTAATGGAATTATTATTAATGGCCGATGCCTTGCATCGTTCTTCAGCTGATCGCATTACTGCAGTAGTTCCGTATTTCGGATATGCCCGTCAGGATCGGCGAGTGCGCTCTGCTCGTGTACCAATTAGTGCCAAAGTAGTTGCTGACATGATAGGCGCTGCTGGCGTTGACAGACTGCTGACAGTGGATCTGCACGCTGAACAAATTCAGGGATTTTTTAGCATTCCGGTTGATAACGTCTACGGATCACCCATCCTGGTTGAAGACGTCAGCTATCAAAACTACGAGAACCTCGTCGTAGTTTCTCCAGATATAGGCGGTGTAGTAAGAGCAAGAGCTTTCGCCAAGCAACTTAATGTTGATCTGGCCATTATTGATAAACGTCGCCCCAAGGCTAATGAATCACAGGTTATGCATTTGATTGGTGATGTCACTGGACGTACCTGTTTAATCGTCGATGACATGGTTGATACAGCAGGCACCTTATGTAAAGCCGCCGATGCATTAAAAGAACAAGGTGCTATTAAAGTCGTTTCATATTGTACCCATCCGGTACTATCGGGTAATGCAATCGACAATATTAATAACTCTTCACTGGATACTCTGGTTGTCACCGATACCATTCCATTGAAGGAAGAAGCAAAGAGTTGCAGCAAAATTCGTCAGCTTTCTCTTGCCAGATTTCTTGGTGAGTCAATCCGACGAGTCAGCAATGAAGAATCCGTAAGTGCCATGTTTGATCATGCTTGATCAACTTACACTAAACGGTTAATTAACTCTTTCTGGCATATGGTCGCAAGTGCCGGAAAGTAAAAACTTAGGAGACTATTATGTCTAAGAATGACTTTATCATCGAGGCCAGCCCTCGAAAAGACGTGGGGAAAGGTGCGAGCCGCCGCCTGCGTCGACTAGCGAATGAAATACCTGCCATTATTTATGGGGCTGGTAAAGAGCCAACGGCTATCACTATCCCCCATAAAGATATTATGAAGGCCATTGAAAATGAGGCCTTCTTTTCTCACATTGTCACCGTCAAAGTAGGTGGCAAAGAGGAAAGCGTGGTTATCAAAAATCTTCAGCGCCATCCGGCTAAACCAAAAATCATGCATGCTGATTTTATGCGAGTCAGTGCGGATCAGGAAATTACCGTAAATGTTCCTTTACGCTTTATCGGTGAAGAGCAATGTGTCGGAGTGAAATTGGAAGGCGGTATTATTAATCACTTGATGAATGATCTCGAGATAAGCTGTTTACCTGGCAATCTGCCAGAGTATATCGAAGTATTTATGGCGGAACTTAAAGTCGGTGAATCTATCCATATTTCTGATCTGGCACTACCGGAAGGTGTTGTAAGTGTTGAGCTCAGTCATGGCGAAGAGCATGATAAGCCAGTTGCTGCCTGCACAATGCCAAGAGTTGAAGAAGTAGAGACTACAGACGCTGAAGAAGGAGCCGCAGACGATGACGACGTAGCAAGCTCAGATAGTTCTGACGACGATAAAGACGAAGATTAAGCAGCTCTTTTCTTTTCTGATATCTAATGAGTGGAATCAAATTAATTGTTGGCCTGGGCAATCCAGGCCAACAATATCGTTTTACTCGCCATAATGCCGGTGCCATGTTTTTAGAAACGCTTTGTGATGACTACAAAGGCGAGCTAAAAGCTGAAACTAAATTTTTTGGTATGGCGGGTAAAATCAATATTAATGGCCAGGAAATACGGCTGCTCTTCCCTTCCACTTATATGAATAAAAGTGGTCAGGCTGTTGCTGCCATTGTAAATTATTTCAAAATTGACCCCCTCGAAATGCTGGTGGCTTACGATGAATTAGACTTGCCTGTTGGCACTACACGCTTGAAAAAAGGCGGCGGCCACGGCGGGCATAATGGCATTCGCGATATCATCAAAGCAATTGTCAGTCAGGACTTTAATCGTCTAAGAATCGGTATTGGTCACCCCGGTGAAGCCAGTAAAGTCAGTGACTACGTCTTGAGTGAACCATCAAAATCCGATGCTGCACTAATCCAGACAGATATCGATAAGGCTATAAGCCTACTTCCACTTTTAGTCGCAGGTGATTATCAGGGAGCCATGCTAAAGCTACATACACAACCACCCCAATCAAATGAGAGCTTAGATAATGGGAATTAAATGCGGCATTGTTGGTTTACCTAATGTTGGCAAATCAACACTTTTTAATGCACTAACCAAGGCAGGTATCGCGGCAGAAAACTTTCCCTTCTGCACAATAGAACCGAATGCCGGCATCGTATCAATACCGGATAGTCGTCTGGATGCCCTGACCAAGATTGTAAAACCAGTAAAAACAATTCCAACAACAATGGAATTTGTTGATATTGCCGGCCTGGTGGCGGGCGCCTCAAAAGGCGAGGGTTTAGGTAATAAGTTTTTAGCCAACATTCGAGAATGTGATGCCATTGCACATGTTGTGCGCTGCTTTGAAGACTCCAATGTTGTGCATGTATCAGATTCAATAAGCCCAAAAGATGATATAGAAGTCATCAACACTGAACTGGCTTTAGCGGATCTGGAGTCGGTTGAAAAGGCGCTGGAAAAAACCAGTAAGAATGCTAAAAGTGGTGATAAGGACCTTATTAAACTTAAAAGCCTGCTGGAAAAAATCCAACAGCATCTGGACCAGATTAAACCGGTGCGAAGTCTAAACCTTGATAAAGATGAACTGGCGTCTATCTATAATCTCCATCTGCTGACCATTAAGCCTACTTTATATATCGCCAATGTTGATGAAGCTGGCTTCAGCAATAATCCACATCTCGATATGGTTTCAAAAATTGCCGCTGAAGAAGGCGCGGAACTGGTTGCTGTCTGCAACAAACTGGAAGCAGAAATTGCTGAATTGGAAGATGATGAGAAAATGGAGTTCCTAACTGATCTTGGTATGGAAGAGCCAGGATTAGATCGAGTCATCCGAGCGGGTTATAAATTGTTAGGCCTTCAGACTTATTTCACTGCTGGTGTAAAAGAAGTTCGCGCCTGGACGGTTAAAGTGGGCGCAACAGCACCGAAAGCCGCCGCGGTAATACATACCGATTTTGAAAAAGGCTTCATCCGCGCTGAAGTTATTGCCTATGAAGATTTCATAAAATACCAGGGCGAACTTGGTGCAAAAGATGCAGGTAAATGGCGCCTGGAAGGTAAAGAATATATTGTGCAGGATGGTGATGTGGTGCATTTCAGATTTAATGTCTAACTTGACAAAAACCGGCCCTTTCGCCAGAATGCGCACCCTTCATATGTTTGATTATGGCTACGTAGCTCAGCTGGTTAGAGCACAGCATTCATAATGCTGGGGTCGGTGGTTCAAGTCCACCCGTAGCTACCAAACTCTTTTCCCCAAACATCCCTATTAGTCCAAAATACCCTTTTTTTATAGTATTTTAATTCAAAACTAGTCTATAGTAGTCCTCAGAAGTCCACCTATATACCGTCATTTTGACGGTATATCTGACGGTATAAAGCATCTTATTTATCCATATACCGTCTTTGATGGAGTCTGCTATGAGACACAAGTTAACGGCTACTGCTGTTAAGCAAGTAAAGCCTTCGGGCAAGGCTCAGAAGCTCACCGATGGGGCAGGGCTTTATCTCTATGTTCATCCTCAGGGAGGTAAATACTGGAGGTTTGATTATCGCTTTGGTGATAAACGTAAGACCCTTGCGCTGGGTGTTTATCCTGATGTCAGTTTGGCTGATGCAAGAGCATCTCATCAGAGCGCTAGAGAAAAGCTATCTTCAGGTATTGACCCTTCAGAGATAAAGCGTGTTCAAAGCTGACACAGCATCTTGCAGCCGCAGATAGCTTTGAAGCGGTAGCTAGAGAGTGGTTTAGCCAAAAGATGAAGGAAAAATCCGATAGCTATCGTGTAAGGACTCTACGTATCCTCGAAAAAGACTTGTTTCCCCCTTTGGGTAATAGACCAGTTTCACAGATTAAGGCCCCTGAACTACTCGCAGTTCTGCGGAAGATTGAGGGGAGAGGAAGTGTAGATATTGCTCACAGAGCTAAGCAATGTTCAGGACTGATATTTCGCTATGCAATTGCCACTGGTAGGGCTGAGTCTGATCCATCAAGAGAACTGACTGGCGCACTAATACCCAAACGACGCACAAAGCATCATGCTTCAATAAATGACCCTAAACAGATTGATGAATTACTTAGAGCAATTGATTCTTATCAGGGAACAATCGTCGTTAACGCTGCGTTAAAAATATCGATTTTGCTATTCCAGCGTCCAGGAGAAATCAGGAATATGGAGTGGTCAGAAATTAATTGGAAGGAGTCTCGTTGGGAGTTGCCAGGAGCTAAAATGAAGATGGGGTTGGACCACATTGTACCGCTGTCCAAACAAGCTGTGTTAGTGCTTGAAGAGCTACACATGCATACAGGACGGGGTAGATATGTATTTCCTAGCGCCAGAGGGGCAAGCAGACCCCTAAGCGAGAATGGCGTCAGAACGGCTCTGAGGACGATGGGATACACCAATGAACAGATAACCCCGCATGGATTTAGAGCGATGGCTAGGACTCTTCTAGATGAGGTTTTAGGCTGCCGTGTGGACTGGATTGAGCATCAGCTGGCGCATGCAGTAAAAGACTCTAATGGCAGAGCTTATAACCGAACCGCCCACCTCGAAGGTCGTCGAGAGATGATGCAAGGGCGGGCTGATTACTTGGATACTATAAAACTGGATTGAATTATAGATTACTCATAAAATCAGTTAGCTTCTTTAATCCAATGGGTCCTATAAGCGGACATTAATATTTCATTACTAGCCTTTATGGGTAAGGGTAATTGTGTTTATCCACAACTTAGGGAAAACAGCACAACATATATTTATTGTCTTATCGGTGGTGGTTTTGCCAATGCTGAACCATCCCGACCTGAGCCATCTAAAGCCCCTGGTTGAAGCAATCCATCATATTGATCTCTATTGTTGTCAGTGCAGGCATATTCCATGATTTCCCAATTATCCGGTGCTTTTTCAATCATGTATCCTGTTGTCCATTCTTCTGTATAGTATTTCGGATCATCTATTGTGGCTTGATACCATAATTCATTAGCACTTACTCGGGTCCAGCGTTCAATAACATGTAATTCATCACTGTGGCGATTGCCATGATCATCCAGCCACGTCCTATCTGTAAGATTGACGGTGTCAATTATTAAAGTATCCCCTTCCCAGCGGCCAATTGAATCTCCCATCAAGGAGGGGGACCAAGTATCACGATGCCCGCGACCATCTGTATAGATCACACGAGTGTTATGCATATATTCGTAATAAAAAATTACCTTATCTTGCATTGTCATTATTTGAAAGGGATAAGGGGAATTGTTTACTCGTGGCACTCCAGGAAAGATGCAGCGAGAAGTGTTATCAATCAGATTAGCAACATCATTAAAGGCTGCTAGGCCCTCAGCGGTAAATGGTAAAGGCTCAACTGGTGCTGCGATATTCAAATGAATAGCCTTATCCCATACGCCATTAAGATCAGCTCTTCCCCAAGCATCCCTGGGCGCTGTTGAACCATCAGATTCAGGTTGTTCGGCAAGTACAGGCGAGCGCTGTGCATAAGTGTTGATTGGCACCAAAATCATTGTCATCGCGACACTAAACAGAATTTTATTTGTTATTATTTTCATAGAAATTCTCCCGAATTAATTATTCTGATTAGTTTCTTGGTGGCGCGTCAGGACCATCATCAGTAGGGCGACCAAAAATGGTTTCTCCCTTATATTCCCAGCTCCGTCC
>Ga0222714_10006567_pt1 | contig 10832 bp, 10 predicted proteins | sample C33_3DmetaG_FD_165048 | JGI IMG/M metagenome (GOLD analysis project Ga0222714, IMG submission 165048) | Estuarine water microbial communities from San Francisco Bay, California, United States - C33_3D | ecosystem: Environmental > Aquatic > Marine > Unclassified | place: USA: California... | reverse complement strand
TGCGGGATGATCGACGTCCGCCTCCAGGCCCGCGCGGCGCACGAGTTCCCAGTTCATGCCACTGGACAGCGCGGCCCGTCGGTGCGCGTGGAAACTGCCCGGCCCGAAGGCCAGCGGGAATGCCCGGGCGACGCTGTCGAGCAGGAGGCCATTGGTGCCCTCCCCGGATCGTGAGGGTGCCAACACCACCCTGACTCCACGCCCGGCCCCGAGCATGGCTTCCAGATCGGTGCGCTGCAGCGCGGGCAGGTCCGCCGGCAGCAGCAACACCTGATCCGCGCCTGATGCAAAGGCTCGCCGGCGACCGAGGTCGAAGGCTGCATTCAGGCAACGGCCATCATCCTGCAGGGCTTCGGTACCGACTGGTAGGTGCAAGGCCGAGGGCGATACGACCACGGTCCGGCCGGGGCCGAGGAGGGCGGCGGTAACCCCGAGCACGTGCCTGAACATCTCGACGGCCAGCCGGTCGCGCTCGGCGCTTCCCAGCACTCCAGCCAGGCGAGCCTTGCGCTGCCCGGGACCCTTGATGGCGATGACACCCCAGCAATTCGTATCCGTCACCCAGCCTCCCGGCGACCTGTTACGACTTGCCCTGCCGCCTTGCTTTGTTGGCGACAAGCAAGTTATGAGGAAGTATAGGGCAGAATCCAGGATCGACACACGGGGGGCGAGCGGGGTGCGAGACTCGAATAGACGGTTGAGTGGAAGCCGACAACGGGCCCCCCGCTGGACCTTTACGGCACTCCCCGGCCTGCCTGAAGTCGGCCCGGCAGCGCGCCTCGACTTGCTGATCGCTACCGCCCTGAAGCGGTCGCGCTTGCAGCTGCGCCGCGGCGACATTCTCGTGGTCGCGCAGAAGGTCGTCTCCAAAGCTGAGGATCGCTTCCTGGCATTTCCGGATATCCGGCCGACAGCTCGGGCGCGTGAACTGGCGCGGCTGACCGGCAAGGATCCCCGGGTCGTGCAGGCGATTCTGGCGGAATCCACGGCCGTGGTTCGGGCGGTGCCCGGTGTGCTGATCGTTCGGCATCGCCTGGGACTGGTCATGGCGCAGGCGGGGATCGATCGATCGAATTTGCCCGCCGGTGAGCGCTTGCTGCTGCTCCCGGAGGACCCTGATGCGTCCGCAGGTCGGCTGCGTCGGCAGCTAGCCCGACGTCTCGGCGTGGCGCCCGGTGTGATCATTTCGGACAGCTTCGGCCGTCCCTGGCGGCTTGGCACCGTGAATGTAGCCATCGGCGTCGCCGGGTTGCCGGCCCTGTGGGACCGGCGTGGAGAGTTGGATCGGCACGGTCGGGTGCTTGAGGCGACCGTCATCGCCTGGGCGGACGCCGTTGCTGCAGGCGCCGGGCTGGCCATGGGCGAGGCAGCTGAGGGGTTCCCGGTTGTGTTGGCCCGCGGTCCGCTACCGCCGGTGCCGGCGGGAGCGGCACGTGACCTCCTTCGGCCTGGCAAGGAGGACCTGTTCGCATGATCCACGCCTCCGCGAGGGTCATCGTGCTGTCGGGGGGCGTAGGCGGGGCCCGGCTGGTCGATGGACTCCACCGACATCTCCCCGCCGGCGACCTGGCCGCCCTCGTCAACACTGGGGATGACTTCCTGCACCTCGGGCTGCACGTGTCGCCGGACGTGGACACGGTGATCTACACGCTGGCGGGATTGGCCAACCCCGCGACCGGCTGGGGTCGACGTGACGAGAGCTGGCACTTCATGGAGGTCCTCGCCCAGCTTGGCGGGCCGACCTGGTTCCGTCTCGGGGACCGCGACCTCGCCATGCACGCTGAGCGGAGTCGACGCCTCGTCGCCGGTGAACCGCTGTCCGCGGTCACGCTGGATTTGGCGGCCCGGTTGGGCGTGTCGACCGCGGTGATCCCCATGACGGATGAGGCTGTTCGCACCCGCATACAAACCGCGGACGGCAGCCTGGATTTCCAGGATTACTTCGTGCGCCTGCGTGCCGAGCCCCGGATCGAGCGCATCACCTTTGAGGGCATCGTCGGCGCCCGGCCCGCAGGTGCCGCGCTCGAGGCGATCGCCTCACCGTTGCTCGAGGCCATCTTGGTGGGGCCGTCCAATCCCTACCTGAGCATCGATCCCATCCTGTCCGTGCCGGGATTGCGCAACGCCATGCGCCTGCGCGGGGTGCCCATCGTTGCGGTCTGTCCCCTGATCGGCGGACAGGCGGTCAAGGGTCCCACCGCCAAGATCATGCGGGAGTTGGGCCTCGAGTGCAGCCCGCAGGCCATTGCCGAACACTACTCCGGGCTGATCGATGGTCTGGTCATCGACGAGGCTGATCGGGACTGGGCCGAGCTGTGTGGGGTGCCCGCTTGCGTGACCCGAACCCTGATGGATACGGACGCGGCGAGGTTGCGCCTGGCCGGCGAAGTCCTGGCGTTTGCGGGAACGCTGTAGGACGACGTTTCGCCCGGCCTAGCGGCGGCTGCTGACTGCCTTGGGTGTGGGGCGGGTGCGCTGGGCGCCCTGAGTGGGCCCAGGGCGTTCGAGTCGCGCATGCAGGTCCGCCTTGAGTTGGGTGAACATGGCGTGTAGCGGCATCTGCGGGTTGGCTAGCCACTGATAGACGATGCCCGCCATCGACGCCGCATATTGTTCAGCGACCCGAATAGGGTCCACCGCAGAGTCCACCCTCCCAGCGCGCTGGCCGGCCCGGATCCACTCGGCCACGTCCCGTCGCTGGGCGCGGTGAACGTTGCCGATGTTGGAGTGATATCCCGCTCTGGGATCGATGCCCAGGAACCACAGGATATACATGGCGCGGACCTCGTCGGGCCGGTCCTTGATGAACTGCTCCGCGGCGTCGGTGGCCGCACAGAGGGCCTCCGCGCCAACCTTGGTGCCGACCGCTTTCTGGACGCGCTCCAGCCAGTCGGTGCTGGCCACCTTCAGCAGGTTGCCGAACAGCCCTGCCTTGGAGCCGAAGCGATGGGTCGCGAGGCCCCGGCTGTAGCCGGCGAGGTGACCCACCGCCTGCAGGGTGGTGCCCTGGATGCCACGCTTGACCAGTAATTCGATGGCAGCCTCAGTCAGGCGGCGGTCGGACAGGGCCGCTCTCTCGGCGCGCGTACCCTTGCGAAGCGGGCTGGCTGGCGGTTGCGTCATGGGGCGGATCCTTGTTCGTTGTTCAAGCTCGCGTAGCGTCCACCGTGGAAGACCAGGGGAGCAAGCCCCCCTCGCTCATCGAAGGCCAGCACCTTGCCCACCAGGATGAGGTGGTCACCACCTGGCAGGCGCGCCTCGGTGGCGCAGTCGAAGCGCGCGAGGTAGTCGTGGAGCTGCGGCGCGCCACTGGCGCCTGCGCTGGCTGAAATGCCCTCGAAGCGATCGACGTCGCGGCTGGCAAAACGGGCGGCCAGGTCCGCCTGCCCTGCGTGCAGCACGTGGACAGCGAAGCAGGGCGCCGCCTCGAAGTGGACGAAGTTACTGGACTTGCAGCCGATGCTCCACAGCACGAGTGGGGGATCCAGCGACAGGGAGCTGAAGCTGTTGGCGGTTATGCCCACCGGGCGCCCGTCGCTGCCGAGGGTCGTAATGACGGTGACGCCGGTCGCGAACTGACCCAGCGCCCTGCGTAGTGCCTGGCTCATCCGGCGGCTACTTTAGCGCTTCCCGCAACCTCGGCAGCACCTTGCTGGCGATGTATTCGATGCGGCGCTGACCGGAGGCGACCGGCTCGCCGGGGAACCGGGCCCAGAAGTGGACGTCGCGCACCTGTGGGTAGGCCTGCAGCATCGCGGTCAGCCGTTCCACCGCGGTATCCGCGTCCCACAGTTCGTACAGGCCCTGTGCAAGCGCCGTGGCGGCGTCGGGGAACCTCGGTACCGCGTCAGGCGGACCAAAGGCCCCCCACTCGATGTACTGGTTGCTCTGGTACAGCACGTGCGGGCCGACGATTTCCGCCTCCCGTTCCGGGTCGTCGGAGATGATTGCCCAATGTCCCGCGATGATGACCCCGTCGGCCGGGTCGCGACCGTTGCGCTTGAGGCACTCCACGTAAGTATCGTGGCCGATGCCACCCGTAGACAGGAAGCCGTCGGCGATCCGGGCCGCGCGATCGATGGCAGGTTCCGCCATGCCGCCCAGGTACAACTTGGGGAGGTGTTCCGGTGCAGGCAGGACGCGCAGGTCTCCGACCTTGAACCGTTTGCCCTCGAAGTTGATGCGCTCGCCGGCCCAGGCCCGCCGGATGATGGTCATGGCCTCCTCGATGAGGCTCGGCCGATGCTTGAGTTCCCGACCGAATTCCCTGAATTCCATCTCGCGGTAACCGATGCCGACGCCGAGGTCGAAACGACCGCCGGTGAGCAGCGACAGGGTGGCCGAGTCTTCGGCGATCCGGACCGGATTATGCAGGGGGAGGATCATCAGGTTGGTCCCCATGCGCAGGCGGCGGGTGCGCGCCCCGATGGCGCTCGCCAGCACCAGCGGCGAGGGCGTATAGCCGTCCTCGCAGAAGTGGTGCTCGGTAATCCAGACCGAATCGAAGCCGATCCTCTCGGCCTCTACAATCTGGTCGAGGCACTGGGCGTAGAGGGTCTCGAAGGGGATGTTCCAAGGAGCGGGGTTGCGGAAGTCGTACCAGAGGCCGAAGTTCACTTGTCGAGTCATCTCGCGTGCTCCCTCAGGCCAGGCCGGCCATGAAATCGAGCAGTTCTCGCCGGTACCGTGGACCGTCCTCGACGAAGGGCGCGTGGCCGCACTCCGCAAACTCGACCAGCCGTCCCTGCGGGGCGATACTCGCGCCCAGCCGGCAGATGTCCGGGGGCACGATCTGGTCCTTGCCGCCCACCACGGCCAGTACCGGGACTTGCAGCGCCGCCAGCAACTGGCGCTGGTCCACGGTGTCGAGCTGACCGAGTGCCTCGTCGGCATTGGGTGAGGTCTGCATGAAGATCGACCACATCCAGTTGATCACCGCGTCGGGCTGGGGCACTGCGCATACCGCCTGGGTCAGTCCCATCAGGAAGGCCGCGCGGTTCTCACGCAACAGCTTGACGGTTTCAGCGGTGCTGCCGGGCGGGTTGCCATGCGGGAAGTCCGGCGCCTGCGTATAGCGGGGCGTGGCGGCGGTGGTCAGCACCAGGCCCGCGCAGCGGGTTCCCAGCCGGGCCGCGGTCTCGGCGGCGATCGCCCCGCCGAGCGACCAGCCGTTGAGTGCCACGCGGGGAATGGCCAGGTGGTCGAGCAGCGCGACCGCATCGCTGGCGGAAGACTCGATGGAGACCTCGGCAAAGTCCTTGTCCGACTCGCCGCAGCCGCGCTGGTCGAAACACACGACGCCATGGCCCGCTTCGCGCAGGGCCACGACCGTGGAATCCCACACCCGGCAACTCATGCCCCATCCGTGGATCATGAGGATGGGCAGATGGCTCCCGCGGTTGTATTCGTAATAGATGCTGCGCTGCTCGGCGACGGCCAGGTAAGGCATGCGAACCTCCGGTGATCAGGCCTTGGGCGCGCTCATCTGCGCGCCCGGAATGGGGTTGAAGTAGTGGATCTGGACGCCGCGGCGCAGGATCTTCCAGGTGCCGTTGCGGCGCTGGAAATGGTCGCGGTAGGTGGCGCTGATCATCTGCACGACGTCGTCGCGGGTGGCGCCCATGCAATCCACGTCGCACTCGCCCTCGGCGTTGTCGGCGTCGATGAAGCGCACCTTCAGGTTGCTGGTCAGGTGGTGGGTCTCACGCCAGACCGGCCACAGCACCTCCCTGACGGCCTTGTCGATGCCCGCATGACCCTGGAAGGAACCGAACGGGGGGCCGATGTCCCAGGTGCAATCCTCCCACCAGATGGTCAGGAAGCGGTCGAAATCCAGGTGGTCGAAGCCCTGGCAGTAGTCGGTGACCAGGTCACGCATGGCCTGGCGGCTTTCCAGTTCGTCAACCCGGGCGAGCAAGCGTTCTATGGTCTTCTGCATGTCCATGGTTATATCCCCCTCTGCCTGCGATCGGATTATAGGTTGCCGACCTCCCGCTCGAGCAATCCCGCGAAGCGGTCGCCAACCGCCTGCAGGGCATTGGGGAGGTAGTAACCTGGAAACAGGCCCGTGGACGCCTCGCGTCCCCGCAGGACTTCCTTGGCCACGGCCACCTTGTGGACCTCGGTTGGGCCATCGACGATGCCCATTTCGGGCACCATGGCCCACATCCCCATCAGCGGCGTTTCGTTGGACATGCCCAGCGAGCCGTGCAGGTGCAGGGCGCGATAGACCACGTCACGCAGGACCCCGGGCATGGCGGCCTTGACCGCAGCGATCTCCCGGCGCACCTCGCGGGTGTAGGCCTGGTGCTTGTCGATCAGCCAGGCGGCATAAAGCACATGCAGCCTGAACTGGGTGATCTGGATGTAGGAGTCGGCAATTTTCTCCTGGGTCATCTGCTTGTCCGCCAGCAGTTCACCCTTGGTTCGACGGCTGAGCGCACGTTCGCACATCATGTCCAGCGCACGTTTCAGCAGGCCGACGGTGCGCATCGCATGATGGATGCGCCCGCCACCGAGCCTGGACTGGGCCACCTCGAAGCCCTGGCCGGGCTTGCCGAGTATCGCCTCGCGGGGCACCCGGCAGTCGGTGAAGCGGAGGTAACCGTGCACCCCCGACCCGGGCTCTTCGCGCATGCCCACCGCAGTATTGCGAACCACCTCAAGCCCCGGCGTGTCACGGTCCACGACCAGGATCGAGGCGCCCTGGTGAATCGGTACGTCCGGATTGGTCACAACCACCACCAGCAGGAAGCGCGAGAAGTCGGCGTGCGAGGCAAACCACTTTTCCCCGTTGATGACCCACTGGTTGCCTTCCAGGACTGCCCGGCAGGTGAACTGACCGGGATCGGCGCCCGCTTGCGGTTCGGTCATGGAGTAGCAGGAGGCAATCTCGCCGGCAAGGAGCGGCTGCAGATAGCGCTGCTTCTGCTCTGGGCTGCCGAAGCGCGCGAGGATTTCGGCATTGCCGGTGTCCGGTGCCTGGCAGCCGAAGACCGTCGGCGCAAAGCGGCTGCGCCCGAGGATCTCGTTCATCAATCCCAGCTTCAGTTGCCCGTAACCCTGCCCGCCGAGCTCGGGTCCCAGGTGGCACGCCCACAGCCCACGCTCCTGGACCTGCTTCTTGAGGGGCGCCATGGCCGCAGTGGGACCTGGCAGGGAGGGGTCGAAAGGATCAGCTGGCCCTCGAAAGATGAGGTCGAGCGGCTCGATTTCCCGGCTAACAAACTCATCCATCCAGTCGAGTTTCTTCTGGAAGTCCGGATCGGTCTCGAAGTCCCAAGCCACGTGAACACTCCTGATCGAAGCACGCTTTGCAGCGCAAAAATACGGGCAAGGTGTGACTTCGACGCCACACTCGCGGTGATTCGCGGACGAGTATAGGGGTTACGCTTGCTTGTCGACAACAAGCGGATTATCTTCGGCTCATTGGGGGACGGCGTAGCGTTGCAGCATCAAAAGTTGCGCTGAAACATCGTCGAGGCCCCCAGACTGGTAACTGGTTTCTCATCTACTGGAGGTTGGACGAGCATGATCAAGTCGAAGCGGAATCTGCTGACCTCGTCGGCAGTCGCGATTGCGTTGGGCAGCACATCCGCCTGGGTTCCGGCATTGGCCCAGGAGTCCTCGGTCGGGACGCTAGAGGAAATCACGGTCACCGCCCGCAAGCGCGAGGAGAACCTGCAGGACCTCGGCACTTCGATCAGCGCACTGAGCAGCGCCGACCTGCAGAGGCGTTTCGATCTCGACTTGCAGACTTTTGCCAACGCGGCGCCCAACCTGGTCATCAACGACCTACAGCAGGGCCCGGGCAGTCCCGCGGCCATCTCCATCCGCGGCATCGGGACCACGGACGTTGAGAAGAACTTCGACCCGACGGCTGGCGTGGTCGTCGACGGCGTGTTCATCGGCGTCAATTCGGGAGCGATGCTCAAGGCGCTGGACCTCGAGGGCGTCGAGATCCTGCGTGGCCCGCAGGGTACGCTGTTCGGCCGTAATTCAATCGCGGGGGTCATCAACGTCACCCGTGGCCGCCCGAGCCATGACGGCTGGGGCGGCGCGGTACGGGCGGGTGCCGGCAACTACGGCGATACCCAGCTCGATGGTTACATCAACGTGGCCGTGTCCGACAAGTTCGCCTTCCGGCTCGGCGGTGCCATGCGGGAGCACGACGGCTGGTTCCGCAACGTGACGCTGGGCAAGGACGTGGGCGCCAGTGAGTACATGGCGGTCAGCCCGAGTTTCTCCTTCCGGCCTACCGACAACCTGGAAATCTACTATCGCTTCGACAAGACGGAGCAGGACCAGGACGCCAACACGGTCTCCAACATGGCCCAGGCCGACCAGGCGTGGTGCTTTTTCTACGGCCAGTGTGCCCAGGGCGTCTCGACGCCGCAGTCCGGCGATCGCTACAAGGTGCTGCAGAACGGTGACGATCCCTATCAGTCCTACTTCGACTCTGAGTTGCACCTGCTGAATATCAGCTGGCAGGTGAGCGACACCATGTCGGTGGACTACGTGATGGGTGACTTTTCCACCGACGAAAAGGTCTACCAGGACTGGGACGGCACCGCCCTGACGCTGTACCACACCGATCGTCCCGCGGTCTGGAACCAGACCAGCCATGAACTGCGCCTGACCAGCACCGGCGATCGGCTCTCCTATACGGTGGGTGCCTACCTCTGGGAGTCCGACTACCGCATCGACCTGTCGAGCTACATCGGCTTCGGCGACCTGCTCTTCGGCCTGCCGTTCGGGACGGTGCTCAACGTCCTGCAGACTGTCGCCCAGACCACGGAGTCCGAGGCCTTCTTTTTCGAGGGGGACTACAAGTTCAATGACAGCTGGACCCTGACCCTGGGGGGGCGCTACACCAGCGACGAGAAGACCAGCGGCCTTATCGACCCGCTCATGCCGGAACTCGCCCAGAAGGGCAGCCTCGATAATCCGTTCCGCGAGTCGTGGAGCGAGTTCACGCCGAAGGTGAGCCTGCGCTACCGCATCAACGACGATGCGATGGTCTACGGCCTGTACTCGCGCGGCTTCCGCGCCGGCGGCTTCAACGGGCGACCGGGCACCTATGAGGCGGCCTCCATTGCCTACGACCCCGAGTTCGTCGACAACTATGAGTTCGGCTGGAAGAGCGAGTGGCTGGACGGGCGCCTGCGCCTCAACGGCTCGGTCTTCATGATGAAGTACGACGACAAGCAGGAAGAGCAGAGTGTGCCCACCTCGCAGGGCACCGGTCAGCAGACGCTGGTGGTCAACGCCTCGAGTGCCGAGATCAACGGGCTCGAGATCGACTTCTCGGCGGTCATCAGCGAGAGCTTCACGCTCAATGGGAACCTCGGCATCCTTGATGCCAAGTACGACAAGCTGATCGACCCCATCACCCTGACCGACCTGTCCAATCTCGACCTGCGCCGCGCCCCCCCGGTGACGGCGACGCTGTCGCCGACCCTGAGCTATGAGGCACTTGGAGGTAGCGTCACCCTGCAGGCGGACCTGCGCTATACGGGTGAGCAGGAACTGACCTTCCTCAATTCCCCGCAGAGCCAGGTCGATTCCCACACCACGCTTGATGCCTCGGTGAACTACTCCTTTGGCAGCACGATGGTCAGCCTGTGGGGCCTGAACCTGACTGACGAGGACGTGTGGTCGCAGGCCTACGACGTGGGTACCAGCGTGACATTCCCCGGCCTGTGGACCTATGCAGCCGCCAGACCGCCGCGAATGTACGGTCTGAGGATCACCCACAACTTCTGAGGGATCCCGGCTGGCGCGGGCCTGGCCGCGCCAGCGTCCGGGTGGCAGTTGATGCGGCCCGGCGTCTGCCCTGACGCCGGGCCATTTTTCTGGACTGGACTGATATGAGCAGACGCTGGGTGGTGACCGGGGGATCGCGCGGTATCGGGCTGGCGGCAGTCAGGCGGGCCCTCGCGGCGGGTGATCGCGTGGCGGTGCTCGCGCGACGTCCGCCCCCCGGTTTGTCGGCTCTCCTGGGAGAGGGCTCGCATCTCCTGCTGACCGCCGACGTTAGTGATCCGGTCTCGGTGGCCGAAGCCATGGCGAGCGTCGCAGCGGAGTGGGGCGGGATCGACGTCCTGGTTAACAATGCCGGCCTGCACCGTGGCGGCAAGCTCGAGCGCCTGGCGCTCGAGGATTGGAACGCGGTGCTCGCCACCAACCTTTCGGGGGCCATGCACTGCATTCGCGCCGCCTTGCCGTACATGGGGCCCGGTGCGTCAGTGGTCAACGTCGGTGCGGTGGTGGGCTTCCGCGGCTTTCCTGGAGATGTGGCCTATGGCGCATCCAAGGCTGGCCTCGCGGGCCTCACCCAGGTGATGGCGGTGGAGCTCGCGCCGCGCCAGGTGCGGGTGAATCTCATCGTGCCTGGCTTTGTATTGACTGAGATGACCGCTGCGGTGGCGGAGCGGGCGCGGGAGCGATTGCTGGCCCGGATTCCCCTGCGACGCGAGGGGACCGAGGGCGAAATTGCCGAGGTGATCTACTGGGTAGCCGGTTCGACCTATATGACCGGTGCCGTGATTCCCACCGATGGCGGGTTGATGTGCAACCTGTAGATAACGGCGAGGCTCGCCTGCTGGGATGGCTGGCCGAACATCTGGGCCTGCAGGATCCGGCCTCGCCACGGCGACTGAGTGGTGGCAACTCGAACCTGACCTTGTGCGTGGCCCACGCGGGGGGGCAGGTGGTGATCCGGCGTCCGCCCGAGAACGCGATCTCGGCGAGTGCGGCCCGCGGCGTCAGGCGAGAGGCGCGCATGCTGCAGGCCCTGGCCGGACGGGTGCGGGTTCCACGACTCCTGGCGT
>Ga0222714_10006566_pt1 | contig 10834 bp, 3 predicted proteins | sample C33_3DmetaG_FD_165048 | JGI IMG/M metagenome (GOLD analysis project Ga0222714, IMG submission 165048) | Estuarine water microbial communities from San Francisco Bay, California, United States - C33_3D | ecosystem: Environmental > Aquatic > Marine > Unclassified | place: USA: California... | reverse complement strand
TCCTTCCAATACGCCGCGTCAAAGCCGTCACACGCGGCGTCGTCGTCTTCGCGCGCGGCGTCGCTCGCAAACGTCCGCGCGTCGTTCACCGCGCACGGCGGGCGACGCGCGCGCGGCGAGGGCGATGTTGTCGACGCCGATGCTCCAGCTGTCACCCAACGCGCGGACGCCGTCTCGCCGACGCGCGCGCGCGCGTGCGCGGCGGCGGCGGCGGTGACGGCGGCGCGGACGATCGTGGGCGTCGCCATCGACGTCACGCGCCGCGCGCATCGTCGCATGCTCGATCGGTCGACGTCGAGCCGGCGCGGATGCGATGGCGCGTGCATCACTCTGACGCTCGCGGACGTCTTCAATGGCGGTCATCGACGTCACGACGACGGTATGGGGCATGGAATACAGCGCGCACGGTAGGTGTTGTGTGTGCGTGCCGCGACGACGATGCCGTCGACGACGCCGATGACGCGCGCGAGGCGGCTGTTGCGATGCGAATGTGTTTTTGTGTGACAGTTGTGCCACTCGACGCGAGACTCACGTTTTTTTGTCGTCGTTCGCGTCGTGCGCACAGCGTGCCCGAAGCGGCATAAGATGGAGGCCGAGGCGATGTTCCCCGGGGTGTCGTCGGATGGGTTGTTGGTGATTCCTACGTGTCAGGTGCGTGGATGCGCTTCGCGGCGTCGCGCGCGCTCGAGAACGAGAACAACCGACGCGCGCGCGTACAAACGACGACGATTGAGTGACTGACGAATGAATGCGGCGCGTATTGGGTACATGCAGCGCACGAAGATGGATTTAGTGCAAACGGGCGAACCGGTGGATATTGAGAAGGACTTTTGCTTGGAGCGGTTTCTTGATTTCGCCGAGCGCGTGACAAACATTCTTCGCGCGGATGGCGTGTGGTGCGATTATATCGATCCGTGCAGCGGGTTATCGATGGTGAATCGGGATTCGCAGCATATATATGGTGAGGTTGACGCGTTGGTGACGCTGTTGAACTATCAAACGACGAATAGCGGGTGCTGTAAGGTGGTGTTACACCCGACGTGGGGAAGCGCCGTGTACCCAGCGTCGATGTTTGCAAAGTGTTCGGCGGAGACTCTTCAAGCGGCGATCGCGAAGGCTGAAGTGGAAATTCGTGCGAAGGATCCAGAGGCGTGAGTAGTGAGTTTTTGTTTTTGCAATCAAGATTATGATACACATACATGTGCTATTTCAACAGATGGGTACTGGTACAGGTATCCATCGGCGGCGATGTTCTTTTGTACAGCATTTACGCTTCGCCGACGACGGTTTTGTTCAAGTCGACGCTTTCGTGCTCGAGCGCGAGCATCATCTTCACGACTGCGCACTCTGGAGTCATGAGCGGTCCAGATTTCGCGCCTAAGTTCAGCGCGCCTTGCCCAGAGGCGTAGAGCTCGGGATGCAAGTCGCCAGACTCACACTGCGTCGACAAGTAAATGCGCAACCCGCGCTCGGCTTGTTCAGTGAGAAACTCGAGCCAGGCGGCGGGGAAATTACCCACGCCAAAGGCTTCCAAAATAATCCCGCGCACGCCACGACCGTATAAATCGCCGTACGCCTGGCGCGCGTTCACGCCGGGCACAATGGGCACCCGAATGACATTTGTATTCATCGTAAATTTTGGCTCGTATTCGACACCCTCTGTCTTTAACAAATTTCGCTCGTTCCATTCCACGCCCACGCCGAGCTTGGCGAGCGGAGCGAACCCAGGAGACTCGAACGCCGCGTAAATCGTCGCCGATTGCTTACGCACTCGATTTCCTCGCAACAACTTCCCGCCGAAACACACCGCTACTTCGCGAAAGTCAATGGCGCCGCCACACGTCACGCTCGCCACGCAACACGTCAGCGCGTCTATGACGTTTTGTCGAGCGTCGGAACGAGCCATCGCAAGCGGCAACTGACTCCCCGTTAACACCACTGGTTTTCCGAAACCTGCGCCCAACATGAGAGACAACGCGCTCGCCGTGTACGCCATCGTATCCGTACCGTGTGCGATAATGAACGCATCATACGACTCTCGGCGCGCGTGCAACCGCTGCGCGATCATAATCCAATCATCTGGCGTCATCTCTGTCGAATCCTTATTGAATAACACCTCGCATCGCACGCGCGCAAACGCCGCGAGCTCTGGGATACATTTGAGCACGTCGAGCAAGTACTTCGAAGCCGCGAGCGGACGATATCCAGGACGCGACGGCGACGCCACGACGCCGACATCGCGCGCCTCGCATGATTCCACCCCCATGCCGAGCGTGCCGCCGCAGTGCAGCAGGAGCACGCGCGGAAGCGTCGCCGAAGCGTCCTCGTCATCTTTTCCAGCCTCGGCGTCATCAACCTTCGTCGGCGTCGACGCGACCGCACCGCGACCGCCGTCGCCGTCGAGTGCGAGGAGATTTTCGTACGACGCGGACGCGGCGCCGGGCGCGCGAAGGCGCTTCTTCCCGAGGAGCTCGCGCTCGACGTACGGCGCCATTGTGAGGCGCGGTGTAAAGGCACCATGCTGACCCGCCCCATGCGTTCATCGGCCGCGGCGGCCGCGGCGGCGGGCGCGAGGGACGACGCGGCATCGGTGCGTCGGTGGCGTTCGCGCGCGCGCGTCGTCGTGACGCGCGCGTCGTCGTCGTCGTCGTCGTCGTCTTCGAAGAATCAAGACTTTTACTCCCTCCTCGGTGTCGACGCCAACGCGACGCCGAAAGAGATCAAGAGCGCGTACCGCAAGCAGGCGCTGAAACTTCACCCGGATGTCAATAAGTCTGCGGATGCCGCGGTGAGATTTAACGAGGTGAAGCAGGCGTATAACGTGTTGATTGATGAGACGTCGAGGCGCGAGTACGATAGGGCGTCGAGCGCGCGTCGGGCGTCGAGCGGCGCGGATTGGGCGCGTGAGTGGGCTCAGAGCGCATCGCGGCGAGCGTCGTCGTCGTATTCGTCGTCGTCATCGTCGTCGTATTCGTCGTCGCCGCCACCGAAAGAGGAAGAGTTTTATGGTTTCGCGCAGTTCTTTGCCGATTTGGAAGCTGAACTCGAAGACAAAGCCAAAAAGCGACCGAAAGACGCTCCACCGAAGACGTTATGGGAAGAGCTATTTGAAATTGGGGAAGAATTCGTAGAATTTTTAGAGGAAACCGCACCGATGCCAAAGGCGAAGACGAATGCGTACGAGGCGCCGCCGAAAACACCGCCGCCAAAGCCGAAACCGAGCGCCAAATCGCAGTCGGTGGACGACATGTTAGCGCAGCTCAAACGCGACATGGGCAAGTAGGAACATTATGTAGGAAAGGTTAAATATATACGCATCTCATCATTCAAAAAGTCTTGCTTTCGCGCGCAATGACTCGTTCATTCGCGTGCGACGGCGCGCCTCGCGCGAAACTTTGTGACGGCGCGTCGGTTGGCGGTGAAAACAGTTGAAGAGCAAACAATCCCGATTAATCCCGCATAGCGTCGCGCGCGGCGCGGCAATGTTCGAATCGCTCCTCGCCGATGCGTTAAACAAAGCGCTTGGGCAGTATTGCGAACAAGTAGACGCCGAGAAGCTACGCGTGAGCGCGCTCAGGGGCGATGTGTTGCTGCGAAACGTGCAATTGAAAAGAGACGCGTTACGCGCGCTCAACGCGCCGGTGACGCTCGATGCCGGCGTAATCGGGTCGCTGAGGCTGAAAGTACCGTGGACGAAGCTTGGGCAGGAACCTGTGGTGGTGGAGATCGATCGCGTGTTCGTGCTGGCGACGCGGGTGGAGATTGATGACGCCACGGAGGCGCGAGGCGGCGACGCCGAGAGCGCCTCGAATAGCGACGGCGGCGACAAAGACACCGGTGATGCGCGCGCGCGAAGCGAACGATTAGCACAAAGTGAGTTTGATTGGCTAAAGGCATCGATGGGGAAGTTGAAGCGAGATGTTGAGAACGCCGCGGTTGGAGGCGGCAAGTCAAAGTCTTGGATGTGGAGCTTATTCGGCACGGTGATTGGAAATTTGCAAGTGACAGTGACCAACGTACATTTCCGCTACGAGGATGAAATCACCACGCCTGGAAATAGATTTGCGTGCGGGATGACGATCGAGACGTTGTCGGCGATTACGGTTGATGATGATGGAAATCCAACATTTACGTCAAGCGACATGTTGAGCAGGATACACAAGCACGTAAAGTTAGCTAATTTTGCCATGTATCTCGATTCGGGGACATTGAGCACGCCTTGGAAGACGCACGCGGGCTGGATGCCGCCTGATCCTAAGGATGACGCCGCATGGTGGGCGCTCTTTGGCGTAGGTCTCGACGCGGAGGCCCCGAGCGCGTTGAGGCATTACGTCTTACATCCGGTGAGCGTTGACTTGTTTTACCATCGCAAAGGCAAGAAGGAGGTGAGCGAATCCCCGAACTCGCCTCGGCAGATTTTCGATTTAAGATTTCAAGACGCACGCGTTGCGCTCAGTCGCAAGCAGTACTTTAGCTTGATGCGGCTGCTGGATGTGTTTAATCAGTTTCGAATGCGTTTGCCACACGCCGAGTTGCGGCCGAAAGTGCGCGTCAAGGCAAACGTTCAAGCGTGGTGGGCGTACGCCGTCGGTGCGTTGGTTAAGCGGCAGAAAAAAGTATCTGGACGAATCAATTGGCGGGACATTCAGCACGCGAGTCGACAACGACGTTCGTATTTGTCCATGTACATTGCCGAAGGCGGCGCGGTGAGCGACGAAATTACTCAAAGCGTACGAGACATCGAACGTGAGTTGGACTTTGAAGTGGCGCTAGCTTGGAGATGTATCGCGCACAGTTTAACACGTGGTACACCTGAACAAGAGTACCCATCGCTCGCCGCGCAAGCTCGTGCGCAGGTCAAGGATGCAATCGCACGGGAATCAGCGCCGCGATCGAGTTATTCTCTTCTCCCATGGCGTTGGTCGTCAAAGAAACAAGCTGAAAATTCAATCGCAGAAGATTCGGACTTGCAAATGACGGATTCTGATTGGAGTAAACTTGATGAAGTCATGGGTGTGAGTGCGAGCGTCGAAGACGAGGGTGATCTTTCAGCGCTCGGTATCGAATTCAAAGGCCAAATGCGCCGCGTGAGTTGGGAGCTCAAAGACCACGACGAACACAATGTCGAACGATTAGTCATGAGTAGTAGCATGCGCGGCGCGCACATCGCGTCAAAGTCGTACGGCGATCACGCTGAAACGACTTTGTCCATCGACGCGTGGACGTGCGACACGACGAGTGAAAGAATTTTAGTCAGCGGCGAAAGCGGCGCGAGCGCGCTCAAAGTTGAGCACCATTCGTACCCTCTTGAACATGAGCTCGATGCGAGCGTCGACGTCAAGGTTGCGCCCGTGTACATTGTTTTTGAGCATGGAACGATCGATCAGTTGACAAACTTTTTTAGCTCGACTGATACACCGCAGGCGAATTTGACTTCGCTACAAGACCAAGCGGTGGAGAAAATTGAAATGGCCAAGAAGAACACTACCGCGGCGCTGACGAAGATTTCCATGAGTTTCGAAATCGATGCGCCGAAAGTGACGATACCGGTGCGTCACAGTGGACGAGTTGTGTTTCAAACGCTCGTAGACTTTGGTCACTTTACGTTCATCGCCGATCCGAGAGTAGATTATGCCATCGTTGATCGCAAAACTGGCGCTCCAGCCTATCACACATTCGCCATCAAAGGTACAGATATGGCTGTCTTCCTGGCAGATTCTTCGTTTGATTGGAAGAATGCGCCAGAAGTCGATCTTTCGAGTGTGTGTGAACCGATTTTAGCGCCGTGTGAAGCCAATGTGCATTTCAATGCTCAGGGTCCGGGATGGACGCGCGAGTCTGGTGCGAAATCCACGGCGACCATCACTACGGCAAACGTGCAAACGTACATTTCACCAACAAAGCTCGCGCGCATATATGCGACGATGCAAGCGGCGATGACGTCAACACAGCCCATGGCGTTGAATAATAGCGTAGCCGAAGTCAGCGTCGTTGATGTGAAGCCTTGGCATGGAACTTTACTGAATGGAGCTTCTTCGGCGATGAAAGTTGGGCTCGTCGGCGCCGCGAGCGGATACCACGGCCGCTGGCTGAGTGTCAACGGACCTTACTTGTACATTTTAGACAATCCGAACGCGGTGGCATATGTAGATTATGTGCGCATCGGCGCTAATGTACGTGTGAGCGTGCTAGATGAAGAAAGTGATGGTGACAGCGATGCAGGAGGACCCGTATTGGCGATTCACGACGCAAAAGTGCCCAAATCGCGCGCGGCGGGGACGAATAATACATGGCTGTTACGATTTACAAACGATGTTGAATACTCCAAATGGCAGCGGTGGCTTGGTGATTTAAATGAAACCGCGCTCGCGACGGGGCGTTTAGCAAAGGTGGAAACTGAAAGCGAAGATGCATCTCCGCTCGCGACGCACGAAGCAAACGACGGCGTCAACTTTGTTCTGAACATGTCATTCGATGATTTGCGCGTACATTTATCTGGCCAGCCCATGGGGACTGGTGGTGTTTTGTGCGATGGGTTAGAAAACGGAGGCGTCGCACGTGCGTTAAATCGAGACTTGAAAGATTCAACCGAGGTTCCGCTCGCGACGCTCGTCGCGCAGTCGGCAAACATCACTATTGAATCTACCGAATCGAGTCGCTCATTCAACTTTACCGTGTCAACGCTCGATATTGTCGATGAGTTGTGCAATGTATCCGATACTTTTTGCATGGTGAGCGCAAAACCCAAGTCGGTTACGCAAGATTTCAAAGTTCAATTGAATTACAAGCAACTCAGCACGAGCTCACCCGAGTACGACAACGTCGATACCGAGTTGAGTTTGGACACAGAGAACATCGTCGTCACCATTCACCGTCCAACGATTGGTTCGATATGGCGAATGTGGGAAGAGATCAAGATTGTGCTTGCCGCGTTTTCGACGCCACTCCCAGAAGAAATTAAAAAGACACCTTCGTTTGATTCGCTCATCGCCGGTGACTCAAATCGCGTCGGGTTCAAGTTGCTGCTACATTTTGAGTCGACAATCATCAAAGCTTTTCGCGAGCAGCGCGCCGGAGAAGTTGAATTACAACCACTATTTGATTGTCACATGGATGACTTGACTTTAGAAATGCGTGGGAAGTCTGCAGCTACGGAAATCGCCATCGCGCTTGGTAATCTGTGCGTGACGGATCGTTCGCTGCCCGAGGACAACGCATACAGGCATTTTATTGATTTGAAGTCATCAGGCGATAACTCGTCGACGACGAGTCAAACGCACGTCGATGTACTCATGTACAATCACTTGTCGCCTACGTTTCCTGGTTATGAGTACGACATTCGTGTTAAGAGCGACAACGTCAAGGTGATTGTCGTCTACGCGTTTGTCCAAAAGCTGATTGGATTTTTCAGTGGATTTCTTCCTCCACCAATTCCTATTAGCGCTCTTCCAGAATCCGAGCGAAACGCCGAGCTGTTACGACGCGGCGAACCGCGCCCATTTACTATGGTGTATGCGGTCGACTTAACGAAACCGGAAGTCGTCGTTCCTCGAAGTAGCGTCTCTCAGCAGGCGCTGTCGCTGGATGTTGAATTGTTGCGAGCTAAGAATTCTCTCGAATGGACGTCGGGGAAATCACATCGCGATTTTGGTTCAGTACTTATGGACACAACAAAAGTGTCATTAGTTCAATTTTCGATGTGTGTTCGCGACCAGTACGAGAAGCGACCGTCGATGATGCCGGGATGTAAGGCGTCAGTGGACGTCGCCATTCGCAAACCAAAGTGGGACGCCAACGGGCGCGCGCCTGGATTGGAGATGATTGTCGACATTACCGACGAAGTCGCGCTTGAAATTGATGATGGTGAGTATCGCATTTTGCGTGCACTGACCGCAGAAAATTTTTCGGAAGAAACGGATATCCCTCAATCGCTCTACGAGTTCTCTCAGGAGCTGGAACAGTTGAAATCTGTCGACCGCGTGACGGTTTTGGACGTTCCCAAATCGCTCATGGCGGTGCACGTAAATAAAGTCCAGATGACCATCTTTGGGGGTTTGAGAACGAGTCGATTCAAGGCTATAGGTGCTTTTGAGATTGCAAACATGCACGTTGGTCTCAAGCGAAACTTGAACGACGAGCTCGCGATGACGGTGACGTGTCCAAATCTTGAGCTTCGCGATCTGCGTGCCGGCACGCCGCTCAAGGCTCAACAAGTCTTCGGTTCAAGTAGCCGCTCAGTTGAACAAAAGACGCTGTTTCAAGTTGATGTGATTATGACGCAGTCATTGATTGACGTCAACGCACTGTTGCAGTCGTGCCGTATGATGCATGATCCGCAATTCGCTCTTGCAGTGTACAATTTTTTCACGCTTACGTCTGACAATGAATCAGAGTCGGGATTAGTAAATGCGCGTTTGACGCAGGATTTAGATTTCGGCGATAGAGACACGCTGACGTTGGACGATGATACCGAGTTGAATGCTTCGAGACGTATTCTGTGCGATTCACCGTTTGGGCAGCGCACCATCGAGTTGCGAGGCGCTGGGCACGAATTGGTGTTCCGAGCGAACGGCGCTCCACTTGTGCACATCGCCGCCGGACGTTCGCTCACGTTATCTGATGTGCGCATCGTGTTGCCCATTGGCTCTCAATTGTCAGATTTTGTACATCTCGAGCCTGACGCGCAACTCATTGCGGATGAGTCCGACGAGGTGCGCGTCGTCTATGAAACGCGAGCGAGCGAGAGTCAAGAAGATTTGACACTCGAGAACGATGTGAAGCCTCCCATTGAACTGCGCGTGCAAGCATCAGTACCTGAGCTTCAGATTATGTTTCTCGATGCGGCTGTAGTGGATGACGAGTACATGCTTCGCGTGCGCACTGATGTGGAGTTCAACTATTCATCTGTCGCGGGATTGAAGGAGGGCGCGTTTGCGCTGTCGCAGTTTCAAGTCGCCGTGAGCGAGTGGAGTAAAGCCGGAAATATTATGGATGCATGCATGATACTCAAACCGCTCGACCTCGACGGCCGAATCCGCGCCGCGTCGGATGACATCGAGTTGATGATTCGATCTACAAACGTCAACGTTGTTCTCGACGCGCAATCCATCCAGCGCGTGCTCTCGATTTCAAAAGGTTTCAAAACCACGCTTCAGTCCACTGGGCTTTATAATCAAACGGCGTCGTGTTCACAGTTCACTCGTATGGGAAGTGTTGATAATGGAATGAATTTTTGGCGGCCCGTACCTCCTCCGGGGTTTGCGTTTGTGGGCGATTGCGTTACAATGAGCGACGCGCCTCCATCGAGACCGGTGACTGTGGTCACGGATGCCGAAGGCTTGACGAAATTGCCTTCCAGTTATGAACGTGTGTGCGCATTGAATACTCCACAACAGGGTTCACAGGTGTTCGTTTGGCGTCCTGTCGCGCCTGACGGATTTCACGCGCTTGGATGCGTGGTGACAGTTGATGATGTTGAACCGCCACTCGAGGTGATGCGATGTGTTCGTGCCGAAGTCGTGTGCACAGCATATTATGGCGCATGCATATCTTCTAGAACATCAAACACTCAAATTCACATAGTGCACAATAGTTCGAGCACGTTTCAAGCAAGCGTGGATGGTTCTAGTCTAGCAATTCCCATGGATGTACGCAACCCGCTACTTCCGGCGAGTGCGCAATCGACTGCGGTGGCCGCGACTTTGCAGGATCACTCGCTCGACGATGATGCTTTTCGTGATGGTTTGCGCACGCTGACAACTTATGACTTGATGTGCGTTTGGTCCGATGCCGACGAGCGCGGTAGCCGGCAGGCGTCAATCTGGCGACCAAAAGCACCGACTGGATACGCTTCGCTTGGCGATTGTCTCATTTCAGGACGGAATCCGCCGAGTGCTGGCGTACTCGTCGTAGACATGGAGAGCGGCGGCGCTGCGCATCCCAATGGATATGTACTCGTCGGTTCAATCGCACAAGGCAGCCATGAAAACGGAGATCACCGGACATTTGCCATCTGGCATCCTCTTCCGCCGAATGGATACAGCGCGTGTGGCGACCTTGTCACTACGGATCTCAAAACCCCGCCAGCGTTGACGTCGTGTGCGTGCGTACGCAACGACTTGCTCGTCAAAGTCTCTCGAAATGGAACCTGTGCTGATAGTGCGCAAGCGTCATACGATGCCATATTCGTCGAAATGCCGCTTTGGGTTGATGACGTGCGAGACCCGAGGTGCGCGCTTTGGTCGTCTGATCCCGACGCGCCTCTCGAACATCTTCCACGTTGGGGTTTGTTTCAGTACTCGAACAAAGCAAACTCTTCGCCAGCTCAGTACAGGCCGCGTTTTTCAGTTGTTGATTACGTGCAGAAGCGAGAATTGACAACAAGCAAAAAAGTAAATGTGTCGATGAAGCTCTCGATCCCCTTGTTGAGCGCCGTGCTTCTGGAGCGCGAAGCATACTCACAGCCGTTGTTTTGCGCGACGATTTCTGACACCGTGTTAGTCATTAACGGCACGTCGGCGAAAATGGATGGAAACACGATGTTCACTGCTGCTGCTTCGTCGTACAACACAGTGCACGACGCATGGGAGCCAATTGTTGATCCAACAAATGCGTATCTGAAATTCTCCTACAGTCTCACCGGAGATGATTCGAGACCGGCGGGCGTAGCACTTCAAGTCAAAACCATCGTTCCGCTTTCAGTCTCGATTTCTCGTAATTTCATTGCTGCTTTCCTGCGATGGAAAACTTGGCATTCGCAGAGCGTGCTCGAGGCGCAACAGAAGATTGAACATTGCGCGTTGGATGAAAACTCGATTCTTTACGAAAGCCGGCT
>Ga0222714_10006565_pt1 | contig 10834 bp, 2 predicted proteins | sample C33_3DmetaG_FD_165048 | JGI IMG/M metagenome (GOLD analysis project Ga0222714, IMG submission 165048) | Estuarine water microbial communities from San Francisco Bay, California, United States - C33_3D | ecosystem: Environmental > Aquatic > Marine > Unclassified | place: USA: California... | reverse complement strand
GTAGTGACTTCTATTTATACTTAAAGACAGTTCATGGCCGACATCAGGATTATACCAGCCTTAGGGGCGATCAACGTTACAGGTAGTGCAGATTTCAGAGGAACAGGAGCTTCCTCTGTTCTATTTGTATCAGGATCCGGAAATGTCGGTGTAGGAACAACTAATCCTATTTCTAAGCTTCATGTAGCAGGAGCTATCAAAGCAACTTCGGTAACTGGCCACGTTTTAGGTACAAGCACAGACACTTCTAGGGCATTATCTATCTTAAATTCCGGTCTAGCTGATGCATCTACGTATGCTATCACGTTAGGATACGGAGCAAGCAATAACAACCAGGCAGAAATAGGATTTTATTTAGCAGGCACAGGATCTGCTAGCAATAGATTGAGCTTAGGCTTATATAATAGCTCAGATACCGTTAATATTTTAGGAAGCGGTAAAGTAGGTATCGGTATTACCAACCCTACTGGCAAATTAGACATTAATGGAGCTTCTGATTATAATCAGCTCTGGATTAGAAGTGCTGGAGGTAATGCTGCCATTACATTTGATGTTGAAACAGGTGCTTCTAGTTACTATAACTGGAGAATTGACGCTCAAGGTCAAGTAGCAAACGGTATGACCTTTGCTGCTTCTACAGCAGCAGGCGGCACAACCTTTGGTACTCCGGTATTAACACTTCTTCAAACAGGTATAGTTAAAATTAATGACTACGGCTCAGGAACTAACACAGGTACAGCTGCCTACGGTCTTGCTGTAGATTCTAGCGGTAACGTTATTGAAACCACATTAGCTACCATCAACGGTTCAGGTACAGCTAATTACGTACCAAAATGGAGTGATAGTGATACATTAACAGACTCTGTAATTTACCAGAACGGAACTAATGTAGGTATTAACACTACAGCACCATCAGGATCATTACACATTAAGCAAAGCACTGCAAGTGATCAAGGTAAAGGATACGAAGCATCAAACTTTCCAGATCTAAGCACTCAAACAGCTTCAGTGCTTACTCTAGACGGTAACTATACTTCCGGAGCATATAGATCCAGGTTTATAAAGGTAGACAGAGGAGGAAACCTTTCAGTTTACTATCAGGAAACGTCCGGTACCCCTCATGCTTATACAAGCAAGGTAAGGTTTGGTGCAAACAGCCATCATCCGGCGGTAATGCAGGTATTTGGGCCATTTGAAGCTACTAACCAGATAAGAATCTCTAATGGCTCCGGCACTCAGAGGCTTATTATGGGTAACCGCGATAGTTCTGGTACAAATAACCCGTCAATCATTGCGGCAGCAAACGGTAATTTATATTTTGGTGGTGGAGACACCTGGAACCCATCTGGTTCTATAGCAGGCGGTACTATGGACTACACCATGACCTTAACCGATAGCGGTAGCGTCGGTATTGGTACTACAAGTCCTGCTGAAAAACTACACGTAGTAGGAGAGGGATTATTTGCAGCTACAGGTACAAAAACCTCTAAAGAAGTAGGAACTGATTCTTCCTTAGAAGTTGAAGATGGACTTTCAATCTTTAGGAGAGCTAACACATACGGATGGTTACTAAACTCAAATTCTAGTAATAACTTTGGAATATATAACTGGAATAGAAATGGATATGTCTTCACTATTAAAGATAACGCAACATCAGGAGTATTTACTATTTCTGGCGGAAGCGTAGGTATTAACGATAACACACCTGATTACAATTTAGACGTCAACGGAACCGGTCGATTTACTGATGCTGTTACTATGAACAGTGATCTTACTGTAGATGGAATTATAACAGCAAAAGAGTTTCACACTACTTTCGTATCAGCGTCTATTATATACCAGTCAGGATCGACACAATTTGGTAATAGCTCAGATGATACCCATATCTTTACAGGTAATGTAGGTATTGGCACTAACAGTCCTGGAATATATACATTAAATGTTGCCGGAAATACGCTTATAGCAAAATCAGAAGCTGCGTCCAATTGGTTAAGTACTTGGGATAATACAGCTACAAACGGTCACAAAATGTATTTTGGCTACGGAAACGCTGCAGGAACAAGGTACGGACTTTATATACAGGGAGGAAATGGTAACACTGACCTAGATTTAGCTGTTGCAGATAAATTTTACGTTCTGGGTAACGGTAGCGTAGGTATTGGTACCGGTAGCCCTGGAGCAAAACTTCACGTCTCAGGATCAGCTCGAATCAATGGTACTATTTACTCCGGAGATGGATCAATCTCTACAAGTAACAGCCTACAGTTACAGTATGATGCAGCAAGTGGAGATGGTGTTCTATCTGCTCTATCCACCGGAGGCAGTACTTCCTTAGCTCTACAAACTGCTAACTCAGGTACAACAGCTACTAAGTTATATCTTACTAGTGGAGGTTCAGTCAGGCTAAACTTTTACGGCTCCGGTAACAACACCGGTACAGCCGCCTACAACCTTTCAGTAGACTCTTCAGGTAACATTATCGAAACTGCCAATCCTTCCTTAACAGGAACAGGAACAGCAAACTATATTACTAAGTGGAGCGGCACTAACACCCTTACTAACTCCGTTATGTATGATGACGGAACTAATATTGGTGTAGGAGAAACATCACCGTCTTATAAGTTGCACGTAGGAGGAACATTTAGAGCATCAGGTCTAGGTTCTTTTGGAGGAAGTGTAGGTATTGGTACTACTAGTCCGGATGCAGTTTTAGTTGTTAGCGCTACATCAACCTCAGCAAATGCTGTATTTAATACTAATGCTAACGGAGGTTATATCACACTTAGAGAAAACGGAACAGATAGAGTTTACTTACAATGGGGTTTAACAATCTCAGGTAGCTCAGGAGGAAATTATACTCTACTAACTAATTCCGAATCCGGTGCAAGTATAGCTCTACAGACCAGACAAAGCGGTGGTACATATAATCGCGCAGCATTAGTAGTTGACTCCAGTGGTAATATAGGTATTGACACAATCTCCCCTTCTGCTCGCTTGGACGTTTATCAATCCGGCTCTACAGCCTTAAACATAGCTGGTAGCCAAGGTCAATTATTTAGCGTTACTGATTCACTATCCGGTTCATTAATGTCTGTTAATGATATCTCGGGTATTCCAATTCTAGAGGTGTTCTCTGACGACAGAGTCGTAGCAGGAACCTTTGGATCTAATGCTCTAGTGGTAAATGGTTCGAGCGTAGGTGTAGGTACAAGCTCTCCTAACACTCCTTTAGAAGTTTACGGCGGAGCAGGAATGACCGGTGGGTGGAACAAGAATACTACTTTAGCAGCTACATACCCAGTACTTATTTTAAATAGTAATAGTACCAAATGGGCAGGTATAGGATATGACTATTCAGTAGACGGTATTCGTATCTGGACAAACGCTACAAGTAACGATGTTAACGGAACAGGATCTGAAAGGTTATCAATAATAGCCGGCAACGTTGGTATAGGTTCAGGCACACCTGGTCACAAATTGGATGTTGCAGGTACTGCACGAATCAAAGATTCACTATACTTAGGAGATGCAGACACAGCATCAGGTCATATTAACGCTTACGAGTTAATGACCTTCAATATCGATACCGATAACGATGATGCTGACACAAGGTATTTTGGATGGTTTAAAAACGGAGCAGCCGGATCAGGTACTGCTTTAATGCGTTTAACTGAAGCTGGTAATTTAGGTATCGGTACTACCGCACCCGGAGCTCTACTACACGTAAGCGGATCTGATGCTATACTACGTAATGCATTTATCGGAGAGGTACCAACCTATACTTCTGTAAACGCTCAATTCTCTCACATCGATAGAGCAGGAATAGGAGAATATTCATTCTTATCAGCAGCCGACGGAACAACGTTTGTTAATGCTAAAACCGGGCAAAACATTTATTTTAGAATTAATAATAGCGATAAGGTTATTGTTAACTCTAGCGGTAACGTAGGTATTAACACTACCTCACCAGCTACTAAACTGCAGGTAGACGGACAGGTTACTATCCTTTCAAATGCAACAGCAGAAACACCTAAAGTACCTAACGCTTTAATTATTGCTAACTCAGACGATGCTACTCAAGCTCTAAGATTAGGATACGATTCAGGATCGGATATAGGTGTAATTGCTGCCTCTGATGCAGGCACTGGATGGAAAGGTATTGCCATAGCACCAACCGGAGGTTCAGTAGGCATCGGCTCTTTCTCTCCAGGATACAAACTAGATGTTAACGGTACGGCAGGATTTAGAAGCACAATCTACGCTGCCAATATTGGAACAGGAGAAGATAACTCTGTAGTAGTTTTAGATTCGGACGGTACCTTAAGAACCGACGAGATTGATTCAAGAGTGTGGGGATCTACTTTAGTAGACGGATCAGGAACTGCTAACAGAGTAGCTTACTGGTCGGATGCTGATACCTTAACCTCTGATGCTGATTTTACTTTTGATGGAACAAGTGTTGGAATAGGCACTACCAGCCCTGCCTACAAACTAGACGTATCAGGATCTGTAAGATTAGGAGGTATAGAAGCCAATAACCTACCCATAAGAATGGGTCATGATGCTCAGGCCATCTATATGGGCGGTTTGAATACAAACACCCTAAACGTAGCGTACGATTACAACGGTGCCTACAATATGCACATTAACTATAATGGCTATTTAGGAGCAGACACTCAGTATAGGAATCTTGTTATCAATAACGGAAGACGTGCACTTATTGCTCACTTTGATGGAGCTTCTAGGTACGTAGGTATTGGCACATTCTCACCATCTGCTACTCTACATGTTGCCGGAAATGCGTTATTTGAAGGTAATATGACCGTTGACGGTATTATTACCGCTAAAGAATTCCACACTACGTTTGTATCCGCTTCCATCGTATTCCAGTCCGGCTCTACACAGTTCGGTAATAGTATAGATGATGTACATACATTTACCGGTAAGACCGAGCTTGCTAGTTACGGAGTAGGGGCTACCGAAATATATACTTATCAAGTTGCTACTAGTACATCAACTACCAGCAATGAGACATTTGATCTATATTTAGGTAGATTTGGTAACGGATACCATAAGGTAGTACTATGGGCGAGCGGATACGGTACTGATGTAGGTAACTACTTTGATATAACCAGAAGTTGGGGTACATCTAGTGCTCCTAGGATAATTTCAAGTGGAGGATTCCGCGTAGGAGCAGCAACATACACTATTCACTGGTCCCAGGTTAGTAATAGTGCTTACGACCTGTATATTAAATGGACTGCAGGTATGCCTAGCGGCTATACCAACACAATTAACTACTCTATACAGTCTAATACAGGAGGCAGCTACGTTCAATTTGAATATCCGAGTGTAACTGTACCGACCCTTAATGCATCAAATCAGGTAGCTGCTCTTGCTACAATAGACTACGGTAATGCTAAAGTGGGTATAGGTATTACCAACCCAGCTTATGCAAACTTGACTGTATCAGCTGGTAGTCACCAAGGATTTGCTGTAACAAGAGCCGGAAACAATGTCCCTGCTTTATTCTTAGGTAATGACGGCGGTAGTACAGCACGTATTGCTGCAAATAATGCAAATCTACAAATTGGTAGAGATTTAAGTGATACCTTTACTCCCTACGTAACTGTAGAAAACGGTAGCGGTAACGTAGGTATTGGACTAACAAATCCTTCCTACAAGCTTACAGTAATGAACTCTGCCGGAGCTACTGTCAATATAGGAGGAGGAAACAGTAACACGATCCCGGCTATTGCCATACAATCTACCTCAGGATCTTGGGCAGATTCTACAAACGGATTTGCATACTACTATAATGCTACAGATGGAGATTTAGACCTATATAGAAAAGGTAACTCTGCCACAGAAGCTCACGTCATGACCTGGCAGAGAGCAGACGGAAATGTAGGTATTGGCACAACATCTCCAGAAACTTTACTAAAAGTACGTAAAGATCAAGCAGCAGAAACTGCCATTGAGATTCAAAACAACACCGGAGCTGGTGCAGATACTGCCCTTCATCTAAGTATAGGAGATCCGGCTTCTAACGATGCTAGAATTACATTCAATATTGGTAACGGAGGTTACGACTGGGCAATGGGTGTAGATAACTCAGACGGAGATAGCTTTAAGATCTCTGGAGGAACAGATAGCCATAAACCATCCTTAGGAACGAACGATAGATTAAAAATCTCTGGAGCCGGTCTTGTAACAGCAATAGAAGGTTTTGCCGCCGGAGGACAGACAGTATACAATAATGTAGGATCAGACTCAGGAGCAGGTATAGCAAACGGATTCACAGCCTCACTACAACCTGGTCTTAATACAATGAGCACCCAGTATGATTACCGTGTTACGTTAAACACTATGGGTACCGGCACAATCAACGGTGCAAGGTATATCATAGGTCACAACGGCACTCAATGGAATGTAAGAGAGGTAGGTAGAAGCGGTACTTCAAGTAACCACCCTGAGCTAACAACTGCAGGTAACTCTATTATCATTTATGATGATCACGCTAACGGATATAACGTACACTATAGAGTAGAGACTTACTATAGAGGTCAGACAAATACCACGTTACATACTTTTGGTTCAGACTACCACTGGCAGAGAACAGTAGACAACTTAACATACGTAGACGGTAACGTAGGTATTGGCACTACAGCACCAGCCGACAAATTTGAAATCTACAACGGCACATATCATAAGATTAAGACTTTCTTTGAAGGAAGCTATACCAGCGGATTTAAATTCTCTGATTATAACGGGGGTATACGTTACGATGCTGGTAATGATAGATTGACATTATTCGCTAATTACACGGCGGGAGTAAATGCACCTGAAATTACTTTTGAAACTTCGGGTAGTGAGCAGATGCGTATTGACTCTTACGGTAACGTAGGTATTGGTAATACAAACGCAATCACTAAACTGCACGTAGCTACTGCCGGACGTCCATTTACCTCTACTGCTGATAAGAGTAACGGAGATATGGTTGGTATAGTATTAACAGCTAATACCAACGAAAATACCATGAACGGTATCTGGTTCTCTTCAGGAACCGATCACTCAGGTACTCACTGGTCCGGTATTGCCGGTAGTAGAAGTGACTACGCTACCAACTGGTCAACACATCTAGCATTCTTCACTCACGTTAATGCAACAACTAATATCACTCAGGCAACTGAGAAGATGAGAATTACCGGGGAAGGTAGCGTAGGTATTGGTACTACCAGTCCTGGAGCTAAGTTACAGGTTCATTCTCCTGCTCTTGGTACTACCGCAGGAGATCAGGTATATCAATCTATGTTCTATGGGAATAATGGAAATGGTTCCTACTTAGAAATAAAAGATGTAAGAGATACCACCGGCACAGACTGGACAAGTGCCGGTAAACGTATTCAGCTGCGAATTGATAGTACCTATATGGGTTACATTCAATTTAATGGATATAATAACAACTACGGAATATCATTCGGTACCGGAGGTACAACATCCGCCCCAGGTGATGTCAGCCAGAGAATGGTAATTACTAGCGCCGGTCAAGTAACTATAAATAATAATGCTGCAGCCGGTATTGTTGCTACAAACTTTAGAGTCTACGGTTACGATAGTGATTCGTACTTTAGACTTGGAAATAATACAAGTAACTCTCTTAACATTGAGCTTACACGCAGCGATGCTGCTACCATGTTTAGTGTTGATGGACATAGCGGTATTGCGTACTTTGCAGGTAGTGTAGGTATTGGAAATACTAGCCCAACAGCTAAACTGCAAGTGGGTGCTGAAGCTCACGGTAGTGCAACCGGTATTGAAGTGGCTGCCGGAACAAGCGGTGCAAACCTACTTGCTATAGACGACACATACAACCACAACTGGTTCCCTTATACGGATGGAAACAACTACTACTCAGCAGGAGGACATACTTTCAGAGACCAGACACATTCAACAGTCTGGATGTTTATTAGCTCTAGCGGCTGTATAGGTATTGGAACAGTTACTCCAAGTTATAAACTTGATGTAACAGGTGACTTAAGAGCTACATCAAATATTATAGCAAACGGATATACCGTTACAGATGGTATAATACACCACGCTAGTAATATTAATGTACTTAATAAGGCAAGTAACGGGTGGCTAACCTGGGCTACTAGAAATACATCAGGAGCAGAAGTAGTAGTTGATTTAGACTATATAGGAAGTGTAAGTACATCCGGGAATATAACAGCAGGAGGTACATTAAATACTTCTAGAGTTAGCGTTGATAGTGCAATAGTATTTGATACTAAGACTATGACTATGACTAATTCATTCTCTGATGCATTAACCGTTAATATGAATAACCATACCGGATGTTATGTTAAGATAACAGCATTCGGAGACTGGAGCAGCCACTCCTCTATCTCCTATCTAGGAGAATTCTTCCTACAGAATGGAGCAGGAAGCTACAACGAACCAGGTAGAATCATAAGACAGGTGGACAACACGTATACCGATCACATTGAAGCTCAGATTGTAGACCCAAGCGGTACATCAGGAGCTAGAGACTTTGTAATACAATTAAAAGCTACGGCAGCAGCATCATTTACTGCGTACCTGCAGTATGAAGTAAGAGGTATGTTTAACTCCGTTTCATAATTATAATATATGGCTAATCAAACTACATCAGGAATTCACGACAGAGACGGGAGTATAGGTATCGGTACTATAGCACCGCTCGGAGTACTGCATGTACATGGTACGAGTACTGAGCAGGTACTAATCACATACAGCGGTAATCAAAGAATGCTGATAGGTAGAGCAGCTGATTACGGCTGGTTACAACCGTACACCAACGGAGTATCTTACGATAATTTGATTCTCGCCCGAGATGGAGGTTATGTAGGTATCGGTACTACTAATCCGCAATCCAAGCTTCATGTAGCTAGAGCCGGTAATGCTAACGGAGGTACCCTGCTTTTAGGCTTAGGAGGCTCAGGAGCTAATAAGTGGAGCTACTTAGCAGGAGCCCATTACAACCAAGCAACAGGAGCAGGTAACGGAGTAGGATCAGCAGGTGTATCCCTCATTGGTTCATTTTCAGATGCAACTGACAATAATGTGTTTATTGGAGGTGGTGTTTACGAAATAAATCCGGCGACTAGTATTCGCTTCCACACCTATACTACAAATACTCAAGCTCTTGGAGGTATTGAGAGAATGCGAATTACTTCTGCCGGTAACGTAGGTATTGGAATTGATCCTTCCTATGTGTTTGATGTATTAAATAATTCAACAAGATTTTCTTTTGCTACCGGTAACGGTAACGCAATCTTCTACATGGATGGAGCTAACGGTGATCTAGCCGGGGGTGACTATACATCGATGACTTCAGACGGTTCTGGTAACTTTAATATAGCAACAGGAAATGCCGAGCGTCTAAGAATCGAAAAGCTCGGTAACGTAGGTATCGGTATTGATACACCAACAGCTAAACTTCACGTATCAGGATCTTCCCAAAACACAATAGCAGTTGACTCAGGAGCTTATCCTGAAATTACCTTTAGGGTAGGAGGAGCAATTAAGTCTTATGATGCTATTGTAACATCGGCAACAGGCTTCTTTACTACTTCTGCAGTAGGAGATAGAATCTACAGAACTGAAGCCGGTAACCACCTATTTGGATACGGCTCTACCGAACTAATGCGAATTAATTACGGCGGTAATGTAGGTATTGGTACTGCATCGCCAATCGCTGATGGATTAACTATACGTAGAGAAGGAGGAGATAGAAGAGTACTGTTAAAACTCGACAGACCGAATACTGCAGGCCTACAGACAGCCCTACAATTCACAGTTTCTGATATTATGGTAGGACAGATCCAGCATGAATATGCTGCTTCTAACTATAACCATATGTCATTTACTTTGCGAGCTGTTAATGGCAGTGATATTATTCCGTTATGGTTAGAGAATAGCGGTAATGTAGGAATCGGTACGACAGGTCCAGTAGCTAAACTAGACGTCTACCAGTCCGGTTCTACAGCCTTAAACGTAGCCGGTAGTCAAGGACAGCTCTTTAGCGTTACTGATTCTCTATCAGGATCACTGATGTCTGTAAATGATATCTCGGGAGTTCCAATTCTAGAGGTGTTCTCGGATGATAGAGTAGTGGCTGGTACGTTTGGTTCAAATGCCCTAGTGGTAAATGGAGGTAGTGTGGGTATCGGGACTGCGACACCAAGTTATAACTTCCAGGTAACAGAGACAACTTACGCTAGAGTATCTTTACATCAATCTACTACTGGAGCACTTTGGCAATGGGGTAATGACGGAAGCAACCTGTATGCATATTACGACAATACTGCTGCTAGAGTATTAGATTTACAGCAAAACGGTAACGTAGGTATTGGATCAGCATCACCAGCTTATAAGCTAGACGTAACCGGAACCATCCGTGCAACAGGTGACGTTATTGCATACTCTGACCGCAGAGTCAAGCAAGACATCGTAACACTAGAGAACTCAGTAGAACTGATTCAAAAGCTAAGAGGTGTATCTTACAAGAAGATCGGTGAATCAGAAGAGAAGATTGGTGTAATCGCTCAAGAAATCTTAGAAGTACTACCGCAAGTAGTATCAAAAGATGAGAACGGTATGTATTCTGTGGCGTACGGTAACATGGCCGGCCTATTTATAGAAGCCATCAAGCAACAACAAGCCCACATTGACACGTTAGAACAGCGTATAGAAAAGCTTGAGCAGTTATTAACCCAAAAGCCGTAAGAGCTATTTATACTTAAAGAGAGTTCATGGCCGATATCCGTATTATACCCTCCATAGGGGCGAT
>Ga0222714_10006564_pt1 | contig 10835 bp, 11 predicted proteins | sample C33_3DmetaG_FD_165048 | JGI IMG/M metagenome (GOLD analysis project Ga0222714, IMG submission 165048) | Estuarine water microbial communities from San Francisco Bay, California, United States - C33_3D | ecosystem: Environmental > Aquatic > Marine > Unclassified | place: USA: California... | reverse complement strand
GCATCAAGCAATTCCCTGAATACGCTGCCTTGGAATCATCTGAACGTGAATCTTTCAATCAAAGCGTTCGAGGAATTCCATACGATACGACTTCAGATGTAGCCAAAATCAAGGCTAGTGAATTGTATCTATGGGCTTACCATGCACGATTGGAAGCACACAATGATTTCAATGCTCGCGAGGCTGAGGCGAAGAAGAGAAACTTGGATTTTGACAAATCCCAATACATGCAGTTTGCCATCAAGGCAGACTTCGATGTTCCATATACCCTAGTGGAGAAGGTCATCAATGTATTCCGTCAAGCCCAAGTCAAGCAGTTTCAAATGATCACGGACCTGGAGGATACTCCAGAAATTTAATCGAAAGGAGAAAACGCAATGGCACAATTAGACACCGGAGGTGGAGCCCAAGGCGGGAAAGGCAAAAAAAGAGCAAAGAAAGCCAGCACAGCGATCGACATGACGCCGATGGTCGACTTGGCCTTCTTGTTGTTGACCTTTTTCGTATTGACTTCGACCTTCTCAAAGCCGAAAGTTCTCCGAATGATTTTTCCGGAGAAAATCGACAAAAACGATCCCGCTATGAAAGCTCCTGAGGTAAAAAATGGTTTGACCATTTTGCTCACAGGAGACAATAAGATTTATTACTACAAGGGTTCTTTGAAACCAGAGACCGAGTTGATTGAAACAGATTACACCAAAGATGGCATTCGCAAAGTATTGGTTGAAAGCAATCTGGATTTGTTGACTCAGTTGAAAGGATTTCAAGAAGAGCTGAACAAAATAGACGAGAAGGATACGGCGAAGACCAACGCGATCAATGCGCAGGTAACCCAAGCCCAAAAAGATTCCAGGCTCGTTGTTTTGCTCAAGCACGACAAAAAGGCCACTTATGGTAATGTCATCGATATCATGGACGAATTCTTGATCGCACAAATCGCCAAGTATTTCAAAGTCGATGATGACATGGCTGAGATGGAGAAGAAATTAATCGCTGACTATCAATCAAGGGGGTAAGCAATGGCAGAAAATATGTTCAATCAATGGGAGCAAATAGATTCAAGCGATCGCTTGGAGCTGGTATTTGCCGACCGATTCAAAGGTTATGGCGCTTATGTGATCCGTAAGCAGTTCAAAAGAGGACAAGTAATTGCCACCCTTTCCGCCTGTTTGTTTGCCTTGTTGGCCGCCTCTACTCCATACATCTTGAACGCCATCAACGGTCAAGAAGAAGAGACAAAGACAGTCAAGTTGGTCGTGACGAATTTGGATGACGTAGAAGCACCTGAAGAGGAAGAAGAGAAACCCGATGAGCCACCTCCAATCGAGGAGCCCGAGCCCATCGCCACCCAGGCCTACGCTGTACCCGAAATCAACGAAGACGCCACTGAAGATTCACCCATTAATCCTCCTGATTTGGTTCAAAATGCAGGTCTGCAGGATCAAGAGGGTTCAGATGACTTCTTGGCCCCTGACATGAATTCGGGGGGTGGTTCGGGTCCTTTCCAGGGCGATGACGGTCCAAAAACCAAAGTAGACATTCGGGCTGAGTACCCAGGTGGAGAAGCGGCCTTCCGCGACTACGTGAAATACGAGTTCATTTACCCCATTCGCTGCCAAGACGAAGGCATCAATGGATCGGTGAACTTGCGTTTCATTGTCGATAAGACGGGTCGCATCAGTAACATTCAGGTTTTGGATGAAACGAAGAGTTGTCCCGAGTTTACCCAAGAAGCCATTCGTGTTCTGAAGGCATCCAAGCGATGGATTCCCGCTCAGGTGAATGGAAACTTTACCACGGCTTGGCGCGAATTGCCTATCAAGCTAGCGGTTGAGTAAACGAAACCACAATCTGTGAATAAGAGAAGGAGCGGCCATGGCCGCTCCTTTTTTTTGTTGCCCTACCTTTGATTCATGCTGCGCATTCGCGATTTGCACATTTCGACACCTTCCAAAACCCTGCTGCGATTGCCGGCCATCGACTTTCAGCCGGGAAGGGTGCACGCCATCATTGGGGAAAGCGGTTCGGGCAAGAGCTTGCTGTTGTTGGCCTTGATGGGATTGTTGGCTCCCGAATTGCGACTAGAGGCCACAGCAATGGGTACATCCAGTGAAGATTGGTTGGATCTAGAGTTGCGTCAATGGCAACAAAAGAGAGGAAAGGAGTTGGGCATGGTCTTTCAGGAGCCCATGACGGCCCTTAACCCTCAAATGAAATGCGGAAAGCAACTGTTGGAGGCTTATCGTGTGCATCGGCCAGAAACCTCTCAACAAGCAGCCACTGAACACTGCATGGCGAAGCTCGAAAGAGCAGGATTGGCAGGTTTAGCCCCCCGTGTAATGGATTCCTATCCCCATGAATTGAGCGGTGGGCAGCGACAACGCGTAGTGATCGCCATGGCCTGCATGCACGATCCAGCCTGGGTATTGGCCGATGAGCCCACAACAGCCTTGGATTCTTTTTCTCGTCAGGCTGTCATGAGTGATTTGCAGCGCATGTGCCAAGAGCAGGGTTCGGGATTGATATGGGTTTCCCATGAACTGGACATTGTTCCTCAATTGGCTGACGATATCAGCGTTCTGCGAAAAGGAGAACTGCTGGTCAGCGGCTCCGTTCATGAGGTGTTGAATTCGCCCGATCCGCATTCTTATGTTCAAGAATTGCTAGCGGCGTTGCCGAAGGGAACCATAAAGCCCAGTCGCAAAGAAGAGTTGGTGTTGGACATTCAAAATCTGTCCAAATCTTACAGGAACGGGACCCAAGTTCTTCCCGTATTGAAAAACTTGAGCATTCAGGTTTATCGGGGTGAAACACTGGTGATTCTGGGCAAAAGCGGCTCCGGTAAAAGCACCATCGCCAAAATATTGACCGGACTGGAATCCCTTGATTTTGGTCGCATTGACTACAAGGGCAAGGCTTTGCCTGCGAAAGGACCCACCGGCATCCAGATGGTCTTTCAAGATCCCTATGCCTCTCTCAATCCGCAGGTAGACAATTGGTATGCTTTGGCTGAAATTCTAGCCCTGCACCACGGAGGCAATGCCGGAGATTATCGCCGCCAGGCGGAAGAGGCCATGAGGCAAGTTCAATTGCCCGAATCCTTGTGGTCAGCAAGACCTAGCCAAATGAGCGGTGGTCAGCGCCAGCGCTTGTGCATTGCCCGAGCCTTAATGAGCGAGCCTGAAGTCTTAGTATTGGACGAAGCGGTAGCGGCACTCGACCCATTGGTTCAGGCATCCGTGTTGGATTTGTTGAAGGCCTTGCAGCAGCGCACGGGAATGGTGTATGTGTTTATTACCCATGACCAAGCCGTGGCACGCAGCATGGGTCACAGCATCGTTTATTTGGAAGAGGGCCAAGTGCGTCCCTATTCTTGATCGATTGAGCGATAAGTGGAAATCCAAGTTTGCACCTTTGTCTGCTCTGGCGTAACCTTGAATCATGCATAAAAGGCTCCTGTTTTTGCTCCTGTTTTGCTGGGGATTCGCGTCGACTCTCCAAGCACAAACAAGCAGCACCATTCCGGCTACCCACAAAGTCAAAAAGGGGGAGACCCTGTATGGCATTGGCCGAATGTATGGGATGACCGTACCCCAGCTTCAGAAAATGAATCCGGGCATAGGGGTATTGCAACCGGGTATGAAGCTCAATGTTCTCAAAACCATTACCCTTCCCCAAACCCGTCAGGAGCCTGAAGCCAGTCCAGATCCGATCTATGGGACCGTGGTGCACAACGTGCAAGCGGGCGAGACGCTGTATGCTCTGTCTCGCAAATACGGAGTAGGGGTTTCTGAGATTAAATCAGCCAACGGGCTGAGTTCTGATGTCTTGTCCATTGGTCAACGATTGAACATTCCGCGTCAGTTGATTCAAACGCCCGTGCCTGAAGAAAGACCTGTTCCGACTACTCCAAGAACTGTCCCTGTAACTCCGGTTCCAGAAAACCGCGCCGGTGGGATGCCAGAGACTGTGAGAAGCTCTGCTCCCAGCAGAACCATGGAGAACAAACAATGGTCAGGTTCTGCCTCTGTAAACCCAGCTATCGATGCACAGCGCCCCTGGGTGTATTTCGATCTGGGTTCTTCTTTTGGCTCAGCGCCCGTTGTGGTAGCGGTCATCAATCCCGCCAATCAGCAAGTTCTATACTGCACCGTACAAGGCAAACCCAGCAGGGGTAATCAATTGGAGGTTTCTCAGTGGGTGGCCGATCGTTTGGGCATGGTTTCGGTTGGGGCTCCTGTTGTCGTGACCTATGCCAAGCCTATTTCAGAATAAGGAAATTGCAGCGGCAGATGCCTCTGTTTGGGCTTTCATCCTAGCCGTAGCTAGCATTCATTTTAGCCCTGCTATTGCATCGATCAGCTTGGCAATGGCCTTGCTCGCTTTGTTGCTGTCAGGTTCAGAAAGGCGCATACAACGGTTGGGCTTGTCAGTGGCTTTATTGTTGGTTTTACTGGAGTTCCTGGGTTCAGTTCATCATCAGCGATTGCTGCTTCATTTGCCCTTGTATGTAGCCATGAGCGTTCATTTTGGGCCTTTGATGGCGCAGAGGTGGATCAACCGTTTTTACAAACTATGGTGGGCTTGGGTATTGCCCGTTATCTGGATTTCTTTGGCTTCCTTGTTGGAGTTTGCTCAACATCCGGAGTTTTACCGCCAAATGGTCATGGAAAGCAAACCCATGCCCTTGTTTAGCCAGGTTTATCACATTGAATATTCGGTCATTCAGGCCGTGTTGGTTTTGCTGTTGTTGAAAGGGTTGTTGACTCGTCAAGTCGAAAACAGGTCCATGGCCTGGGCAGCTCTTGTGTTGATGATTCTCGGTTTGCATGCTCTTTCTGCGCGTACAGGAATACTGGCCTTTTGGGTGGGGATGCTGGGTTTGTTATGGCCCTACAGGCTGAGTTTGAATTGGAAATATATAGGGTTCGTTCCTGTGGTTGTACTGTTGCTCAGCTTGGGGACCATGCGTGAACGATTGAGCAATTCTTGGCAAGATATGCAGACCCTGGTACAAAGTAGTGATCCCAATCATCAGTCGATGGCTCAGCGATGGGAAGCCTGGAAAGCGGCATGGCAGAGCATTCAGCACAAGCCATTGTTGGGCTGGGGAAGTGGTCAAGTAGACCAAGCCATGGCCTGGTCTTATGAGCAACAAACGAAGCTCGATGCCGAGAATTGGATTGGTCCACACAATCAATTCTTGGAAATGACCTTGCAGGGAGGCTTTTTAGTTGTATTGCTGGGCTTGATTTGGAGCCTTGATTTCATGCGTCGATCGTCTAATATCGCATGGACAGCGGGTTTAGGACTTGCCATGATGTTTGAGAGCCTAGGAGAGCGCCAGGCCGGTGTTTTGATGCTGGTTTTGGTGCTTATTTTTGTTCAAATGGAGACGAATAGACCCGCAAGGCATGAAAAAAGTGTAAATGAAGCAGGATTGCTTGATTTATGAAGATTGCATTGCTATATTTGCAGCCCCAAAAATTATGTCTCGCGTTTGTGATTTAACCGGAAAAAAGGCTATCAAGGGTAACAACGTTTCGCACTCTAACCGTAAAACGAAGCGTAGATTTTACCCCAACCTTCAGACGAAGAAGTTCTTCATTCCCGAAACTGGAGAGTGGATTACATTGAAAGTTGCTGCCTCTACCATCAAGACTATCGACAAGAAGGGTATCTCTTCTTGCATCAACAATTTGTTCAAAACAGGAAAGATTTAAACGATGGCTAAGAAAGGCAACCGTGTTCAGGTGATTTTGGAATGCACCGAGCAGAAAGGTTCTGGCGTACCAGGCATGAGCCGTTACATCACAACCAAGAATAAGAAAAATACAGCCGAGCGTATCGAGCTGAAGAAGTACAATCCTTACATGCGTAAGGTAACCGTTCATAAGGAGATCAAGTAATGGCTAAGAAAGTAGTTGCTACCCTGAAAAAAGAAGGTGGTCAGGAATACGTGAAAGTGATTCGCACCATCAAATCTGCCAAATCTGGCGCTTACACCTTTAAGGAGGAAATCGTTCCTGCTGAATTGGTAAAAGCCACTTTGGAGAAATAAACCCATTTGCAAACGCGAAAAGCCCCAATTCTTGGGGCTTTTTTTTTGCTAACTTCCCTACATCTATGGCCCTATTCTCTTGGTTTAAGAAAAAAACCGAATCCAACCCTGAAGAGCGCACCCAAACCAAACAAGCTCTAGGGGCAACCCGTGAGAACTTGTGGGGCAAAATGACGCGTGCATTGACGGGCAAACGCTCCATTGATGCTGATTTTCTCGAAGAGCTCGAATCCATTTTGGTGGGCGCTGATTTGGGCGTGGATACGGCTGTATCTCTGATTGAACAATTGGAAGAGCAGGTCAAGAGCCAAGGCTATTTGACCACTGAGGAATTGAAGTCCTGGATGGTACAGCGTATGCAATCGCTCATCCCTGATATTCCTGAACACGTGGCTCCCGATTTTTCACTTAATGGTGGAGTAAAACCCTACGTAGTACTGGTCGTAGGAGTCAACGGCGTTGGCAAAACAACCACCATTGGTAAAATGGCCCATCGCTATGTGCAAGAAGGCAAGAAAGTGGTACTTGGAGCGGCCGATACCTTTAGGGCCGCCGCTGTTGATCAATTGGGCATTTGGAAAGAGCGCACAGGTGCAGAAATTGTATCCATGGGCATGGGCGCTGATCCGGCTTCTGTGGCCTTTGAAACGCTAAAACAAGGCCAAGAAATGGGAGCCGATGTCATCATTGTTGATACTGCTGGACGATTGCACAACAAAGTGGGCTTGATGAACGAATTGGGCAAGATCAAGCGAGTTATGCAAAAATTCCAGCCCGATGCTCCTCACGAAGTGGTATTGGTGATCGACGCTACTACAGGCCAAAATGCCTTTGAGCAAGCCCGCCAATTCGCGGCAGCCACTCAGGTCAATGCTTTGGCTGTAACCAAGTTGGACGGCACGGCAAAAGGGGGTGTATTGATCGGTGTTAGCCATGAATTCCAAATGCCCGTCAAGTATGTAGGTTTGGGAGAAGGAGCTGAAGATTTGCGTTTGTTCGATAAACAGGCTTTTGTAGAATCCATTTTTGAATCGTGAAAACCAAAAGTAACGCACAGCCCAAAGTCAATGTCATTACATTGGGTTGCAGCAAGAATACGGTAGACAGTGAAGTGCTGATGGGGCAGTTGAAGGCCTCCAAGTTCGATGTTCATCACGAAAGTGACCAGGATGCGGACATCGTCATTGTCAATACCTGCGGCTTTATTGATAACGCCAAAGAAGAGAGCATCAACACCATACTCCAATATGCCGAGGCTAAAAAAGCGGGGCATCTGGAAAAGTTATACGTAACGGGCTGTTTATCTCATCGCTACAAAGACGATTTGCAGGCTGAGATCAAAGAGGTAGACGCTTGGTTTGGTACACTCGACATGCCGCATCTATTGCGCACAGTGGGTGCTGATTATCGCCATGAGTTGATTGGCGAGCGAATGACAACCACGCCCAAGCATTATGCCTATTTGAAAATCTCCGAAGGATGCAACCGTCCCTGTTCCTTTTGCGCCATCCCCTTGATGCGCGGAGGGCATGTGAGCAAGCCCTTGGAACTGATCGTCAAAGAGGCCGAGAATTTGGTGAAATCTGGGGTAAAGGAAATCATGTTGATCGCTCAAGATTCCACCTATTATGGATTGGATCTCTACGGCGAGCGCAAATTGGCTGAATTATTGGCCCGTGTCAGTGATGTGGAAGGCTTGGAATGGATACGATTGCATTATGCTTATCCGTCGCAATTCCCGATGGATGCCCTCAAAGTCATGGCCGAAAGAAGCAACATTTGCAATTATTTGGACATACCCATCCAACACATTTCAGACAATATGTTGAAATCCATGCGCCGGGGCATTACCCAGCGTAGAACCTTGGAGGTCTTGAATGCCATTCGGGAAGAAGTACCGGGAATAGCGCTGCGCACCACATTTTTGGTAGGCCATCCGGGCGAAACGGATGAAGACGTCAAAGCCTTGTTGGATTCGATTGATCAAATACGCTTTGAACGATTGGGTGTGTTTACCTACAGCCACGAAGACAATACTCATGCCCATACCCTGGTAGATGATGTGCCGGCGGCTGAAAAACAATGTCGAGCCGATGCCGTAATGGCCAAGCAAATGGAAGTCAGTTGGGCCTTCAATCAGTCTTTGGTAGGATCGGTTCAAAAGGTGTTGTTCGACCGCTTGGAAGGCGATGAGTTTGTCGGACGCACGCAATTCGACAGCCCAGAGGTGGATAACGAAGTTCGAGTCCCAGCCACCGGGAATTATGTGCGCATGGGGGATTTTGCCGATGTTCGCATCACAGAAGCCAGCCATTATGACCTCTTTGGAACCCTCATATAAATCAGGATTGCGCCCATTTCCAGCCGGGTATTGGTCGCCTGAATTGTTGAATTGGGCCTGGAGTGGGAATTGCCCTTATTACCCCAAAGCAGGTCCTCCGATTGGCGCCTTAACAGACCTACCTGAGTTTGGAGCCGAGAAGCGGCAAGTCTTGCAGTCGGTGTTGATGCGGCAAATGCAGTCTTTGGATTTGAGTGTGGCCCAAAAGGAACATTTGCAGGCCTTAAACCTTCCCAACAGCTATACCGTTTGTACCGGTCAGCAAATTCATATCGGGGGCGGCCCTTTGTTTGTATGGGCGAAAATCAGCTCGACCTTGGCGTGGGCCAAGTCCATTCAATCCCAAAATCCTGGCATGCGGGTTGTTCCCGTATTTTGGATGGCGACCGAAGATCATGACTTCGATGAAATCAAGGGTCTTAATCTCTGGGGCAAGCACTACGAATTGTCGGGTGAAAAAGGTGGGCCTGTTGGACGAATTTCAGCCGATGAGCTAAAGGCCTTAAAAGCGGCTATCATTAGCGATTTTCCCCATTTGTCTGAGGCATTGAGTCAGTATTGGCAGGCCTTTGACCCAGCTACTGATTTGGCCGATGCCTATCGACGATTGATTCATAGGCATTTTGCCGAGACAGGTCTATTGATCTTGGATCCAGACGACTCGGAATTGAAAAAGATGGCCATGCCCTTGTGGGAGCAAGAATTGGGTTCTGGACTTTTGTCCCAGGCCTTTTCTTCAGCCAATTCAAAGCTTCTACAAGCAGGACAGCCGGCGCCCGCTCATGTTCGAGATGTCAATGCCTTCTGGCTGGGTGAAGATACCCGTCAGCGCATCGAAGAGTGCCAGTCTTTGGAGATCATTCATGAACGCGTCTCAGAAATTAGTCCAAATGTGCTGTTGCGCCCTTTGTATCAGCAGGCCATATTGCCAAACTTGGCTTACATCGCTGGCCCTACCGAGTTTCGCTATTGGTTTCAAACGACAGAGGCTTTTGCCCAATTTCAGCTTCATATGCCTCAGTTGTTGCTCCGTGAAGCATGGTTGGAATTGCCCCAGTCGGTTTGGAAGAAATTGCATTCTTGGCAGTTGAGCCTGGCGGATATGGGCTTGCCAGAATCTGAGTTTCAATCCTTGTTAACGGGCAAATTGTCGGAATCCATGAGCGAATGGGAGGTGATTCAAAGAGAATTGGTTCAGCTCGAAGAGCGTGGCTCCCAAATGCTGTACATAGCCCAAAACCCAAGTCTCAAGGACTTTAAAAAAGACTTGAATAGCGCCCAAAAGCGTTGGCGCGATGCCTTTGAATCCGAGAAGCAAAAAGGGTTGGAATCGCTCTATGGCAAAGGGGCTGAAGAAAAAATGAAGGAATACCGCCAGCGCTACTTCAATTGGAAGTTACCGGTAGAACGCAAACTGAATGTGTTGGAATGGTACATGCAGGACTCTGAAAGAGGTCTCCCTGAAGCCAATGCCCTGGAATACCTAACCCTTGGGGCATTTAGGATATTGTAATTTCATTGATAGATTTTTTGAGTTGGCGTTGATTTTGGCGTATTATAGCAGAATGTCTTCTGCTCGTCTAAAGTCAGATATTTTCTCTTCTCTTGTTGTGTTTCTGGTGGCCTTGCCCCTGTGTATGGGCATTGCTCTTGCTTCTGGGGGGACGGTCATACAGGGTATACTCTCGGGTGTTATTGGAGGTTTGATTATAGGCCTTTTTAGTGGCTCGCATACCAGTGTCAGTGGGCCCGCCGCCGGTTTGATTACCATCGTGGATGGGGCCATTCGGGATTTGGGCAGCATGGAAGTGTTCGCCACCGCATTGTTCGTTGCGGGACTTATGCAATTGGTTTTTGGACTTCTACGTGGGGGTGTTTTGGCTGACTTTATTCCCGTTTCCGTGATCAAAGGCATGTTGGCCGCCATTGGAATAACCTTGATTTTGAAACAGTTGCCGCACATGGTGGGATACGACGCTGATGCATTTGGTGAAATGGAATTTTCGCAGTTAGATGGTCACAATACTTTCTCTGAATTGTATTACATGTTGGGTTCCATTACTCCGCTAGCTGTTGTTATTTCTTTATTGGGTTTAGCTGTCCAAATTGCCTGGGAAAGACCGAGTATCAAACAATCTTCTTGGTTGAGCATCTTGCCGGCTCCCTTGTTGGCGGTTGTCATAGGGGTACTCGTCAATGAAGTGGCCAATTTGTGCGACAACACCTTGGACGTGACGGCCTTTCCGGGTTCATGGGCCATTCAAGGCGAGCACATGGTCAATGTTCCACAATTGCTATCAGATTCAGGTTCAATAGGTCGTTTCTGGGTCAGTCCAGATTGGTCGGCTTTGAATCGAATCGAGGTTTATCAAGTTGCTTTGGTACTCGCTATTATTGCCAGTATTGAGAGTTTGCTCAGCATTGAAGCAGGAG
>Ga0222714_10006562_pt1 | contig 10838 bp, 8 predicted proteins | sample C33_3DmetaG_FD_165048 | JGI IMG/M metagenome (GOLD analysis project Ga0222714, IMG submission 165048) | Estuarine water microbial communities from San Francisco Bay, California, United States - C33_3D | ecosystem: Environmental > Aquatic > Marine > Unclassified | place: USA: California... | reverse complement strand
GGCGCGCGGGTGGCAAATAGCTGTGCATGTGTAAGGAATACGTAGGGTAGGTTTGGAGCTATAGGCTTTGTCTGAGGCTAAACGTGCAATTTACAATATTTTAAGGGAATTCTTGATGAGCTCTTCGACGGTGGCCGAGCCTCCAAGTTCCTTGCTTACCTTGAGCAAGGCCTTTTCGGAGGCCGCTTTGTTGTATCCCAAAACACTCAAAGCGGTAAGAGCTTCATCCATATTGGACCCCGTATGGGCCGAACCTGTTGCATGAAGCTGGAATTTTTTACCACCCAATTTGTCTCGAAGTTCCAGGACGATGCGTTGAGCCGTTTTTTCTCCGATGCCCTTGATGCTTTTCAATAAGCCCACGTTTCCGTTCAAGATGGCCGAGCTCAAAGACTCTGCATCCAGGCTGGAAAGCATGAGAAGCCCGGTATTGTTGCCCACTCCAGACACAGAGGTCAAGAGGCGAAACATTTCCCGTTCGCTGGGTTCGGCGAAGCCATAAAGTACCATGGCAGTAGGACTCTGATTTTCAATGCGAAAAGCCAGTTCGGCAAACAAGCGCACTTGCTTTTGTCCTTTGATTCGCTCATAGGTGCTGAGGCTGATGCTCAAGTGATAACCCATGCCTTGGTTGCCGATGACGGCATGCGTGGGGCTAAGGGCTTCCAGATTTCCTTCAATGAATTCGTACATGTTAACGGGTATAACGTTTCAATCGCCAAAAATGATTCAATACGCCCAAGACCAAAATGGTAAATAGGGGAGCCAATAAATTGAACCACTTCCAATATTCCTTTTCCGTTCTCGCCTTTTGTGGGTCCAGCAAACGCATGCGACGCTCCTTGGCGCGTATTTCGATGAGACCTTGGTCATCAACCAAATAATCAATGCAATTGAGCAGGAATTTCTTATTGGCAAAGGTGATTTGGCTGAATCGATCGTATCCGGTGGGATACACACGACCACGACCACTGACTGGATTGCGCATCAAGTCCCCATCAGCGAGCACGATCATGGCGCTTTGACCCTTTTCTTTAAAGGGAAGATTGCCGTAGTGCTTTTGGTATTTGTAGGGAGACTCGAATTGTCCTTCCAACAACAAACCCGCGCTCTTGACTCCATTTTGCTGCATGGTGGACCTGTATTTTGGGTCTTGGGCTTGCATGCGAGAAGTTTCCAAGTCGATTTCGGCAGGAGCTTGAATGACTTTATAATATGGGCTGCTACTCAACAAGGGAGTAACCTGAAGTCCTTCACGAGGTTTGGCTTCCAGGGAACTGGGAAACTGAGCCCAAATGGCCCCTACGTTTTTATTGATCACGTGAGGTGTGCTGGGCTGAACAAACAAGGGGAAGTAAAAGAAATCCATCATTTCCATGCGCCCTGAAACCGGTACAGGAATTTGATTGCAGTTTTGATCCATCAGCAGGGTGTTCTCCAGTTTGACTCCGTAGCGAAACAGGTTTTCAGAGAGGTTTTCCAAGTTGCGATCAAAAGCAAAGTTGGAGCTGTTGCTTTGGAAACTATCGATTTCAATATTCAAAGCATCCAGCAACATGAGAACGCGCCCTCCATTCATGACATATTGGTCAATCAAGTACAGATCAGAGGGAGAGAAGTCGTTGGCGGGTTTGATGATCATCAATAGATCGCTCAAACTCAATCGGCGTTGAATGCGTTCCAAGTTCTGCCAAAAGAGGCTGTCCATGTTGCCCCCGGCTGCAGTCAATTGCTCGGGACTTGGTTTGAAATTCGCCAAATCAGTGGTGCTCAAATTCAAGGCCGAAACCGAATAGAATTTGCTCAGCTCGGCGGCGAAGCTCTGCACTTCGGCCCCGATCATTTCGCCATGGCCATCGCTGACGGCAATGACGGGTCTCTTGTTTCGAACGCACTGACGAAGCCCATTGGCAAATTCGTATTCCATGTTGTCTATGGCGGCCTGAATGTTGGCTTCTGGACTTTTGGCTACGTCGTATTCGAAAAAGTTGACCGCGGCAGTTTTGCCTGCATAGTTCATTTCGGCACCGGGCAACAAATATTTGATTCGGGTTTCATCGGGATTCTCAGAGTCGATGTCGCGAACGGGCTCAATGCCGCGGCCGGCAAAATCTTCCAAAATGCCCGTGATGTCCTTGACCTCCTGGCCCTCAAAAGGGTCTACCACTTCGATCTCGATTTTGCGGCCGCTGGCTTCTCGAAATTCGTAAGCCATGTCGCGCAATTCAGATTTGAGCTGTTTGAACTTGGCTGACATATCGCCCTCCAAATACAATCGGAAATACAAGGTCTCTTCGAGCGATTGAGCCAACTTAAGGCTGGTTTCGCTCAAGGTGTATCGCTTTTCAGAAGTGAGGTCAAATCGCTGGTAATAGACCGAGCCCAAAGCGTTGAAAACGGCAATGACGAGCAGCGTGACCAAGAGATTGATCAAGCTTTGGCTGCGTTGGTTTCGTTTGTTCTTTACCATTTTCTGCTTTCAAATTGGGTTTTGGTCAAGGCTATAAACAAAGCCGCAAAGGAGCCGAAGAAGAGCAAATCTCGGGTGTCCAAAACTCCTCTGGATATGCTTTCGTAGTGAAAGTTCAAGCTGAACCATTCCAAGCTTTTGCCAATTCTGTCCAACCATTCGATGTCGCCCATAAGGCTCAATACCTCAAAAAAGAACAAGGACAGAACCATGCTGATGATCAGCGATACAATTTGATTGTCGGTGGTTGAACTGGCAAATAACCCGATAGAGGCGTAGCAGGCAGAGAGAAGGATCAATCCAAAATAGGAACCCCACAGGGCTCCATAGTCGATGTTTCCAGCTGGCGTTGCCAGTTGAGCTACCGAGTAGGCATAGAATAGAGTAGGGATGAGCGAGATGGCAATCAAAGCCACAGCGGCCAAGTATTTGCCCATGATGATCCCTAAATCACTGACGGGGCGGGTGGTCAAGGTTTCCAAAGTGCCCAAGCGTTTTTCCTCGCTCAAGCTGCGCATGGTGACCGCAGATACCAAGAATATGAGCATGTAGGGCGCCAATCCGAAGAGAGTAGGCAGGCCAGCCATGCCCAAATCAAAAACGTTGTTTCCCTCTATGAACCAGGTGAACAATCCGCTCAAAAGCAGGAATACACCCATGACGATGTACCCAATGAGCGAACCCAAAAAACTGCGAATCTCTTTTAAAAATATGGCGTACATAGTTACGATGTCAACTCCCGGAAGACGTCTTCCAGGCTGTGGGTTTCACTTCTCATTTCCAATACGGTCCAATTTTCGGCTTTGGCGGCATCGGCTATTCGACTGCGCAAATCAGCTGATTGGCCTCTGAGCAAATAGGTATTGGGGGCTACTTGATCGGCCTGTTGGCAGCCAGGAATGCTAAGCAATTTGTTTAAGTCACAGGCTTGGTCCAGTTCCAATCGAACGGAGAACGACTGTTGCTGTTTGGATTGTAGGGTGGCAATATCCCCGTCGGCCACAATTTGACCTTGGTGAATGATGATGACTCGGTCACACATGGCCTGCACTTCTTGCATGATGTGGGTGCTGAGCAAAACGGTTTTTTCTTGCCCCAAGGTTTTGATGACCTGGCGCATTTCTTGCACTTGGTTGGGGTCAAGACCCGAAGTGGGTTCGTCCAAAATGAGAATTTTGGGGTCGTGAATCAAGGCCTGAGCCAGCCCCACTCTCTGCCGGTAGCCTTTGGAAAGCTGGCCAATTTTTTTGTGCCTTTCCTTGCCCAATTGGGTCATGTCAATGGCTTTTTCGATCGCTTTTTTCGAGGAATCGATTTGATTCAACCTAGCGACAAAGCCCAAGTACTCTTGTATGTACATATCCAAGTACAAAGGATTGTGCTCGGGCAGGTAGCCGGTGATTCGTCGAACCTCAACGGCTTGTTCCTCGACATCCAATCCGCTCATGTAAGCCTTGCCTTCTGTGGGGGGGATGTACCCCGTGAGGATTTTCATGGTCGTGCTCTTGCCCGCACCATTTGGTCCTAAAAATCCGACAATTTGCCCTTGTGGGATGTCGAAACTGATGCGGTCGACAGCCCATTGAGACGAATAGCGTTTGGCCAGTTTTTCTACGCGTATACTCACAGTTGTATCCAACAAAAATAGGGGTTTCCCATGGCCTAAGCCATATAAATGTAGCTCAATCCAAGCGTCGGCAGTGCGCTACGTCTTGGGCGATTTGCTCGGCCAGGGCTTCCAAGTTTTCAAAACGCTTTTCCGGCCGAACATATTGTGTAATGTGGAATTCCAAATGTTGTCCGTACAGGTCGCCGTCAAAGTCCAACAGATGGGCTTCGACGCTGAGCCCGCGCCCTTCAATGGTCGGGCGAATGCCCATGTTCATGACCAACTTCCAGCGCTTTTCTTGGTACTGGCAGTAGCCGCAATAAACTCCGTATGGAGGTATCAATTTGTGCGTTTCATTCAGCGCAATATTGGCTGTAGGGAAACCCAATTTGCGCCCCAATTGCAACCCTTTAACGACAATGCCTGAGAGGCTGTATGGCTCTCCCAATAGGTCGTTGGCTTCTTCCATTCGGCCCTCTGAAAGGGCGATGCGAATTCGAGAACTGCTTATGGCGATGGCTTGGATTTCAGAGGCGGGAATTTGGCTGACGACAAATCCCAATCGGTTGCCTAGTTCAGCCAATTCAGCCAATCCGCCTTCTCGATTTTTCCCGAAACGATGATCGTACCCTACGACCATTTCTTTGATGTTCCAGTGGGCCATAAGGATGTTTTCGATATAGGCTTGAGGCGAAAGTTCGGCTATCGATTCGTCGAAGGGCAATACCCATATATAATCGATTCCCTGGGCAAAGATGCGACGGGATTTCTCCTCCAAATTGTTGAGAATTTGAACCTCGGCATCATTCTGTTTGATCACTTGCCTTGGGTGAGGGTAGAAGGTCAATAACACACTTTTGCGCCCCGTATTTTGGGCCCGGTTAACCACTGACTTGAGAACCTGTTGATGCCCCAGATGAACCCCGTCAAAGGTGCCTTGGGTCAGCACGATTTCATCGCTGGGAAAGGAGACATTTAGGCCTTGCAACAAGATTCCGCTCATGGGTCTGCAAATTTCGCAATTATCTGCCGGAATTGAACAGGGGGAAGACCTTTTTTTGGCCGTACCTTTGAAGAATGCGCCGATGGTTGGTCATAAGTTTGGTCGTGCATTTTAGTGCTTTTGCTCGGGCTCAATCGGGCGGAACCGGCGTTTTTTCCATCCTTAATCAGTCGGCAGACAGCCGCACAATGGCTTGGGGGTCCTACATGTTGGCGCATCCCGACAGCGATCCATTGTTGTCGAATTGCAATCCTGCTTTGCTGCGAGACAAAGATGTGGATGTGGCCGGTTTGAGTTACGGACACCTGTATCCAACGGTTTTGGAAGGCTCGGCGATTTCTCAGGCGGCGGCCGCCTACGCTTGGAAATGGGACAAACTCCGTGATTGGAATTTGGGTGCTCAAATGCGTTACATCGATTACGGAATCATGGACGCTTACGATGCGGGTGGTAATCCAACCGGCACCGTGTCGGCCAATGAATCGGCATTCGGATTGTTGGCTTCAAGAGCCTTGAGCCCGGAATCTTCCTGGCGCTTTGGGATTCAATCGGGTGTCGTTTACAGCATTCTCGGGCCCTATGTCTCCAACGGGTGGTACAATCATTTAGGCCTGTATTACAACCGTCCCGACTCCGTTTTGCAATTGGGTTTTACCGTGAGGAATTTGGGTACGACTCTGGTTTCCTACCGCGATGTAGGGAAAGAGCCGTTGCCAACACAAATTCATGCAGCGGTGACCTTCAAGCCGATTCACATGCCCTTTCGCTTTCAATTCGTTTTGCATGATTTGCAGCGTTGGGACTTGACCTATAATCAATATTTGGACGGTGGGGGCAAAATCGACTTGAATGGAAATCCCATTGTGGCCCAACCCGCAAGTACGGCTGAAAAAGCCTTGCGGCATTTGAGTCTCGGAACGGAATTGGTCACGGGTGCAAATGGGGCTGTACTATTGGGTTATGATCATCAGCGCCGAAAGGAAATGACCAGTGATATTCGCCGGGGAACATCGGGTTTCAGCTGGGGTCTTCGATTCAAAGTGTCAAAATTCCACTTGACTTATTCTTCAGCCGCCTATTTTCCTTCCAAAAATTCCAATCTCTTGAGTTTGACCATAAATCCTGCCTTGTTTTCCAAACCATGAACATCAACATCGCCATAGACGGCTACAGCAGCTGCGGTAAAGGTACCTTGGCCAAAGCTTTGGCAAAGGAACTCCAATACCGATTCATCGACAGCGGTGCCATGTACAGAGGGGTAACCTTGGCCGCTTTGCGCAAGGGTTTGGATTTTTCAAAGGCCGAAGACCTCATGGAAATTCTAGGAGAAATTCACTTGGATTTTGAAACAAAAGTTGATGGATCCAACGGCCTCTTGCTGAATGGGGAATGGGTCGAGGAAGAAATTCGTTTGCCCAATGTAGCCGCACATGTGAGCTGGGTGGCCAGTATTCCCCAAGTCCGGGAACAACTCGTATCACAGCAACAAAGTATTGGGGCCTCCAAGGGTGTGGTGATGGATGGAAGAGACATTGGAACGGTCGTGTTCCCTCAAGCTGAATTGAAAATATTCATGACGGCTCGGCCTGAGATTCGGGCCCAACGTCGTTTTCAAGAATCTCAGCAAAAAGGCATTGAGGTCAGTTACGAAGAAGTATTGTCCAACTTGCAAGAGCGCGACAAAATTGACTCATCGCGCGACCATAGCCCTCTCACGCTAACAGACGACTACCGGGTATTGGACAATTCCGATCTCAACCCAGAAGAGCAATTGGCGGTGGCCCTTGAATGGGTGCGAGAAGCCCAAGGTTAGTTTCGTTGATATTTTGAGCATAACCTGCGCTAGTCAAGGGCGAACTTCGCCCTACTATCTGAAGTTATGTCAAGAAAACGCATCGTAGCCGGCAACTGGAAAATGAACAAAAGCCTGGAAGTGAGCCAGGCACTCATCACTGAAATTCGCGGAATGGTTCGAGACGAGCACCGCGGTCAAAGCAAAGTCATCGTATTTCCTACCTTTTTGGCCTTGCCATCGGCCTCTCGTTTGTTGGAAGGAACCGGCATCGGGTTAGGGGCTCAAAATTGCCATTGGGAAGAAAGCGGAGCCTTTACTGGTGAGCTGAGCGCCTCCATGTTGCGAAAAGTCGGAGTAGAATACGTGTTGGTTGGGCACAGCGAGCGTCGCCAGTATTTCGGAGAAACCAATACCACCTGTGCTCAAAAAGTAAAATCGGCCATTCGCCATGGGCTTACCGCCGTTTATTGCGTAGGAGAGACCTTGTCTCAGCGCGAAGACAAATCGTACTTCAAAGTCATTGAAGAGCAAATCAGCGAGGGCCTCTTTGGTCTGGATCGCAAAGAATTTGCTCAAGTGGTCATTGCCTATGAACCTGTATGGGCCATCGGTACGGGTTTGAATGCCTCTCCCAGTCAGGCCGAAGAAATTCATGCCTACATACGCCGTTTGGTGGCCAATCAATATTCAGAGGAAATTGCAGCTGATACCAGCATCTTGTATGGGGGAAGCGTCAAGCCAGACAACGCCAATGAACTCTTTTTGTGCCCCAATATCGACGGCGGATTGATCGGTGGTGCCAGTTTGAAAGCCCGCGATTTCATTGATATCGCCAAGGCGCTTCGATGATCAGGGCCGTTTGGCTCGTTATTTGACTATGCTGCGCTGACTATGCTGAAGACTTTCCTCAAATCCTTGTTCTTTTTGACCTTGTTGCTGGCAACGAGTCTGTTGAATGCCCAACAAATTCGGAGTTTTTCCAGCGACCCGCTGGTGTTCATTGCCGAATTTGAAACCTTCATTTCTCGAGCAGAAGATCGCTCATTGAACAAGGATTTTGGAGTGTTCAAAGAGAGTTGGGAAATGGGAAAGTTTACCCCCACTCAGCAGAAGTTCATCATTGACATTTCCAACCAAATGTTGGCTGAAGAGATGTCGGTACAGCCGCATTTTCAGTATTTTTTGGGTTCATTGGCGGCCTTTTTTGAGCACCACTTGCCCGATAAAAACCTGCAGCAATGGCAGCAAGTAACAGGAAGCCTTCTGGGTTCCAGCAACACAGAATACCTGGCTTTTCTGAAGACCTCCCAAGATTTGTTCGCCAACAATGTGTTGTACCGTTCCAGTACGAAAACCTGGAAGGCCGACACGGCCGATTTTGACATTCTGTATCGCAACGGGGCGATTGCCATTGGGTTCAACAAAGTAGACCTCATCTGTCAAGGGCCCATCGATCGCATGGTCATTAAAGGAGCGAAAGGAGCTTATTTTCCCGGTGATAAAGTATGGCGAGGCACAGAAGGCCAAGCTGATTTTAGCCGTGTGCTGAAAAACGAACAAGCTTGGGTCGATTTCAAACGACACCAAATTGATTTTGAAATTGCTTCTTACCGAATCGATACCGTTAGTCTGACCTATGGCCGCTTTTTTGCCAGCCCCATTCAAGGATCTTTCGTCGATAAGATTTCGGCGGCTACTGATTCTTTAAGGGTTCAATCAGAAGGCTACCCCAAATTCACGTCCTTTCAAAACGACCTTTCCATCAAAGGCATTGTCGGAGAGAATTCCACCTTTGTTGGCGGTTTCTCCATTCAGGGCAAGGCCATTAATACGGCAACCACTGACGGAAAGCCAACCGTCATCAAGGTTCAGTTCAAGAACAAAGATGTGGTGACGCTGAAGGCCAGTTCCTTTAAGATCCAAGACGGCATGGCGGGTTCCAATAACTGCGAATTCACCCTTCATTTGGACAGCGGCAAAACCATTTTTCATCCCAATGTTGGGGTCAATTTCCTCTTTGCGGAGAACCAACTCACAATCAATCGCGGTGAGCAAGGTTTGCAGCGAGTTCCCTTTGCCGATGACATGCACAACATGTCCATTGATGTGCAGCAGGTTCGATGGAAAGTGGATGGGCCCTTTGTCGATTTTGACAACGTGAACAACGACAGGGAGGCACGCTTTGAGAGCAATGACTTCTTCAAGGATATCCTGTATTTGCGCCAACAGGGAGCTTTGCGCACCAATCCGCTGCAGGATATTTATGCCTACTACCTGAAGTTCAACCGCAAGAGCAAGAGTTTGGATTTTGCCTTAGACGATTACGCGGCTTTCTTGGGCACCGAAGCCAAGCACTTGGAGTCGCCCTTCATTGATTTGCATGACAAGGGATTCATTACTTATCATCCCGAAGTGGATAGCGCCACCATCGAAATGCGCCTGTTCAAATGGGTTCAGTCTCACCAGAAGTTGCGCGATTACGACGTGATTCGCCTTTCGAGCGTGATTGCAGGGCGCCCCAATGCTACGCTGAATTTGCTGAGCTACGAGATGAACATCGAAGGCGTTCAGAAATTCTACTTCTCTGACTCTCAAAATGTGGTGGTTTTGCCCAATGAGCAGAAGGTGGTTTTGGAAAAGAACCGCACCATGCGATTTGGCGGAATGGTGAGAGCCGGTCGCTTTGATTTTTACGGCAAGGGCTTCGCTTTCAATTACGATCGCTTCGAAGTGGATTTGCCGAACATCGATTCCATGCGCATGTATTTTCCTGACAAGGAAACCAAGCGGTTGGTGCCCATTCGCTCGGTGTTGAGCAACATTTACGGAACCCTGTACATCGACAAACCCACCAATAAATCGGGTCTGATTGATTACCCGGAATACCCCATTTTCGTTTCAAAGAAGGGCGGCGACATTCTCTACAACCAGCCTTACAACCACAATGGGGCCTATTTGGCCGATCAGTTTAAGTTCACGGTTGATCCCTTTACGATCGATAGCTTGGACAACTTCACCATCGATGGTTTGCGCTTTGATGGCATGTTCTACAGCGGGGGCATTGTCCCTGATTTTCGCCATTATGTGACCATTCAGCCCGACTATTCTTTGGGTTTTGTGACGCATACTCCCGCCGGCGGATACCCGCTTTACCGGGGCAAAGGCAAGGGCGAGTTTACCATGAACCTCTCCCAAGTGGGATTCTTCGGCGATGCCGGACACATCGACTACCAAACCAGTCGAAGCACCTTTGATCGCACCTTGTTCTTGTTGGACGAAGCCAGCGGAGAACTCAATACTTACGATTTGGCCCAAAGCGGTAAGTACCCGGAAGTACATGCCGTTCGCTCGACTATGAAGTGGAAACCCTACGAAGACCAATACTCAGTGACCAGCCAGAGCATTCCTCACAAGGTCTTCTCTGTGGGGCACGACTTCAAAGGGACACTGACTCAGAGCCCAGCCAACGTAAAGGGCAACGGGTTGCTGCAGTGGGATGCCGCCACCTTTGCCTCGAAAGAAATGGTGTTTGGCCCGATGAAGAGTACGGCTGCTGAAGCTTCGTTGGCCATCTATGCAGCTGACTCCAGCCAGGTGGTATTCAATACCAGCAACATCAAGGGCACGATGGATTTTGCCACCCGAATGGGAACCTTCAGCTCCAACTTGCCCAATGCGTATACCGATTTTACCTACAACATGTTCAAGACGAACTTGAGTGATTATGTGTGGGACATGAACAAAAAGACCATCGATGCTCGATTGGGCCCGACTTTCAAAGGGGTACGCCCGAACATCGAAACCGGGCAGCTCGAACCTGGGCCTGAATTTGTGTCGACCAATCCGACGCAAGATAGCCTGCGTTTTGAATCGAAAAAGGCCACCTATAGCCTGACCGATTATACCCTGAAAATTGAGACCATCCCGCACATCGATATTGCCGATTCGCGCTTGTTTTTGG
>Ga0222714_10006560_pt1 | contig 10841 bp, 8 predicted proteins | sample C33_3DmetaG_FD_165048 | JGI IMG/M metagenome (GOLD analysis project Ga0222714, IMG submission 165048) | Estuarine water microbial communities from San Francisco Bay, California, United States - C33_3D | ecosystem: Environmental > Aquatic > Marine > Unclassified | place: USA: California... | reverse complement strand
AATAAAAATATCTTCTTTTTCTAACCCTACAGCTTCTGAAAGTCTTAACCCAGTGTCTGAAATTAATGCTACAAGAAGCCGAAGATCATCCGGCTTATTGATACATTTCTTTTGAAGTATTTTTATAGATTCAGTCTTGATTGTTTTTCTTTTTATATTTTCTTCTTTATGAATATAAACATTACTGAATGGATTTCCACAATCTAATCCAAATTCATTTATATTGAAATTTATAACTGCTTTAATGCATCCTATATTTCTTCTTATAGATGATGCACTCAATCCTTTTTCTTTTAACTTGTCTCGAAAGTTAGCAGAATCAAGACCCGTGTATTGATCTAAATTCTTATCACCTAAATATTTAATAAGATAGCCAACAGCTCTCTTAGTATGACTAAAAAACAAGAGGTTTCTATCTACCCCTTTAGTAGATAAATATCTGTCTTGCGCCTCTGTTATTGTTGGGGCATCTGAAATAACACCTTCAATCCCATTATTTATAAGCTTCTTACTCGCAGGGACTTGAATATTTTTTAACCTCAAACCCATCCAATAATCTTCTAATTTTGATGAGATGTTATTAGAGGCAATATGTGCCTTATATGGTGACTTTGTTTTGAGACTTATAACAATACGATCAATGCTGTAATGATTCCTTAAATCAAATGGAACAGCACGTGAAAAGTAAAAAAATGAATTTTTGGTGTAAGTATATTTAGGGTTCTTAATGTCTACCATAATGTCTACTCTAATCCGAGTTCTATAAAAAATATCAAGGATTACAGAGACTTCAGAGAAGAGTTTGGTGCCCAGGAGAGGACTTGAACCTCCACGACCTTTCGATCACTAGCACCTGAAGCTAGCGTGTCTACCAATTCCACCACCTGGGCCAAGGAAATGAACTGCATTTTGCAGGGGGCGCAATTTACCGATTCTCCTGCGTTCTGTCAATGTCGTTCCACTCTTTGGGTGTTATACTGTCGCCATATTCATATACCAAAAAGGCTTACATGCCACGTTCTAAAAAAAATCAAGACCCCCACGCCGATCGTGAAGCTTCACGCTATGACAATCCTATTCCCAGTCGGGAATTTATTTTGCAGCATCTGGAAGACAGTGGAGAACCGATAACTCACCAGGCTCTCTGCAAAGAGTTATTGCTTTTTGATGCTGATTCGCAAGAAGCATTACGCCGCCGACTCAATGCGATGACCCGTGATGGTCAGATAATTGAAAATCGTGGTGGCGCATATGGCTTAGTGCGTAAGATGGATTTAATCAAAGGGGTTATACAGGGCAACAAGGAAGGTTACGGTTTTGTGATTCCGGATCAAGGTGGTGATGATTTGTTCTTATCCCCTAACCAGATGAATAAAGTATTTGATGGCGATAAGGTTCTGGCACGAGTATCCGGTATTGATAAGCGTGGCCGACTGGAAGGGAAAATTGTAGAAGTCCTGGAACGTAAACGTCTTCAGTTTGTTGGACGTTATTATCAGGAGTCTGGCCTTGGTGTTGTGATTCCGCATAATCGACGCATTGCCCAGGAAATCCTGATTCCACCCAATAAGCACAAGAATGCTAAGGATGGTGATTTTGTCGTCGTCGATATCATTAAATTTGCCCACAACCATGTCAAAAGTACTGGTGTGGTAGCCGAAGTACTAGGCGATGTTGCCAAACCCGGTATGGAAATAGAAGTGGCTATTCGTGCCCACGAGATTCCATCTGTCTGGCCCAAAAATATCAATGCTGAACTTAAACTGATCACTAAACAAGCCAGCCCTTCAAAAGAATCGGTAAAACGTATCGACCTGCGCAAGCTTCCCTTTGTTACCATTGATGGAGAAGATGCTAAAGACTTTGACGATGCGGTTTACTGCCAGCGCCAACATGGTAAAGGCTGGACCTTATACGTCGCCATTGCTGATGTCTCACACTATATAGGTGTCGATACGGCTCTGGATCATGAGGCACAGCAACGCGGTAATTCGGTGTATTTTCCTGGACATGTAATCCCAATGCTGCCGGAAGAATTATCCAACGGCTTGTGCTCATTAAAACCTCGAGAAGACCGTCTTGTCATGGTTTGCAAAATGGATATCAATCGGGAAGGCGACATTACAGCTTATAAATTTTGTGAAGGCGTCATCCATTCCAACGCTCGCCTAAGCTATACCGAAGTAGCGGCTATGCTCCAGCCAGTTAAGGAAGATTCCGACAAAAGATTACAACAGCGCATCCAGGAAAAATACCGTGACTTACTGCCTGACTTAAAAAATCTTTATGCTTTATATAAGACGTTGCATAAATCAAGACGAGAACGTGGCGCCCTGGATTTTGAAAGTGTTGAAACGCGCATCATATTTTCAGAGAAGAAAAAGATTAAAGAAATTATTCCGGTAGAGCGTAACGATGCCCACCGAATTATTGAAGAGTGCATGCTCTGCGCCAATGTTTGTAGTGCCGAGTTTTTATTACAGGCCAAGTTGCCTGCCTTATATCGAGTTCACCCTGGACCCAATGAAGAAAAAGTCACCAGACTCTATGATTTTTTACGTGGCCTTGGCATAGGTCTGGCGCGTAAAAATAATCCAACACCAATTGATTACCAGATCATTTTGGATCGGCTAAAAAATCGGCCGGATCGTCATCTTCTGCAAATCATGGTTATACGCTCGCTGATGCAAGCCGTTTACCAACCTCAAAATGCCGGGCACTTTGGTTTGGGTTTTGAAGCTTATACCCATTTCACCTCTCCCATTAGACGCTACCCCGATTTGCTGGTACATCGCGCCATTCGCTACCTGATTCGAACAGACAAACACCGACAACATACCTTGCCGGCTTCCGGTAATACTAAATTATCACGGCAGGACATTTATCCTTATAAACTGGCGGACCTTGAAACCCTGGGCGTTGAGCTATCAATGACGGAACGTCGCGCAGATGCTGCCACCTATGATGTGCTTGATTGGCTTAAGTGTGAATATATTAAAGAGCATATTGGGGAGGAGTTTTCCGGCACCGTCTCATCGGTCACGAGCTTTGGTTTGTTTGTTCAACTGGATGATATTTATATCGAAGGACTGGTCCATGTCACTGCCCTAAAAAATGATTATTATCACTTTGATGCAACTGCTCATACACTCACTGGAGAGCGTAGCGGATATCAGTTTCAAATGGGTGATAAGGTAAGAGTCATTGTAGCTCGAGTTGATTTGGACGATAAGAAAATTGATCTGCAATTAATCTCAGACCCAAAAACACAGCGTAAAGGAAAAAATATTCCACAACGGCAACGCTCGACAAAACTGCGCGACATCACGCGCAATAAATTAGCCAAAACCTCACGAAAAAAAGCCAATACAAACAATAAAACCAATACAAAACACAAACGCAGAAAATAAGAATCAAATAAGATGAGTAGCAAGGAATGGGTTTTTGGTATTCACACCATTAACGCTCTTTTAAAACACCGTCCCGAAGTAATTTTGCAAATATATTTGCAAAGTGGACGCCTGGATAAAAGAATTTCGGAAATCACTGACCGTGCCAATAGCTTAGGTATTCCTGTTGAGGTCCTGGAAAAAAAAGACCTCGATAAAAGAGCTGATGGAAATCATCAGGGTGCTGTCGCATTCTGCAAAGAAATAAAACTTGAATACAATGAAAGCTATCTGGAAGAACTTTTAAACAAACTAGAACGCCCTCCTCTATTGCTAGTTCTCGATGGCGTGACAGACCCTCATAATCTGGGAGCCTGTTTACGCTCAGCAGAAGCCGCTGGCGTTAATGCAGTTATTGTTGCCAAAGATAAATCTGCCTTGATGAATGCAGTCGTAAGAAAGGTTGCATGTGGTGCCGCAGAAATCATTCCTTTTATTGTCGTAACTAATCTCGTGCGCTGCCTGCAAAGTCTGCAAAAGCGTGGCATCTGGGTTATGGGCGCAGCCGGCGAGGCCAATAAGTCCCTCTATAATACGGATCTTAAAGGGGCTTTGGCCCTGGTACTTGGTGCTGAAGGTTCTGGTTTACGTCGCCTAACACGCGAAACCTGTGACGAATTACTTTCTATTCCCATGCAAGGTGAGACCAGCTCTTTGAATGTTTCAGTATCCGCCGGGGTATTTCTTTTCGAAGCACTCCGCCAAAGACTTAATTAATTTACTTATCTTCAAGCCGCTATTGCGCTTGTAAGTTTTTCGTTTAAACAGCTAGTTATCTTACTCATTTAAGAGTTTAAGCGAATTCCGCAACGCCGAAAAATCCTCAAAGAGAGGTTGAAGGCAGAGTAAAAGGCTTAGGTTTCTATAATCCTTTGTCTTTTCGAAATATATTTGCATCTACCTCCCAATATCACTACAATTCGCCCTCTTTTTTAACTCCTTGTCTTACCACAAGCGCTTAAATTAAGCATTTGGCTCCTCAATGAGTCCTTGATGGAAGGCTACTAAACCGTAAGGAGCAGCAATGCGACACTATGAAATAGTATTTATGGTGCATCCCGACCAGTCCGATCAGGTTCCTGGGATGATCGAAAAATACACTACTTTGATCACCGAATCTGGTGGCACCGTTCACCGCCTAGAAGACTGGGGTCGACGCCAGTTAGCCTATCCAATCAATAAGATTCATAAAGCTCATTATGTGCTAATGAATATTGAGTGTGGGCAGGATGTACTTGACGAACTGACTACCCTTTTCCGTTATAACGATGCCGTATTGCGTAACCTTGTGATTAAACGCAAGGACGCTGTGACTGATATGTCTGACATCATGAAAGCTGAAAATGAAAGTAGAGAGCGCAAAGCCCGCGTCAGCCAACGCATGCAAGATGATGCTGAATACAATGATTCTGACGATGATGACGCAATCGACGAGATTGATGAAGATGATGATACAGATCTTACTGATGATCTTGTAGCAGAAGAAGCCACAGAAGAAAGTAAAACTTAAGCAGACATTTTTGGAGAAAGAATATGGCACCCCGATTTTTTAGACGTCGACGCTTCTGCAAATTTACTGCTGAAGGCGTAACAGAAATAGATTACAAAGACCTGGATACCTTAAGAGCCAATATCAGTGAAACTGGCAAAATCGTACCCAGCAGAATAACCGGTACTAAAGCTCGTTATCAGCGTCAGCTAGCAACGGCTATAAAGCGTGCTCGCTATCTGGCCTTGATTCCATATACGGATTCGCACGAAGTTTAAGACCCCAGGGGAACATGATGCGAGGCTTAGCGGAATATGCAATGCATGGCCGCCGCCAGGCCATCATAGTGGTGGTACTCACCGGCTTGTTTCCCATGATTTACTGCCTGAGTGCGGCAGTTGTTGGTTTAGTTAACCTTCGCAAAAGCACTACGGAAGGTTTGATAATTCTGCTTTGGTCATTATTGCCAGCAGTATTATTATGGATAGCAGGGGATAACACCCCCGTGGTGCTGATGTTAAGCACCGCAATATTGGCCCAGGCTTTAAAGCATTTTAAATCCTGGTCTAAAGTGATCATGCTGGGGACAGTGTTGGGAATACTGACACAACTTAGCCTGGTCTGGCAGATCGGTTTTGTAGAACAATGGGTTTCGATTGTAGAAGAAGCCATTGTTATGCAACAAAGCCAAGGCATTGTTGTTGAATACACCGCTGATGAATTAGTAAGACTACTGTTAAGTTTTTACGGTGCTTACAATTTTATAATGGTTATTAGCTGCCTTGTGTTGGCGCGTTGGTGGCAAGCTGTTTTATATAATCCGGGAGGGTTTAAAGCTGAGTTCCACCAACTGAAATTGGAGCCGGGTTTTGCAGTTTTGCTGGCAGGATTTATTATTGCTGCCCTCACAGGAGTATCGCCTTTAGATACCTGGCTGGTAATCATGTGTATACCGCCCTTGTTAAGCGGACTGGCCCTCTTGCATTATTTGGTTGCCTATAAAAAGCTGGGCTTAAGCGGGATTGTAATAGCTTATTTACTGGCGATGTTTATATCACCGATGGTGATTTTGCTGGGCTTAATAGACAGTGTAATGAATTTTAGAAAACGACTTGCTGGCGCTTAAGAAAGTAGTCGGCAATAGGTGAGGTTAAAATGAACGTAATACTACTGGAAAAAGTTGGAAAAATTGGTGACGTCGGTGACCAGGTCAATGTGAAGGCCGGCTATGCACGCAACTACCTATTCCCTTTTGCTAAAGCAGTTCCTGCGACAAAAGAAAATGTAGCTGATTTTGGAGCACGCAAAGAAGAATTATTAAAAGCAGCTAACGAAAAACTGGCTGCAGCACAGGCTCGCGCGACTAAACTTAATGGCATAGTTATCGCCATAGAAGCCAACGCTGGCGAAGAAGGCAAGTTATTTGGTTCTGTAGGCACACGTGATATAGCCGATGCCCTGGTCGCTGCTGGCCATGAAGCAGAAAAGAGCGAAGTACAATTACCCCAAGGCGCGCTGCGTTCTACTGGCGATTTTACTATCACTTTGGATCTTGGTTCCGAGGTAACAGCCGAAATCAATCTTAGAATTACAGGTCATGATGCACCTGCTGAAACCATCGCAGCCATGGAAGAGATAGAAGGCAAAGTTGAAGAAGCTGGGCAAAGCGAATCTGAAGAATCTGCACTAGAAGACAAAGAATAACTGAGTCTTTGCAGTACAGAAAAGGGAGCCAAAAGCTCCCTTTTTTTATTTTAAACCTAAATATAAGGGAGCCTTTAGCTCCCTTTTTTAGTTTTATATGTGTCAAAAGCTATTCGCTATTTAGCTTTTTATCAATTAATTAGCACCGAAAAAACGGGAGACAGTTTCGACATCTCGGGACTGGCTATAAATCAGTTCAGAGTTAAAGTTGGTATTATCAAATCCTGTTACTTCAAACAGCGCTTCAAAACTGATTCCATCGGTATTTCCAGCCAAGCTTGCCTGTATATCTGTGAGGATTGTTTCACTAGCCACCTGTTGCGCAATATTATTCAGGCTTTCATCCCGCATGCCCGCAATCATGGTGATTTGATGGCCGCTGGGAGATGGAAATGTCACCAGCATACTGTAGTCTTTATAAGAATCGGCACTCGATAAACCTGAACTGCTTACATAATATTCACCGGTTTGCAGGTTGCTCAACTCATCATAGGTATTACCTATTTCCAGGCCTGAACCAGCAAAAATCAGGTTATATAAATTATTTAAACCACTAAGATAGCCCAAATATATGACATGATTACTAGCCAAGTCCGCCGTGGAGTATTCAGAAGCCATTTTTACATTAATACGCTCGGGGTCCACCCCTTGCAATAGCAGTTTCATCACCTGTGTAACTGCATAAGCTATTGAACTAGGAATGTAATTCAGGTTGAGATCAAAATATTTATCTGTGCCTTCCACGTCCATCTCCTGTAAGAAAGCAAGCTCCTCTGGAGAGTTCACATCAAACTCTCGAATCATACGCAGGACTTCACCTCGATCATTTAATTCCCCGAAAATATAGTAATCCCCAACCAGAATAAGAACTGGTGCAGCATCATCAAACATTTCCTTCCAGGGGGCCAGATCTGCAAAGACACTTATGTCTTCTGGTTCAGCCGGTTCGGGGCTTAACTTTAGCAGCAGATTGATCAGCAACAATAGAATGGCCACGCCTGCCAACCACTGAGTCACTGCATTTCGTCTAAGTGCTAGCCCGGTAACACTCAGTTTTTCAACAGGAATATCAGCAACAGGCATAGCCGTTAGAATGTACTGGCCTTTAGGGATATCCAGCCTGTATTTTTCTTGTTTACCGTATTTGTCGAAATAAGCTTTAAGTTTATTGCGTAAATGGTAAATATGAACGCGAACGATGGAGTCTTTTCCGACATCAAAGTCTGTATCACGCCCCAATACATCCATTGCGATGGCTATTTCTTTGGGATTATTGCCACTGATGGCACATTCAGCCAGATATAAGAGAATATCACTGTAGGTACGGGAGCGGCCAAGTACTCCGCTATTTATAATACGTTGAACCAGTGCCTGTAACTCTTCAGGCTCGATATTATTCATAAAATTGCCATTGCTACATTAAGGTGTGCATTTTGGCTGAATCAAGAATAAAAACAAGTGGTTTTTTAACGTTAATTTTTATTAGAAAAGATACAGATTTTTCTCTTGTTAACGGACATTAACGTAAATATAAAGCCTATATAACAGCAGCTTACGAAGGTTATTGCGGCCTGGCTGGAATGCTCGGTGATGAGAATTCCAGCTGACCAACAGCACTACTGGCGACATGATCTATCGTCAGGCTCTGAAAAGTTAACGTTAAAATTGGTATCTCACGCCTAATCGCAATGCTCTTGGCAGGGTCGCTCGGCTCATCCTACAGTTAGTGACATCGCAGTCAATAGTGTCTGAGCTCAATCCGGGCGCATCCAGCCCCTGAACATAAGCGGGATAGTTATAAACGATTTCCTTGCCCTCTGTGTCAGCCAGGTTTATGACTTCAACAAACATGGTAACAGACTGCCAGTGATAGGCTGTTCGCATATTGATGGTGGTGAGTGAATCACCTCGACGAGAATTGGCAGCATCCAGGGCATAAGGCCCAAGATAGCGTAAACGAAGACTGGCATCCCAGTTAGGCCTGGTAATTGCGACACCTAATTGGACTGCTTCTTCAACAGCCTGCTCGACATAAATACCCTCAGGGTTATTTACATAACGCGCCTCACTGCTGGTATATGAGGCATCAACGCCAAGCCAGTCCGAGGGTTGCCAGAACATCGTCAGTTCGACGCCCTCTCGTTTGGAGGCACCTTTAGGCTCAACCGAATTAGAGTCACCCACGAAGATTAACTCACTCTCCTGATTCAGCCACCAATATGCACTGGTAAACTTGAAGTCGCCCAAGGTCAGCCGACCACCTGCTTCATAACCCGTTCCAGCGGATATGCCAGGAACTGGATTAACTGTGCTAACCACGCCGCGTGCATCGTTGGAATGAAAGCCTCTGCCCCAGTTGTAGTAAAGTTCAAGATTATCCAGTGCGGTATAGGCCAAGCCAAACTTGGGAGAAGCTTTATTGGCAGTTTTACTGCCATCGGCACTTAGAGCATTTTTTGCTGTAACACTGAAATCAAAATGGTCCATGCGCAAACCGCCGGTCACCCGCAAGTCCCGATTAACATACCAGGTGGCTTCTGCAAATGTTCCGACTGAACCCGCAGCAATTTCATTATCGGCTATATCGCCAAGGTAATTACCATTATTGAATGATTCAACACCTACACGACTGCCATCGTCATAACGAAACTCACCGCCGACAATAAAATTATAATCATTGCTTTCAAATAAAGTCTTATCGGCCTGACCGCTTATTACCCAGCGCTTATCAAACTGATTAATCTGGAAGTCATACGTTGGGTTGGAGGACATGGTCCAGTCGTAAAGCTGCGCATAGGCATTAGCATTCCAGTCAGTTCCTGCTAATTCCGCATTCGCGATCCAGCGTGTTGTTTCACCTTCTGCGGTTGGATCCAGAGAGCAAAATGCATCTTCACAGACTGTTGTACCAAAGGCGCGCTCCGGTATCTGCTCTGTTGGGTCCCAGCTTGCTCGATAACCTGAAACGGTAAAAGCTGCGTCACCCAATCGGGTTCTTGTTAAATATTTACCCCAGACAGAAAAATGTCCCAAGTCTTCACTTTTTTCCCAGGGTCCATCATAGTTTTTAAATTCTCCAATTATGGATAAGGTGCCGTCATTAAGCTCTTGACTCATACCGCCAACATAACGGCGCCAGCCATCCTCTCCAACCTCAACTGAAACAAAAGGACGCTCAACTTCATCAATGGTATGAATAAACGAGGCACCGGCCATTGAAAAGTCACCTAGATCGGCATAATAGGGACCCTTACGAAAATCAATGCCATCAACGGTTTCAGGGATAATACCATTAACATCCAAATAGCCCTGTCCGTGTCCGTGCGTTCTCATGTTAAGAGGAACCCCATCCAGCTTCACAGTATAATCAGTCCCATGATCAAGGTTAAAGCCTCTTAAAAAGTACTGGTTAGCTTTACCGCTGCCTGAGTGTTGCACTGCCACCATGCCTGGCATGGACTCAAGTAATTCGGAGGTTTTAACTAGGGGCCGAATTAACAAGTCAGAGCCTCCGATATAACCGACACTGGCGGAAGTTGCTTCCCCAACCAAATCGGTGTTACGACCAAATACAACTATCTCTTCAATGGCTGGAGTGTTTTGAGCCATAGCATGAGGAGAGGCTATTGCTGCACTTAACACTGCCACAGAAAGCGTAAGCTTGTTTTTGGCAATTAATTTTGACTTATTCATTTTATACCCCATTTTTTGAACACTTAACGAAACCTACCGGTTTCGAACTTCATGGCTGAACCTTATAGTATTTTTTATAAAAGCAAGGCTAATTAACTGTTTTGTAACTGTTTACGAAAGGTTAATGAATTGTTAATCCTTAATTTTTTAAATTGCTTAAAAGTTTTTAATAGAAATTGACGCTTTCCGCTCACATGCGCACAATATTTGAGTTAATATTGTTAGCCCTGCAGGCTTTGTCCAGCAGATTAAAATTGCGCTTAATAATACTCTCAATAATAAAAGTTTACGTAAATGTCGGATAATTCTTCCAGTCAACCCAGACCCCTAGACGCTGCAATGAGCAACACCAGCAGTCTTAAATTACCGCCGCACTCTATAGATGCAGAGCAGGCAGTGCTGGGTGGTCTTATGTTGGATAATGCGGTTTGGGATGATGTCGCTGATGTGCTGATAGAATCGGATTTTTACCGTAAAGAACACAGCATTATTTTCACGGCCATGCA
>Ga0222714_10006559_pt1 | contig 10842 bp, 17 predicted proteins | sample C33_3DmetaG_FD_165048 | JGI IMG/M metagenome (GOLD analysis project Ga0222714, IMG submission 165048) | Estuarine water microbial communities from San Francisco Bay, California, United States - C33_3D | ecosystem: Environmental > Aquatic > Marine > Unclassified | place: USA: California... | reverse complement strand
GGAGCAGGCGCTGGGTGCTCTATACGCCATTGCCACTGGCGCTGATGACACCCGAGAGTTTCACCAAGACCTTGAAACCATTAAGCAAGCGCTTGAGTCCCTGCCCGATTAGTCAACATCACTTCTCACCATGAACACAATCAACAACGAAGGAACCCTTCAAATCAAAACGTGGCCAACTTATAAGCTGCAACCTAAGCCAGGAGCCACCGCAGATGACGTACTCGCCGTCTTGGCTCTTTTGCGTCTAAGTGTTGACCAAGATGTTTACGATTCGCTACCTGAAGAAACACGGCGACACTTCACTGCCGAACCTCAGTAGTCCGATCAACTAATGACTCAACAACTTTCACTTGCTGCTCAGGCAGTTCTGACGGCTGTCACGCTGACAAAGTACGACGTACCTCCAGAAGGGTTACCTGCTTTTGCTGAGGAAATAGCGCCTTTGCTGGCCGTTGCACTTCGCGCTGCTGCGGATCAAATGTCTTCTCATCATTCAAAATCTTTTCTTTACAGCATCGCTGACGCACTAAAACTACAGGCTATTGCCAAAGAACTTGAAGCCCAGTAGTCAGACCCACTAATATTCCCGATCAGGAAGATGGACCTGAGCATGTCCTTAAACTACTCATAAGCTGTGCTTATCAATCAACTCAATTCACACCATGAAACTCCTCAAGTTTTCCACTGGCAACGGCAAGCTCAAGAATCGTTTGATCTTCAATATCCCAGCAGGTTATGCCTGTCCGCACGCTGGTGTTTGCAAAACCATGGCTGATCGAGTCACTGGTCAGATCCGTGACTTGCCTCAGTTCACGGGCACAGAAGCAGATGAGTATCGTTGCTTTGCTGCCATGGCAGAGACCAGGCCCAGCGTACGTGAAGCACGTTGGCATAACTGGGATCTGCTACGTGAAACCATTCACCTGAATGGGAATCAAGCCGTGTTACTTCGTGACTTAATCGACCTATCTCTTCTGATGCAACCACCCAAGAAGCTGGTACGCATCCATGAGTCAGGTGACTACTGGACCGAGAACTACATGCGGGCTTGGATCATGGTTGCTCAAGGGCGACCTGATCAAAAGTTCTACAGCTACACCAAGTCCCTTGGCATGTGGCTAAACCTCAAGGACATCATGCCACCAAACTTTTATCTCACTGCGTCACAAGGTGGGACACTCGATTACTTGATTCCCAAGTATCCCAATGTGTTCCACCGTGTAGCTCATGTGGTCTACACAGAACAGGAAGCGCAAGAGCGTGGGTTAGAGATTGATCACGATGACAGTCACTGCCTTGGTGATAAGCCCTTCGCACTCTTGGTTCATGGCTCCCAGCGGGCTGGATCTGATGCCATGAAAGCTATAACGCAACGGAAGAAAGAAGGTGGTTTTGTTGGATACAGTGTCAAGAATAGGAAATAAATCTGTAGAGACTTGCGGATCAGGTGGAATCGGATAGTATGCATCCGTCTTTCATTTGATTCATGAGTTACGTCATTGCTTGTTGGCGGTGGGGCACACCCCATGCCATCACCGCTAATCAAGAAACCAATAAATTTGAGTTGATTCCGTTAGATTCAGATATAGCTTTAAACAAGATCTTTTCTCACCCATATCGGGCAGGAGCACAACAGATTTTGACGTGGATCAACAACAATGACGAAGACCTTGCCTGTAAAGAACTCTCAATTCAAGATGAGTCCCGTTTCCGCAAATGATAAGTATCTAATCTTTGACCTTGAAAGTGATGGCCTGTATGACAAAGTTACAAAAGTTCACTGCATTGTTATCCATGACATTACAGCCCAACAAACTTTTGCTTACGGGCCTGATCGCATTGCTGATGCTCTTGCTCATTTGGCAACCGCTGATGTTCTAATCGGTCACAACATCATTTTCTATGACATACCTGTATTACAAAAACTTTACGATTTCCAGCACAACTCAGACATCATTGACACACTGATCTGTACCCGTCTCATCTGGCCCAAGGAGAAACTCTATGACATTGATGTCGAACAATATACGGAGGTTCCACCGAATCTCCGTGGATCCGCATCACTTAAGGCATGGGGATGGAGACTGGCCGATCATAAGATCGTCTTCAAGGACTTCTCGGAATACTCTGAAGAGATGCTGGAATACTGCAAGCAAGACGTTGCAGTCACCACAAAACTCTGGCAACACATCAGTGTTCAAAGGTATCCTCAACCTGCTCTTAAGTTGGAGCATGACTTTGCGTTGGCAATTAACCAACAAATTAGATCAGGCTTTCCTTTTGATATGGATGCATGTCTTGATCTCGTGGATGATCTTCGAGCAAAGGAAGCACAGCTTGAATCACAACTAAAAGAAATCTTCCCACCAATCAAACATGAGACAACGTTTATTCCTAAAGTCAACAACAAAAATCGAGGTTATGTAAAGGGTGAACCATTTACCAAGGTCCGATATGAAGCGTTCAATCCTGGATCTCGTCAGCAGATTGCTGATCGACTTCGTGAAAAATACGGATGGACTCCAGAAAAAACAACTGAAAAAGGAAATCCAATCCTTGATGATGAAGTATTAGAAAAGCTTCCATATCCAGAAACTAAACCGTTGGCAGAATATATGTTGCTCAAGAAACGCCTTGGGCAAATTGCTGATGGCAACAATGCATGGCGCAAGCTCTACAACAATGACACTGGTTGTATCCACGGCGACGTTACTACTAACGGTTGCATTACTGGGCGCTGTTCACACCGGTATCCAAATATGGGTCAGGTCCCAGCAGCTTACTCACCCTATGGAAAAGAGTGCAGAAGTTTGTTCTCTGCTCCTGACGGGTGGGATCTCATTGGTGTTGACGCTAAAGCACTTGAGCTACGTTGTCTTGCTGGATACCTTGCCCTCTGGGACAACGGAGAATATTCAACTCTGGTAACAGATGAGAGCGTTGATATCCATGAGTACAACCGTCAACAATTTGGTGTAGCAACCAGAGACATCAGCAAGCGTTTGCTGTATGGCATGTTGTACGGGTGTGGTGCTGTCAAAGCAGGAACCATTATTGATCCAAATGAAAAAGATGAGTTTGTTCTGCGCAAGCTAGGACGAACTGCAATCGATTCATTTATGGATGGTGTACCAGCACTGCGTCAACTCAAAGAGAAACTTGCAAAGAATCTTGTTAAGAACAATTGTTTGCACGGGTTAGATAAACGTATTCTTTATTGCCGCTCTGACTTCAAAGCATTGAATGTTTTGTTGCAATCAGCTGGTGCCATCATCATGAAACAAGTTGTCATTAACTTGCACCAGAACACAGAACAAGCTGGTCTTGTGTATGGAGTTGATTGGATTCAACACGCCATGATTCATGACGAGATTCAAATCAGCTGCAAGCCACAACATGTGAACTTACTTAAAGAGAATGCACTGAAAGCATTCCCGCAAGCACAGGAGTTCTTTGGGTTCCAATGCCCCATTGAGGGCGATGCCAAGGTTGGAAAAACCTGGTACGATACCCACTGATCTCTCGTCCTTAGGTATGACGTTAAACTGCCTTACCACCTTGCTTTACACATCATGAACTTTGTCTGTGCTTACGCTCAAACCTTGGAGCAACCAAGGGAAGTATTCGTATCTGAAAACTCAACTGCAATCCGTTGCATGATTGGGTTGCCTGCTGTTGGTAACAAAGCAGCAACTCATATCGAACTCAACCTGTATGGTAAGAACGCAGAGCGTTTTGCTAAAGCACCCAAAGGTGCACACATCTATCTGCATGGTGCAACACTGCGTCATGATCTAGATACTCGTACGCATTCGTTGCACGGTGGGAACGTTGCTCCAGCAAGTGATCAGTTCCCTCAGTTCAATGATGTGATCTTGACTGGGCGTTGTGTAAAAGATCTAGATCTCAATGATCCACGGGTGTTCCGTACTACGGAATCTGGTTTGATGATCTGCAATCAAACCATCTCGGTCACAACGGGTAAGAACCAAGCTGACCTGTTCAACTTCTTTGCAATGAACAATGCAACAGATCGGTTGAATAACGCTGAGCTGCTTGCCAACATGACACGCAAGGGCGTTGGTATTACCATCCGTGGTCGCTTGGTTACCGATGCATGGACTGATGCTAATGGTGAGCGCAAGTCGCAAACCAAGATTCAGCTTAACAAGATGACACTAGCTCCCAAGGCATCAGTCAATGAGCCCAAGCCCATCCAACCTCAGACGACACTGAGTGCTGATCGAGACGTTCAACCTTTGTGGAACAGTGCACCATCTCAAGTTTCTGCTGATCCTTGGACTGTTGCTTCTGGTGGTGGGCTTCCTGATCTCCCTGGTCAGTATGGCCCTGCACCTAACCTAGACGAAGAACCCTTCTGATTCAAATGACTCAACCCATACACGATCAATTCACTCTTCTTTACGAAGATGAAAACACCAAAGTCCTTCATGAATTTAAAGGGATTGTCGCTGATGATGTTATCCAACACCTTATAGATTTTCTTAAAGGTTGTGGATACATAGAAGACAACATCTTTGAAGCAATGAAGGAAATGTCTGCAGCTTATTTCGATTCATTAAGTACTCAGAAGTACTTGATGGAATGGGACAAGACTAAGGCAGAATGAGGGCTCGTCCTGAGCATGACGTTAAACTGCTCACTCCTGACTACGAACCAACCATGACTTCTTCCATGACCACCAAGAAAACTGTTGCGCTTGCGACCAGGGGACTTGACTCCTTCCGGATGTTTCAGTCCAAAGAATTTGTTTCAGGTTACCAAAACCTCGTCACCATTCAACCCTTAAACAAATCTAAAGTACGCGGCTGGTTTATCCGCAAATCTGATCTTGATACCTGCGGTTGGACTGCAACTGAAGATCAATTCACCAAAGGCTCTGTCATCTGGGACTACAAGCAAACCTTTGGCATGGCACCTAACACGTCCATTGAAGAAGGTTTGAACTTCACTGAACCTCGTTTGCAAATCCTGCTGCGTTCTCCACTGATGGTGGAAGAAACCACTGGGATGCGCCAGACGATTGGTACCTTTGAAAACCCCGAAGTCAAAGAACTTTTTGATAACGACAAGGTTGCATCTGATCTTGCCAACAGCAAAGGTGAGATGTACAAACGCCGTTACAGCGTGCGCACCAAGTACCTGGTCTACATCCTGACCCAGGACAACAAGCGTGCTCACAAGATTCCGATGGTGCTTACCCTCAAGGGTCTCAACGGCACTGATGTTTCGGATAAGGTCAAGCTGTACGAGAAAGAAATGTCCAAGTGCCTGAGCAAAGCACTGGACTCTGAGGTGCCTCTGGCATTCAACGAAAAGTTCTATGCCACTACGGTGTTTGCTCCCGTACTTGCCAATGAGATGCGTGGTGCCAACAACGTTGAAATTTGCGCTATTGAATCCTTTGAGATTCCTGACTACAGCTCTCAGGATGACGCAATCGAATCACTGAATCGCCTGTCGATTCCTGATGAAGATCGTGAATCCACCTGGAAGATGCAGGAGATGTTTGATGATTACATCAACCAACACTCCCGTCAGGATGCGCAACGTCTTGGTGGTGCTTACGGAATTAAAGAAGGTGTTGAGATTCTTCCCGTTTCTCGTACCACAGATGCGGTAGAAGTGAAAGCTCTGCCCACGCGTGATGAGATGACTGGCGAAGATCTATCCTTCTGATCCAGGAACTGGGGGGTTGGCTACGGCATCTGGTTCAACTGCAACATTGTTAAAGATGAACATGTCTTGAATCAATCCCCTAATTACACCTTGTCTGTTAGTGGCGATCTGCGCAAGCAAGGTCGCCATTTCTTTCAAGGTGCTAACTGAGTTACATTCTTCTATTGATCGTTTGATTTTCTCTAACCAGAACTTATCATCAAGCGTTGGTTCAATCTGAAATTGAGTCAATGGAACGTACTTAATTTCTTCCATAAGGTATTAAGTTGTTACAAATTATTCTACTTAACGTTTTAAACTTGATTAAAACCTTTCGTTTGTGTTAAGGATTCAGCACATGCAACCAGAAGAAAAAGCTGCTATCAAAGCTGCAGGTGCCACTGCATTGATTGCTGGTGCCTTTGCTGCTACCATGGCAACGCCTGTGGCCTGGGCTGCGGTCATGCTTGGCGCTTACCGCATGGGCAAATCAGCCTATGAAAAAACCAAGCAGGAGAGGATCCAACAGGATTATTTCAAGAACAACTAATTCAATTCAATCATGACCATTCAAACTCAACTCGAACTCAACGCTGCTCAGTCCTGCATTTATACCCGTACTAACATACGTCGTGCCTACCAGGATTTTGATGACTCCGAAATTGCTGGGATTTATGTGCGAGCTGATGATTGCATCGTGGTGCGCCGCGATGGTACTGAGCAGACTTATTCACGGTCACTAATCAAAGCTGCCTACAGCAGCTACACTCACCGACTCAAAGATTTCTTTTCTTATCTTGGTCCCAATTATCGTGGCCCTAGTGTATGGCACCACAATGCTTACATTCTTTTTAAGGGCTGGTACTACTCGCACGCACTCGGACACCTAACCTCCAATGCAAAACTCCAATCCCACTGGGCAGATAAGTTTATACACCTATCCGACCCAGCAAAAGTCACAACTCTCCTGCAGTCTGACCAAACGGACCTGGGCCATTTGGTTGCACCTGACGGGATGCGGCTTCCGAATCGGGCGATTAATTTGGACGGCGAACTGGATGACAATGAAGAACAACAGCCGGTGTTTGGCGAACCTACATGCTCGTGTGGGTCGTTTCAACGTCAGTTCAACAACCTATCTTCTTTCCAAGAAGAGATCCAGGGATTTCGACCGTGGTGTATACACCTGACTTGGTTCAACAAGTACAGGGAACTCCTGTGCAAACGCACTGAGGTTCGTAATGCAAGTCCCAGTGGTACGCCTGAGAAGTGTGTGGCTTGGTGGTATGCACCGCCATCTGATCACACCAGTGATGGACGTTTCCTTCTGCTTCATACCAAGTCAGGAGCCCAAGCACCGCTCTCTCACTGGCGTACCTACAAACCCAATGAGGTCTTTACCCAGCACGATGCATGGACTCTATTCTTCAATATGATGGAAGCTGGATATACACCATTCCCTGGTACATCCCTTCCACAACTAAAGTCAGCGGTCAAGAATCAATGATGCTTTCAAATGGTAAACACTCTTTACACCTTGAAGTTGATGAAGACACCTACTGGGGTCTGATTAAACTTGGTGCAGAGATCAAAACTGATTGTGAAACCTATGCAGAAAACCTCCTCCTGGGCCACGTGCAATCCGAACTCGATAAACAAACTACAAGTTGAATGCATTGACGAAGAGGATGGTTCCATGACCATCCAGATTGATTGGGATGAAACAGATCCTGATCTGCAATGGTGGACTGACCTTGGTCCAGAAGGACAAGAAACCTTTATGATTGATGCACTCCAAGAAGCTTTGGATTGTTATGTCGATTGACACCTACGGACTCTCTACTGAACAGTACCAAGAGTTCTTTGAAGGTAATGTCAGGTTTGCTGCTGAGCTTTACCTTCAGACTTGCAACATCCTGGCCGCCAAGAATGTTGGAAGTGTTGACTTTAAAACAGTTCTTGATATATACCAAGAGGCAGTGTACGCAGCCAATGACGATTGCCGTCGTTACCAAAAAGCAAACAACCCTGATGCTTTAAAAGACAATGATCCTTATGCCATCCTCACTCCCAGTCGGGAAGAGCTGATGGAAGAAATCCAATCTGTCAATGCCAAGGTTGAAGCACTTACTGACTACCTCTCAGAGTTGGTCAAGGTCACAACCAAGGGTTTGACAGGCCTGGTAGACTGACATCCCACGGGCTGTGGGCGTCCTGGTCATGACGTAAAACTGACCTCACTCCATCTCATTTAATTCAATGTTTGAGTCTTTAATTGCTGCAGTAATTCCCGTTATGAAAGATCTTCTTTGGGCAGCGGCAGGTATGCTGCTGACCTATTTAATCAACAAAGTTCAATCCCAATTCATCTGAGCCATGTCTCAAATTACTCAAACTAAACTGAATAGACTCAACGTCTTTGAGCTGTATAAGCACTATGCTGCTCTCGAACAGTCTCTGCCTCTTCTCACTCCTGAGTCCCAAGACCTGGCAAAGTCCGAACTGGAAACTTGTGCCAACCTACGGTCAGAAAAAATTGATCGCATTTATTACGCCATGGCGGCGCATGAAGATGCCTTGGAACGCATCAAAAAAGAAGGGGATCTCATCACGCAAGCCAAGCGTCACCACGAATCCCAACTGCGGTCGCTCAAGAATTTGTTAGGCTGGCTACGGCGTTCTCTGCCATTTGATACCAACAAGATCACTGGCAAGAACTACCAGTTTACTCTCGTCAAGAAAAAGGAACTAACGGTTGAAGTCTCAACGGATCCGGAGTTTTGGAGCTCTCAAGAAAGAGAACTTTATTGCATTGAAGAAGAAGTCTGCACAACAAAAAGAGTTGTGCTACGTTCAATGTCAGGAGAAGTTCTATCCGATAGAACAGAACCTTCCATCAAAACAAAAGTCCTCCCCAACCTTGATGCCATACGCAACGCCTATCAAAACGGTCAACAATTACCGAGTGGAATCAAAGTCACTCAAGAATATGGTGTCAGATCCAAGCGCATCTACCTTGAACCCAGAGTGGAACTGGAAGCATCCGAGTATCCAGGAGAGCTTTTACCAGAGGATCGATGCACCGATTGATGCAGATGACGCACGCATTAAAATGAACTGTCATCAACATGCAGTCAAAGACTTTGATCTGCAGATTGAGATGAATGATCTTGAGATGGAAATGCTTAAAGATCATGATGAGATCCTTCCCTACAACGAAGGACGCGTCGATGAACTAGAGCAAAAGAAACTCAAGCTCCTGCTTGGTAAACGGTTCCACCAAAATGCAACCAATGCTTACTGGTATTACCTAGCCAAGGCTACTAAATAAACTGCAATACAATAAGTAGATATTGCAGGGAGTCCCATGGGCGGTGATCCGATCCTTAATAAATTGATCGCTGGGTTCACTAACGATGGGACTCCTTTATCAGCAACCATTGGTTCCAAAATGGAGCATGGTGTTGTCATCTTGACAGCAGCCATGCTTGCTAATGAAAACTTAGCATCCTCCATGGATGCAGAAGAAATGGTAGATGCTGCCATTAACTATTACAACGTTATTCAACAACGTCTTGGTTATTACCAACAACATCAAACACATTCGTTAGAGCGTTTACTGGAAAACTGAATTACTGCTAATGTAATTGAGTCTTTAAACCCAGAGATGCAAACTGTTCCTGTACCAAAGCTCACGCTTTCTTTTGCTGTTGACATTGAAGTAGAGTACAACTCTTTTGGTGGCAAAACAGAAGATGAAATCGTTGAGGCGCTCCAAGATGATCTGGATGATTTGCTCTATGAGCTGTCACCTCACGTCAAAGGCGTTTACACTAGCTGCACTTCCGTTGCATTCAACGACTGATGATGAACTCTGACTACCTTGCAGGCTGGGATGTTAAAGCCGAACAGCGCAAGGCTGACTTCATAGAGCACATGTATCAATGCTCTGGTCGCGCCAACATGGGTCCTGGTATCGTTGGCCTTTATACAGGATTGTGGCAAGAGTTTTGCTTGAAAGAAGCAGGGCCTTTTGCTCGTGATAAATACTTTGAAATGGTAGAGGCCGCCAGGCTTTTTGAGGAACAGCAAGCAAAAGAAGCATCTATTGTTTCTTAAGCTTTACAATAAATAGACAACTAATTACAGGCGCATCAGACTGTGGTGTGCCTGATTTTCATTATGGACTTTATTGACAAACCAATGGAAGCCATTAAAGAATGGCAAGATTGGTATCGCAAACACCCCGTTGTTCTCGAATCACAAATCATGTCAGCCAAAGAACAAATGAAACAAACAGTTGAAGAACATTTTGGAGATACTATTGCTGAATTTTGTACAGAAATTTCTGGTAAAGAAATGTACAAAGCTTTTTACGAAGCCGCATTTAAAAATATGGAGTACCACGAAACGGAATACAAAAAAGCAAAAGAACTAGTTGACATGCTACGCTTTGGTAACTCCACTCAAAACAAATGAATCGCAAACAAGAACTTAACTATCCCAACTACATTTGCCATGTATGCGGAGAAGCGTACGGTGGATGGTACAAACGTGGTACCTACATCGGACCACCGCACCACTGTGCTACCTACCACAACGGAACATGTGATCTCTGTGGTGATACCGATGTCCCTGTTACTGAGCCACGGGACTACGGTCATCTGCGTGCAAAATGGAAGGGTGAGATAATGAGAAGTAGAGAACAATAAACAAACAATGCCTACTTATAGAGATCCACTCAAGCCAAGCAATAGCTATCCAGTTTATAAAGTACAGACTTGTAGTGGTCAACCATTAGAAGTTATTACTGCATCAGGAGAATCTGTTTACGTGCAGCCAGCCACAACAGCTGGTGACGCCTTTGGTCGCTCTCGTGTTGTTGAACCATACACTATCTTTGATAGTCAACATCGCTATCAACAAAACAGTAAATGGGCAACCGCAACTGGTGTCAGTGGCACTACTTCTTATCAAGTTAATGAGAGTGCAGTCCACTTAACAACAACCACTGGCTCTGGTGATTACATTTATCGTGAAACCAAACGTGTTTTCCCGTATCAACCAGGAAAATCATTCTTGTCCATGTCTTCTTTTGTTTTTGCTTCTGGCAAAAGCAATCTAAGGCAACGCGTTGGTTTGTTTAGTTCTGGTAACGGA
>Ga0222714_10006556_pt1 | contig 10843 bp, 19 predicted proteins | sample C33_3DmetaG_FD_165048 | JGI IMG/M metagenome (GOLD analysis project Ga0222714, IMG submission 165048) | Estuarine water microbial communities from San Francisco Bay, California, United States - C33_3D | ecosystem: Environmental > Aquatic > Marine > Unclassified | place: USA: California... | reverse complement strand
TCTTCAATCCCAAGAGGAGCTTGATATAAACCTTTGTCGATTGCCATGATATTTCCTTAAACTGTATAAAACCGCGCTTTACGGTAACCCTTGAAATAAACCGGTTCTTCAGGCTCGTCAGAATCTATTGGGATAAACCCGCCTTGCCTAAACCTGATGAGTGCTTGCGACGCCGAGTCAACCAAGTCATCATGGTCTCCATTTGGGAAAGATGCCATCTCCTCCATCAATTCATCAGCCCATCTGGTTTCTGGACACCATACAACCCCCGAAGCAAAAAGGTCAGAAATAGCGTTTACACGCGCAATTTTATCTTGACCCTTGCTTGGTGTGTACTCTGTTAACGGAATTCCGGTCTGCCTAAGCTCATAAATCAACGGAGCGCCCGCAGCCCTCTTCTCAATAATCAACGTATCCGGGTTCCAAAACTTATGAAGCTCCAAAGCCCTAGCCTTCAGGTCTGGGAACTCCAAACGCTCCTTAACTGCGTCCAGCAGGATGATGTTGTTCTTGTAATTTCCTAGGGAATCGGGATGTTTAAACACGCCCCATGTCGTACATGCAGAGTAATCTGCGCGGTTATGCTTTTCAAACGCCGTATCCCAAGACTGGATGATGTATTCGCACAAAGGGGGCGCATCACTACCCCAAATACGCCACTGTTCACGCTTAACAATGGCTCCTTCTTCCGAAGTTGGGTTCTGTTGGTACTGAGCATTCCACTTAGAGACCGGAATTTCAGCCTTGATGGACTCCAGTTCCTCTTTTTTCCAGAATCCGGGCCATAAAGGGGTCCCGGACGGCAAAATTGCCGGAAATTCTATGACTTCCCAGTTGTCTGTACCGTCTTTTTCGCTATTTTTAAGGATTTGACCGGTTAAATCCCTCTTAGCCCAGCGAGTCATCACAATAATGATGGACCCACCCGGCTGTAAACGCTGCCGGGGACCTGACGTATACCACTCATAAACCCCATCATAGACTGCGGGGTTATTCTGTTTAGCTTCCTGCTCAGAATGGGGGTCGTCAATGATCAAAAGATCAGCACCCTTACCGGTAACAGCGCCGCCAACACCAATAGCAAAGTAATCGCCACCCTCGGAGGTATTCCACCTACCCGCAGCCTTGGAATCTGACGACAATTCTGTGTTAAATACTGAGGTGTAATCTGCGGAGGAGACCAGATTACGGACTTTCCTGCCAAACCCAACAGCCAATTCTGCGGTGTGGGCGGTCTGGATGATCTTCTTTTCCGGAAAAAGACCTAAAAACCATGCTGGTAGGAGATATGAGGCAAACTCAGACTTAGTGTGCCGGGGCGGCATGTTGATAATCAACCTCTTCAACTCACCCCTAGCCACCCTCTCAAAGGCATCTGCCATGATCTGGTGGTGTTTACCCGATATAAACCCGGGCCACATCTGGGATACAAAGAAGATAAACGAGGCTCTGCACCTCTCCACCTTATCAAACGCAAGCAGTTTCTGAATCTTCCGACGCTCATCCAATCCAACCATAGGAATGAGAGCTTCATACTCATCTATTTCCTGCTTGGTCAACAAACTCATAGGGTAGCCATCTCACGGGCGCTGCGGTCAGTCAATTTGATCGAATTGAACTTGTAAGGTCTGATAGTCAGCTTCCCATCTTCCTGAAGCTTATGCACTATCCGGTGGATATTAGCCTTGGACTTCAATCCAAGACCTAACGCGATAGTCTGGTAAGACGGAGACATCCCATGAAACCTTATGTAAGCTCTAATGAAATCAAGCACTAACTGATGCTTTTCCATCCTTTTCCTCCATCACCACAATACTTTGGTACGCAAGCCTGACCTCAGCCAAACATTCCAAAGCATGCTCCTTAGCCTTCGCATAGTCCTTCATAAGCATGGACTTATGCAACTCTCTTAAAGCCACTTCCGCCATCATGGTCGGATATGCGTAATCAACAATCATAGTTTAAACATAATAGCGAACGTTTGCAACTGTATCATAGTTTAAACGGACAGAAGAACAGAAGAACAGAAGCAATCTCTTCTGTCTCTTCTGTCTCTTCTGTCTCTTCTGTAAACATTTCCACAAATATATACACCCCGGCATGGACGATTCACAAACATAGGGGGGGGTGTTTCTAAGATGATGGGGTGGGGGATGGGTGTGAGAACGTTCGTATGGGTGGGGGGCATGTGATGGACTGAGTGGATTACAGTGTAATGCGATGGAGGGGGAGGTAAGCTACGCTTCGGGGTGGTGGGGGTCTCGCTCCCGTTTACACGTCACCATCGACTGGCATAGCCCGGGTGTTTAAACCTGCGCCCTCAGGTACGATCATCATCTCTTCTGCGGGTAGTGCATTGACCTGCATGGCATTGATTGCGACTGGACGCACATTGCGTATCAGCTTGAGATGACGGGCAAGATCAAGCTTGAGTTGGTCAGCAGTGATTGACCTATCCTCCTGCTCCTCCTGTGCCTTGAACAACCCCACGCTCTTGCCCATCAGTTCAAGTGCTTTTAATTTACTGCCCTCCTGTTTGGCGTTTTTGCTCAGCTCCAACAAGTTCTTGATCACATAGCGTTTCACTGCAACCGCATCCTCAGTCAGTGCCTCGACTGTCTCTCCCCAGTGCTCCTGCATCATTCTCTGTATGCGTATGTCCTGACTCAGCTTCCATGCATTAGCCTTGAGTACCCTATCGGTTGTCCTAGCGTTGGGGTATGCATCTCGATACGCTTCTAGTTGAGTCTTCCCTGCTATGAGTCCCTTTGCGAACTCCATCTGAGCGCTTGTCAGGTTCCTTTGTCTTGGGCTTCCCACTAATCCTCCATCCACTCTCCTCTTTGGTGGTACTGCGTCACGCGCCATCTGCTCCGCTTCGCTCAGACCGGGCGCTTCATTAACCCTGCTTGCATTGTGGTCTTCCATCTCGGCAAGCTTTGCCAGTAGTTCATCCCGGCTCGCCCTGCCCTGTCTCCTGTACTGATCATCACTCATGGTCTCAACCTTTCAACGCTACTGTTTAAACGTACAGCACTGTTCGCACGTACAGCATCATAACCGCGCAGACCTGACTTGTCCACAGCCTGTGGATATGTTTAAAGTTGTCCACAGCTTATCCCCCGAAAGGGTCGGACTACTGTATATCCATACATACCGCTCAAACGCATTTAAACGGCTTTTGAGCCATTTTTCCCTTTTTGGCTACCCTACCCTCACCCCCCTGTTTTTTTTGCCCCATACGCAATGTGTGAGGGTAAACCCTAGGTAACTTATCCACACCCGCAGATGAAGTTATCCACAGGCGTTTAAACGCTACTTATATAGCAGACCCTGATCTGGAGTACCCATTTGCACCGGCAGGAAATCAATACCCGACTAAATCGTAGGGTCAATTTACGGGGTGTTGACAGGTCTATTTAAACACCTTACAGTTCATCCCTATGCACTAGTGATATCAGTGTTTACATCGATAGTACTAGCAGATGCAGAGTCGATCGAGACTGCCGGTGTTGGTAACCAGTCCAGACCCCACTGATGGAATTCAGACCGAACTGCCCGGGATAAGGCAGGTCTGTGGCGATGCCCTTACGGGAGCAAGACAGACAGGGTTCAGCCCTGTAGCGCGAGTCAAAGCGGCGCTAGATACAAGCTACCTGAAAGTTTCAGGTGTTGCACTCCCCACTGAGTGCAATTCCGGACACTTTTGTCCTGCACTGGAGAAAAAACCATGATCACCGTTTACAAAGTGCGCCAAAACCCTGCCACCGATACCAAAGGCGCAAGCATCACCGTCAAGTGCATCACCACAGGTTGCACCCGCACCGTGCCGTATGACCACGGCGCACACAATGCCCAACGTTCTGCCATCCAGTCAATCCACGGGTTTCATCCGGATCGCATGAGCTTTGTCGGTCAAGACGGCAAGCATGACTTCTACGCAGTCAACACAAATTTTTAAGGGAGAGACCATGAAAATCCACGTTTACAACGATCCCGGTCACGGTTGGGGTGCGGTCAAGCGCACCCTGCTTGAGTCCCTCGGCATTGCCGATCAGGTCTCTTCCTACTCATACCAACGGGGCAAGACGGTCTACCTAGAGGAAGACTGCGATCTGTCCCTGTTGATTCGAGCATTCAAAGAGCGGGGCATCACCCCCGAATGGATAGATCACCACACAGATCGCCGCAGTCCGATCAGGTCATATGACCGCTACCAGTACAACTGATGAGCCTTGAATAGGCGAAACCCCGCAAGGGGTCTTGTACAACCAACCGGAGAGTGTCAATGAATAGTGTTCAATCAAACATCACCAGTACCGCAACCCCCCGGGAGTCTTCCCGGGTTTCCCAATGGGCGCAGGCTAACCCTGCCGCGTTCACGTGGATTACCGACAATGCGGATTCCAATTCATTCGCAGGGTCCCTGATGGCATCCCTGTACAAGTGGGGTCAGTTGACCCCCAAACAATTGACTGCGGTCATGGGTGCAATCGCCCGTGCCAAGATCATGCAGGACAAGCGCGACAACGCGCCCGTTGTGTCTTTAGAACCAGTAGAGGATGCATTTAAACGTGCGTCCGGGGCAGGCGTGAATCGCCCCAAGCTTAGGTTGGGTGAGTTCGTGTTCAGCCCTGCGCCTGCCACTGGCAAGAACCCCGGTGCAATCTACATCAAGCACGGGAATGGCGAGTACCTCGGCAAGGTACTGGGCGGCAAGCTCTTCACTGTTGCCGCAGTGTCCACTGCCCTTGAGCAGGACATTGTCGCAGTCGCGGCAGACCCTCTCAATGCGGCTATTGCCTACGGCAAGCGCTACGGCAAGTGCTCTGTGTGCGGACGCACCCTGACTGATGAGGATTCAGTCGGGCGGGGCATCGGTCCGGTTTGTGCCCAGAACTACGGTTGGGGGGTCTGATCATGCGAAACATCATCTACACCATCTGCGCCGTGATCTCGATCATGCTTGCCCTGCCCGAGATTGAGGGCGCATACATCTGGCTGTTTGCCCTGATGTTCGGCACGTTCCTGATGGGGCACGTTGTCACCGATGCCCTGAATAACCCTGATGATTGATCGGGTATATATTACCCTGTACAATTCACTGATATTACTTTTATATTACTTTTATGAGGTACACAAATGCATAAGTTCTCAACCCGCGAGGAATGGCTAGTCGCAGGCATTGAAGAGGTACGGTCTCTCTTCGATGCCAACTCCAAACCCCTCCCCAAAAACATCCGCGTATCCTGCGGATTCCCCTCCACTGCCCTGCGCTCCGGCGCAATCGGCGAGTGTTGGATCAACACCTGCTCGGCAGACGGGGCGTTTGAAATCCTGATCCATCCCAAGCTTGCTGACCCGGTCAAGGTCTTCGAGGTGCTGATACATGAGTTGTGCCATGCAACCGCAGGCGCGTTCAATCATGGGGTCAACTTCCAGAAGATCGCCAAGTCGATGAACCTGACGCCTGTCGGGTCAGGGCGTCAACCTTGGAAATCCACAGTCGGCGATGCCGACTTTGCCAAGGTGTACGGCGACATTATCACCAGTCTGGGGGACTACCCCCATGCTGAGTTGAAGAGTGATCGGCAGATCAAGAAGCAGTCAACCCGAATGCTCAAAGCGGTCTGCCCGTCCTGCGGATACACCGTGCGGCTCACTGCCAAGTGGGCATCCCAAGGTCTTCCGGTCTGCCCCTGCGGTGACCATCTTGCAATCTAACGTTTAAACAGGAGTTCCAAATGCACATTTCTGAAATCAAAATCCAACTGGCGCGGATGCCCATCGGCAAGGTCGCCGGGGCGTACCAGACCCACGTTGCCAACCCCAAGGTTGGCATCACCAAAACCGATGCAGTCAATGCCCTAGCCGAGTTGATCGATGCGGGAGTGATCAACCTTGAGAATGTGGCAAATGCCGCGCCGTCAACCCTCGCCACTGCCGCACCTGACCCTGCTGTCGGGGCTAAGATTGATGCTACGTCTGTGGTTGCTGACCGGGCGCAGGCAGATGCCCTGTCTGCCCTGAACCGCATCGATGACCTTGCGGCGATAGTCAGCAAGGCAGTTGACTCGATGGGCAAGGTCGATGCCAAGGTCGGTCGCCTCGCCGACAAGGTCGGCGCAATCAAGGTGGACGATAGTGCGGTGCGCCTGTCGGTTGAAAAACTGATCGGTGACCATTTCGGCAGGTTTGCAAAGCTTGTCGAGGACAAGGGTGCGGCTCAGTTTATAGGTGACCTGACTGCTGTTCACCGGGTTGACTCCAAGACCTGCGCCGAGGTGTTCGGCATCGAGGTCAAGGATGCCCGGGGTGTACCCATGACGGTTGACCTGTGGAACCATCCCGATGCCCCGGCAGTTGACCCTGACTTCATCTGGACTGAGGGCATCCTGCGCCATCTACTCTTGTCCGACAAGACTGGTGAAAACCTCTGGTTCGGCGGGGAAAAAGGCACGGGCAAATCAGAGACCGCCCGTCAGTTTGCCGCACGTACCGGTCGTGCGTTTAAACGCATCAACTTCCACAAGCACACAACGGTGGAAGAGTACATCGGCTCGGTTGGTCTGGTCAATGGTCAGACGGTCTTCCAACCCAAGGATTTCCTATCGGCATACGCCTGCCCGAGTACAGTCATATTGCTCGATGAGATCACCAACGCAGACCCGGGTGAACTGGCTACCCTGAACGGGTTCCTAGAACCCAATGCCTGCGTCTCATTCGGGGGTGTTACCCATACCCGCGCACCCGGTGTTCTGGTGTTCGTTGCCGACAACACGTTCGGATCGGGCGATGACTCCGGTCGCCATGCCGGGACTCGGATGCAGAACTCTGCACTGGTTGACAGGTTCGCACGGGTCATCCCGTTCACGTTCCTGCCTGCCGACTTCGAGGTGGATGCTATCGTGCGCCGCTCGGGTTGCAACAAAGCAATTGCCGTGCATATCCACAAGGCGATCACCCTCGCTCGGGAGAAGGTGCGTCAGGCTGAGATTGTGGATGCCCCGTCTATTCGGTCTGCTATAGCCTTTGCCCGGGCTATTGAGGTTCTGCCCGTGCGTGAGGCATGGGAGACAACCATCACTGCTCGGCAACCTGCCGAGTCACACGTTGCCCTGCAAGGCATCTTCGAAACCTGCATCAACCCAGAGTTGATTGCATCTAACCTGTGAGGATATGATGAAACGCTATCAAGGATATTCGTTTAAACCTGCGGTTGAGACCATCATCCGCAAGGTCGCCGCCAACATCGGCGTCACCGTCAAATACATCGTCTGGGACAAGAACATCCAGACCGCAGGCATCAATCAGCGCGGTCGCATCTATCTTGCGGATGTTGCTGACGATGCAGTCCTGTATGACATTGACGTTCAGCGATACGCCGGGTTTGCAGTTCACGAACTCTTGCATAGGAAGTACACCGACTTCGCCTACGGCGCAGACGATACCTACCTCGGTGCAATGCACAATGCGGTCGAGGATGCTTGGATCGAACATACCGGCATTAATGACTGCCTGACCGGCAACATCAGCGGTCTGTTGTCTGCCCTGATCGAGCAGATGGTCGGCGAGGCTATGCTAAAGGTCAAGGATTGGACTGATCCAAAGCAGTACCCGTTCATATTCGCGGTCTACCTGCGGACGCACTCCCAGACCTACGTGCCGATCCCGGCAGGTCTTGAGCCGATCATCCATGAGGCTTGCAATCGGGTATTACTGTGCCGATCATCACGCGATACCCTCGGTCTCGCTGAGTGGATCGTTGCTCAACTGCGCGGTCTGTCGCAGAACCCGAATCAGGAGGGTAAACAAGAGGGCAAGCAGGGCAAGCAGGGTAAGCAAGGCAAGCAGGACGGGGTCGGCGCACCCGGCGACTCTGGTGATAAGGTTGCCGACAATCCTCATAAATCACCCGGCAACGCCCGTGCGCCTGCGGCAAAGCAGAGGTCGGTTCAGGTCGAACCGTCCTTGAAAGCACCGGAGGGCAAGGGGGGTGCAGGATCGTGGAATGAGGGTTCATCTCTTGAGAAGCAGGACGCCCATGTTCGCGTCAAGGCGTGGATCAATGACAAGCCTGCCATTCCCGGCAAGCTTCGTTTCGAGGTCAAGCGCCTGTTCGATGACTCGGGCATCCATGAGTTCCAGAAGAACCGCAAGTCGGGCGCGATCAATGTCAATGCTCTGCACAAGCTCGGCATCACCGACAAGGTGTTCCAACGCAGGCATGATGTTGACGGCATCGACTCTGCTGTTGTGATCTGCTTGGACATAAGTGGCTCGATGTTCGATGAGGGCAAGCATCACCCATCCTACCCGGGGATATCAGAACGCATCATCAATGCGGTGCTGACCTGCAATGCGATGCTTGACACACTGTGCAAAGCGCAGGTTGCAACCTCGGTTGTGGCATTTGGCACTGGCTCATCGGTAATCAAGCCATTTGAGATGAACACCGTAAAGGCGACAACTCGAATGAACTCGATCTCGAACGGGGGAGGTACAAACGACTACTTCGCGGTGCGATACGCCCACAAGATGCTAATGGGTCGCCCTGAGCAACGCAAGATTTGCTTTGTCATCACAGATGGCATGGGCAATGAAGATGACGTCAAGGCGCAGATCAAGATCGGCGAACGTCTGGGCATCACGACAATCGGCATCGGCATTCAGGAGGATGTTGCCCATGTTTATCCGCAGTCGGTCAATGTCAGCGACATTAGTGACCTCGGGACTGTATCGTTTAAACAGATCAAACTGGCGGCATGAAGCAAGGGGGGTGAAGTAAATACTTCATCCCCCTTGCGAGACCGTACCCCCCATGATCAAAGCAATCACCCATCACCACCCTGTTTTTTTAAAGCAGGCTTACGCACATAGCGCAATCGTTGACCTTGTCAACCATGAACGCTATCTTTCAATCGGAGATCGATACATCAAGTTTGACCCAGACAAACTGCGGTTTAACGTGATGATCAATCTGACCGACCATCAACGCAAAGTGAGAGCATTCGACAACATTGTTAGCGCAGTCCACTGCGCGAGGAGAGTGAAATGAGAAACCCTGTTACACGGGATATGGTGAGCAACCCCAATCGCTCACTCAAAAGGCATCAGGATAAGCGCATCACCTATCACGACAACATGACTGCGGAAGAACTGCGCCTGTTCATGGAGGAGGATGCAAAGCTTGAAGCGGCGTATGCCGCCGCAGACGAGCATGACGCAAGGATGCAAGCCCAAAACCAGCCAGACGAGTGGGAAGACCCTACCGATTATGTCGGCATGGGATGGGTTGGCAAAAACGGTAGACCTTAATTGTTTAAACAAGGAGAGAGTAAATGAAATATATAGATCAAGGCTTAATTGATTCTGTAATTGAGCAGATGAAGATAGATATAGCATCCGAGGATTGGACTGCGATTGAAGACCTGTTGAAGCGTGTTCCAGAGCAGTACTTGGTTGGGTTCCTGTCAGACATGGGAGAGAAAGCATGAAATACCAGACCTTTGAATGCCGGGGTTACTGGCTCGACACAAAAAACGTAGTAACCGTCCTGATCAGCACCGATGAATGGGACGGGGTTGAAGACGAGGAAGATCGGAACATTTTTTATTACACCGATGGCGAACCCCTTGAGGTTGGCATGGTTATCAGCGATGACTTTGTGATTTGCGAGATACAGGAGAACATCCATGAAACAGATGATGTTCAGTAAGGTTGTCCGCGCCCTCAAGGTCGGTCAATGGCAGGCTGAGTCAAACGCTCGGGCGAATGAGCGCCTTGCCCAGATTGTCGGAGATGACGCATACCGCAAGGATGCCGCCGAGGCACTCAAGTCAGCAACCATTATCCGGGAGACCCTGCAATGGGTCACCCATCCATCCAAAAAGGAGAACACTTATGTACAAGGGAATGAATGATGCACTGCGCCATGCGGTTGATATGGTCGGCATGGGTGAGATAGGCAACGAGGTGGTGATCTACTGCCATGCGGATGGCGAGACGGTCTATGTTCGCCCCGCAGGCGATGACTACCCGGAAGGGACTGCGGTCTATGCCGTAGTCAAGAAGTGCAATCCAGATGAGGCGGAGATTAAATACTGTAGCGGACGGCTTAAATCTGTGCGTGTGTTGATAGATATACGTGTTTAAACAGGAGAAATGAAATGAGTACATCACACATTTTTATCGACAACCTTACCGCAAAGGAACGGGTTGATTTGCTTGCAGGGATGAGACAACGCGATAAGCGCGAAACAGCTAGTGAAGCATCGAGTGTCGGCTCGCTGTTTGAAAGTCAGCTTCGTTTACTGGGTAGGTTCAGCGATGCCGATCAGGTCGGGGCAATTGTTAATCAACTTTTGACTAAAGGAGAGTAAAACCAAAATGGACACATCACACACTCCCGGACCTTGGACCGCCATCGACAAGGATGTTTATCACTGCGATACGAAATGCCTGAACAAGGTCGCGTCTGCCGCCACGGGCGAGGACGCACGTTTGATCGCATCAGCACCTGAACTTCTGGAGGCTTTGATCGACTTGCTCGACCGCAACCCACAGATCAACCACGGCGTGCTGTTCGCACGTGCCGCCATTGCCAAAGCACAATAATGTTTATGCCAAAGATAAGGGGGCTTATGCCCCCTATTTTTTTGCCCTGATGATACTGTTTAAACGTTGTACCAATACCTAGGTTACCAGTTGAGTTTAAAACTGGTCAAGGTTCTCGGTATATCTTCCCGCCAGTTTGTTGTACAGCAGACTGGTCTCTCCCTGTGTCCCTACCCAACGGTAGCGGCACTTCCACACTGCAATCTCGACAACTGCCCCGTCTCCC
>Ga0222714_10006555_pt1 | contig 10847 bp, 15 predicted proteins | sample C33_3DmetaG_FD_165048 | JGI IMG/M metagenome (GOLD analysis project Ga0222714, IMG submission 165048) | Estuarine water microbial communities from San Francisco Bay, California, United States - C33_3D | ecosystem: Environmental > Aquatic > Marine > Unclassified | place: USA: California... | reverse complement strand
GCTTGCAGCGACCATCAACTCCACGGACACCACGATCACGCTTAACTCGGTGGTTGGGTTAGCCGGAGCTGGATTTATTCGTTTAGACAACGAAGATATTTACTACACATACGTCACAGGCAATACCCTTGGTGGCGTGTTCCGTGGCCAGAACAACACAACCGCAGCCTCTCATTTGATTAGCACTGCCGTGTATGTTCCGCAGCTCCCTGCTGTGACTGTCTGGCCAACTCCAGACAACTCTACGCCATATCAGTTTGTGTACTGGAGACTGCGCCGGGTTCAGGATGCTGGTTCCGGTATTGAGACGTCGGATATGAACTTCCGTTTCCTACCCGCTTTGACCGCAGGCTTGGCGTATCACATTGCCGTCAAAGTGCCAGAATTAATGCCGCGCATACAGATGCTCAAACAGATCTACGACGAAACATTTGAGACTGCCGCTGGCGAAGACCGTGAAAAGGCCGCTGTTAGATTTGTACCCCGTCAGATGTTTATCGGTGGGAGTATGTAATGGGTAACCGATTCGCATCCGGCAAGATTGCGATTGCTGAGTGTGATCGCTGTGGACAGCAGTACAAATTAAAGAAGCTTAAGACAGAGGTCATTAAGCAACGTCAGTATCAGTTGTTGGTGTGTCCAGAGTGTTGGGATCCGGATCAGCCGCAGTTAATGCTAGGCACGTTCCCAGTAGATGATCCGCAGGCATTGCGTAACCCACGCAGGGATACGACCTATGTGACATCTGGTGTAAATGCCAATGGCAATCTTTCAGGTGGTTCACGGGACATCCAGTGGGGGTGGCTACCGGTGGGTGGGGCTAGTTTAAATGATGCTGGAATCACACCAAACTACTTGATAGCCACCACATTTGTAGGTACAGTCTCTATATCTTAAGGAGTTTAAACATGGCATTCACACGATCAGCAGATGGCATCGCCAAGCAAGGGAAAACCAAGGGTAAAAACCTTGGTGACAGCGGCCCTACAGTGGGCGAAATGTCTGGCGGTAAAGGCAAGGGCGGCGGTAAAACCAACGCCAACATGAAAGCAATGGGCCGTGGTTTGGCTAAGATTGCAGCACAAAAGCGAGGCTAATCATGGCAACATTCAGCAAGAAATTAATGGGTAAAGAAGTTGGCGACGCCAAGGTCTATGCCACTCCACACACAATGACTGGCAAGGTTGTTAAAGCTTCTACCAATCCCGGCAAAGAGTCTGACATTGGCAGCACAGATACAATGCGCATGAGTCTTGGCAACTACAACAACGCTAAGAACAGACCTGACACCAAAACAACTGGTATCAAAATTCGTGGTACAGGCTGCGCTACCAAAGGCACGATGGCTAGAGGCCCGATGGCATGACGTACAACGAACTCGTCACGATGGTTTCAGATTACTGTGAGAACACGTTTCCCACAGCGGATATGAACACGTTCATTCGGCAAGCAGAGCAGCGTATTTACAACACTGTTCAGATCGCCAATTTGCGTAGAAACATGACGGGTACTTTGTCAGCAAACAATAAATATTTATCCGCTCCCGGCGACTTCCTGTCTACATATTCTTTGGCAGTGATTGACACCAACGGCGACTATGTTTATTTGCTCAACAAAGATGTGAACTTCATCAGGGAAGCATATCCCAGCTCATCTGCAACGGGTCTTCCAAAGCATTACGCCATCTTTGGCCCGTCAACATCTGATTCCAAAGAGTTGTCGTTTATCCTTGGCCCTACACCAAATACCAACTACGGTGTGGAGTTGCATTTTTACTACTACCCAGAATCCATTGTGACTGCTGGCCAGACTTGGCTTGGCGATAACTTTGATTCTGCGCTGTTGTATGGAACGATGTGCGAGGCAATCACCTACATGAAGGGTGAGGTCGACATGGTTAAGTTGTATCAAGATCGCTATGTGCAGGCGATTGCTCTGCTCAAGAACTTGGGTGATGGCAAACAGCGTCAGGATGCTTACCGCGACGGTCAGGTTAGGGTTGCTGTTTCATGAGTTCTATTGTCCAAACGCAAACCACCAGCTTCAAAAAGGAGCTGTATCAGGCCGTGCATGACTTTACGACAGACACGTTCAAGATTGCTCTGTACACGGCCAATGCTGATTTAAACGCTGCAACCACTGTTTACACGACATCCAATGAAGTGACGGGTGGTGGTTATGTGGCCGGTGGGATTGCGTTGACTGGCGTGACCATTAATTCTGATGGCTACACCGCCTACGTGAACTTTAACAATGCAGCTTTTGGTGCGGCAGTGACAGCGCGGTGTGCTTTGATCTACAATGTTACCAAGGCAAACAGATCGGTGGCGGTGTTGGACTTTGGCTCAGATAAAACATCCAGCTCCTTCCTCGTAACCATGCCATCTAATACGGCAACAACCGCGTTAATTCGCTCTTCAAATTAAGGAAATATCATGTCAAATGAAATTGCAAAAGCCTCTGATGCCGTGAATAGCGGTTTGGTTGCTGGCACTAAGAACACTGAAGTGGCTAAGGCCACAGGTCGCTTCCTCATGGAATGCTATGACAAGGACGGCATCCTCAAGTGGTCTGCCGAAGAAAGCAACCTCGTGGTAAACGTTGGTCTTCAGTATATGGCTGGCACAGCTTTGACAAGCACAACTCAGATTACCACTTGGTACATCGGCCTGTACGGCGCTGGCGCTTCTAACACACCTGCCGCTGGTGACACCATGGCTTCCCACATTGGTTGGACTGAAGTAACACCATACGCTGGCGCTCGTCCTACCGCTACCTTTGCTGCGGCTACTAATGCCAACCCATCAGTTGTGACCAACACTGCATCCCCTGCCTCTTTTGCAATCAATGCAACACAGACTGTGGGTGGGGCTTTCTTGGTGAGCAACAGCACTGCTGGTGGTTCAACAGGTACTTTGTTCTCCGCTGCTGACTTCCAGTCTCCCGGCGACCGAAGCGTGGTTTCTGGCGACACACTAAACGTTACTTATACCTTCTCGCTGGCTGGTTAATAAGGCGAGCAATGGCTAACGCGATCTACCCAAAATATAAAGAAGCGGTTATCCAGAGCAGCGCGAATTCGTCGCTGACCGGCACCGTGAAGGTTGCGCTGGTCGATACTGGGGTCTACGTCTATAACGCCGCGCATGAATTTTTAACTTCACTTACAGGCGTGGTTGGAACCGCTCAAACCATTGGCGCAACTAAAACTTACACTAATGGCGTGTTTGATGGTGGTGATGTGACGTATACAGCGGTAACAGGGAACTCGGCTGAAGCACTTGTAATTTATATTGATACTGGTTCGTCCAGCACTTCCAGACTGGTTGCATACCTTGATACCGGAATTACTGGTTTGCCTGTTACGCCTAACGGCGGAGATATCAATATAATCTGGAATGCCAGCGGAATTTTTGCACTTTAAAGGTAAATCACATGGCCGTTTCGCTTAAACACAACTTTGTTTCCGCCAAGGCAGATGGGCCAGACCTCACGCTAGTTCAGCCAAGCAATTGGAACTCTGAACATAGCCTGACCATAGCCACGGGAACGTTGCTTGGGCGCACTACCGCTGGAACTGGGTTGGCCGAAGAGATTACGGTTGGTACTGGACTTTCACTGACCGCTGGCACACTATCTGGGGTTGGCGCGGCCCCAAAATCCCTTCTTGATACTTGGATGATTGGAGCAATGTAATGGCACAGAATACCTCGCCTATTTTTCCGCTAATCCCAGAAGTAACGTGGGTTAGCGGTGCTGCGGCTAATTCTGCGACTCCGGGCGTTACGGCTAACACAACCAAAGACCTGACATCTGGAACGATCTATGGGCCGATTTTTACCGCTGAGGCCACAGATGGTTCTCGCTTGGACTTCATCAAGGTTCGTGCGCTTGGCACAAATACTGGAACGGTGATCCGCATATTCATCAATAACGGCTCTGTCACGACCACCGCTGCAAATAACACGCTCTATCTTGAACGCACCTTGTCATCCACCACAGTATCAGAAACCCAAGAACAACCCGACATTATTTTGCCGTTGAATATCAGCCTGCCAGCTAGTTATCGTATATATGCAACATTTGGCACCGCTGTAGCAGCAGGTTTTCACCTGACTGCTGTTGGTGGAGATTATTGATGTTTACGGGCTTTGCATCTGAAAACACTCCTGCAATTCAGGTGTGGGAATGCTCATCGGTTGGGAACGACAAAATTTCTTTAGCTGACGACTGTGCGCCAATACAATTTTTTAAGACAGGTGGAGGCGGCGTAACTGTTTATTTACCGTCTGCTCCGGTTGAAGGGAAAGTTATAACAATTATAAACGCCAGATTTGGTGCGAATTATGTTGCTGTATCTTTACGCGCTTCTGATGTTAGTGGGTCGCTCGCTAATTCTGATGCTTCTATTTATAACGTCACTACCGGACAGACTCTTTCTTTATTTTACTCAAAAAATCTTATTTCTGTTCCGTCGTTTAATAGGGGGCTTAATCATACAGGTTGGGCAACACTAAACATTTCCCCAGCCGCCGCTGCTAATGTAGGGTCTTTTGCACAGGGGTATGGTGCTTATGCAAGCGGGATTCAGTCAATTGCTTTGGGCGGCAACGTAATAGCTTCAGGTAACTATGCTGGCGGGTTTGGTGGCGGCGCTGGTGAAATCGCATTAGCGGAAGCACAGGGCGCAATGTGCGTCGGTGTTGGTAGCGCTAGTGGGAGTTTTTCTGGTTGTTTTTCATCGAGGAATGGCATTTCTAATAGCGCTGGCTCGGTTTTAATCGGCGGAAGATATGGTACTGCTCGATCAATAACTGGGATGTTTGTGACGCCAGCTTCAGATAACCCGCTTGCTGGTGTTAGTAATGGTCTTTCACAAACTTCAACACTTATCTTAGCTCGTCAGACTACTGATGCCACCGCAACAGTTCTAACGAGTAATTCATCTGCCGCAGGGACAACCAACCAAATCATCCTTCCAAACAACAGCGCATACACGTTTCAAGGAACTGTGATTGCCAACGTGACAGGAGGTGGCAACACATCTGGTTGGAAGTTTGAAGGTGTAATCAAGCGAGGCGCTAATGCGGCATCCACTACGCTGGTTGCCGCTGTGACTCCAACAGTAATTGCCCAAGACGCAGGTGCTTCTACATGGGTTGTTGCTATTACGGCAGATACAACCAACGGCGGTATTGCAGTAACCTGCACAGGGCAAGCAGCTACCACAATCCGATGGGTAGCAAAAATTGAAACAACTGAGGTGACTTTCTAATGGCTCTCAAAATTTCTATCCCAACAAGCAGTGTTGGCGTTCCTTTCACGGAAGCCTACGCACGAATCACCAACATTCATGGCAACAAGAATCAGGTGCAATATCAGGTCAGTGTCAGCGCCAACGCCGATGCTCGGCAGGCCAACGCGCAGGAAGTGGCACAACACGCTTTCTATTGCCCAACTCCACAGGGAAACCTGATGGATGGTCTGTATGCCGACTTGAAAATGCAACCGGGCTTTGAGAATGCAAAGGATTGCTAAATGCGTTTCGGCACAGAACCTTGGAGGGCTGATTAATGCTCCCGGTGCTGGGCTGGCGTATCTATCGGGCCGATGGCTCGACGCATTCGTCGTCCACGCACGACATTAAGGATGTTCCTGACGGCATTCAGCTTGTGATTTGGTTTCATCCAACGCCTTACCGAACAATCGACTGCGGTGAAGATATTTACAGCGTGGATGGTCGGATATTAAATGGCGAACTCATGGATACCGACGCTTACTACGCACTGCTTGCGCAGGCCGTGGTTGATGAGGTCTGGCCATGAGTATCTACACGCTATCCGGCGCAAACAGCGACCTTACCGGCGGCGCTGATTTTTCCAAGGCGCTGGTCGAAACTGGCGCAACTAGTACTTCAATATCCTTTTCGATTGCCATTAGCGCAACGGAGACAAGTTACGGATTTACGCCTGCTGGCGACCCCGGAACGCAGGGCGTTACTGGCAATTACACTGTCAAAGTTAACATAACGACCGGCAGTAATAACGGGCGTTTGGCAATCAGTTTAACCCGTGTAAATTCGTCAGGCACAGCACAAAGCACCAGCGCTGCTACGGCAGAGCAAACCACAGCGGCTGGCGTTTTAACTTTTACGCTAACAAGTATTAATCTTGGTACTTGGGCTTCGGGCGACCGTTTGCGTGTGAACTATGTGTTCCGCAATAACAGCACCATGACGGTGGTATCGCTCGTTATAACCACGGGCGGAGCAAATGACACAGTAGACCCGCCGTGGCGAAATCCACAGACGCTAACACCGGGTTTATATACAAACACCAACACGTTCTATGCCGCAACCGTTACTGTTGGTGCGGTAACTCTAACGCCCAATCTATACACAAACACTAACACATTTTATTCAGCATCGGTCAGTCTCGCGGGCGGATTTTATTCGGGCGCGTTTTACGCGGGTGGCTTTTTTACAGAATCGCAGGCAAACATTGTAGATGTTTTTGTTGCCGAAATTGCCACTGGAACAGACTCCGACAGCGCAATACTGACGGCAAAATCCAATGTTTCTGAGGCGGCAACAGGCTCAGAGACTAACAGTGCAAAAATTACTGCCAAGACAACCATTACCGAAACTGCGACGGGCGCTGATCTTGTTTTTGCCAGAGCAACGTTCTTAACTGTTATTTCTGAGTCTTCAACTGCATCCGACTTGATCAGTGCGGCCAAAGCATATCTTGCCGCCGTCTCTGAGACTGCAACAGGCACAGATGTTGTGTCTGCGGCCCAAACATTCAGGACAGTCATTTCCGAAGCGGCAACAGGAACGGACGCCATTTCCGCAATTGCCAGCCTGTTTGCTCAAGTGTCCGAGTCCGCCACAGGTGCTGATTCTTTCTCTGCGCTAGTTAGTCTAACTGGGCAAATCTCTGAGTCTGCCTCGGTTGCTGATGTCGTTGCAGCATTTAAAACTTATTTGGCCGCCATTCTGGAGTCAGCCACGGGTTTGGATAGTGTTTTGGCACGGTATATTGCGCGATCCACCATTACAGAAACAGCCACTGGATCAGATACCGACAGTGCTAGATTTACAGCGCAATCGACAATCAGTGAAACAGCCACTGGATCAGACGCAGATTCGTCAGTCATCAATGTAAATTCCAGTTTGTCTGAAGTTGCTTCTGGCTCTGACACCGTCTTGCCCACATACACCGCTCAACCCAACGTGGTTGAGTCAGCCACTGCCAGCGACACTGATAGCGCCAAGGCTACATTCAAATCTCAAATTGCAGAATCTTCCACCGCTCAAGACATTGTTCGTGGGTTTTTGGTGGCAACAACCCAAATCACCGAGTCGGCCACTGGATCGGATCAGATCAGCGCCCTTTGCACCCTTGCGGCGGCAGTCATTGAGACGGCAACAGGCACAGACGCTATATCGGCCAAGGCAATTTTCCGTGGCATCCTGCTTGAGATTGCCACCCTGACCGATTCGGTCAACGCTCCCGGCTCGACATACAACGCCCCTGTAGTGGAGTTGGCAGTCCTGCTTGACGCTATTTTGGCAAAAGCAACATTCCCAGTCAGTTTAAACGAGATAGCCACAGGAACCGAGACAGTCCAAGCCATCTTTATCCCTTACGCCCAGATTACTGAAACTGCAACCATTACGGATGCGGCGTCGGCCTTGGCTGCCTTTGCTGCTAGGACAGTTGAGTCGGCCTACATTACCGATCAAGTATCTCCTCCCGGCTCAATCTACAACCCTGTGGTTCTGGCAGTTGCCCAGATGCTGGATCAGGTCAGCCCACCCGGAAGTGTTTACAACGCGCCGGTACTAGAGTCAGCAACAATCGCAGACAGCCTAATTGGTGGGTTCCTTTGGATTGATGTTAACGATGACCAAGTGGCCAACTGGAATAATGTCAACAATGTTCAGACAACAACATGGTTGGCAGTAGATGACAGCCAGACAACAAACTGGCAAAATGTCGATAACACGCAGACATCTGGCTGGACAGATGTAAACGATACCCAAACACCGGGTTGGACCCCGATTCTTCCGTAAGGATTTACTATGTCAAGCAGCTTTTCCAATCTTAAATTTGAGCTAATCGGCACGGGCGAGCAGTCCGGTGCGTGGGGTACCACAACCAACTCCAACATTGGAACGGCCATTGAAGAGGCTATTGTTGGCATGGATACTGTGAATTTCGCCACGGATGCCAATAAAACCATTACTTTGACAGACACGACAGCTAGTCAGTCTGCAAGGAACTTTGCTTTAAATTTAACTTCTTCTGGCAGTTTGACTGCGACCCGTACATTGTTTGTACCAGCGATTGAAAAACCATATTTGGTGATTAACAACACGACTGGCGGTCAGTCCATCACAATCAGCAACAGCAGTGGCACAGGCGTAACCATCCCTAATGGACGCCGCGCATTTGTATACAACGATGCCACCAATGTTAAAGCCGCAGAGACAGTGATTTACAGCGCTTTGCTTTCAGGCCAAACTGCCAATAACGTGACAGCTGTTGCCGCCTCTGACATTGATTGCTCCACAGCCACATACTTCACCAAAACAGTGGCAGGCGCTACAACCTTTACTTTTAGTAATCCACCCGCTACAGGAACGGCCTTCGGGTTTACCTTGCAGTTAACTTACACAAGTGGCGCTATTACATGGCCTGCTTCTGTGTACTGGCCTAACAGTGTTGCACCATCTTTTTCTGCGGGAACTAAGGCTTTGTTGATGTTTGTCACTAGCGATGGCGGCACAGTATGGCGGGCTGCTTCTTTGACTGGCTACGCAGCTTAAGGAGTTGGCATGGACATTACGAGCACTCTTCTGGCGGCAGCCAGCGCAGGGGGAACTCAGCCCGGCGTAACATGGACTAGCAATACGCCCAGCCCAGCTCCTGTTGTATATTGGAGAGACTCTGCAACGTCCGGGTCAGTCACTTTACTCCTTGGTACGGGCAATACCATCTCATACAGCACCGACGCAGTTAACTTCAGTCTATACACAATCACACCATCAAACCCCAGTGTTGCGATCACAGGTGTTAGTTATGTCAACTCACAGTTTGTGGCGTTTGGCTCTCTGGGATATATTGCTGTCAGTTCAAACGGATTAACTTGGACGGAGAAGACTGCGCCCGTATCTGCTACGTTAAACGGTGTTGCTGGTGACGGAACCAATATGGTGACGTTTAGTGGCTTCTTCTCATATAAAACAGCAGATAACGGTACGTCTTGGACAACCGGAACAACCATTGGCCCTACTTCAATCCAAAATACAGCAAGGTCTTTGGTATACGCAAGTTCTTTATCTTTGTGGGTAATGAGCGCTAACAGAACGGTGTACTCTAGTACGGATGGCTTGGCTTGGACTAATCGTGGAAACCTTGGTACTAGTAGCTACAATACAGTATCAATTGCGTGGAATGGCTCTAGGTTTGTCTGCGTTGTTTGGAGTAGCATTTTATCATCAGACTATATTTACACCAGCACTGATGGTACAACATGGTCATTAATTGGAAGTTCGGCAAACCGTTTAAACTATGTTGCTTGGGATGGAAGCAGATTTGTTTTTCGCAATATTTATTCTTTTTACGAAAGTGCAAGTGGAACCTCAATGCCAACATTCGTTGGAACTGCGCCGTATAACTTTACATGCTTAAGAAATACAGTCAGCCAATTTAATCTATCTGTTGTAGGTTCAACGTATGTTTTACCCGGTGTGGCTGGGGCAAGCGCCCCGCAATACCCAGTTGCATACACCAGTACAACATTGGCAACCGGCGGGTTTACTGCAACATATTACCCAAGCATTCCGCCCTTCTTTCAGGCAACTGATGCGGCGTATTTTAATTCTTTGTACCTGCTGGCGGGGCCATCATTGTATGGAACTACCAACATCCTTGCTTATTCCAGCTCCAACAAAACTACGTGGACTGCTGGCAATGGATTAAGCGGCACTAGCGCTACGTCAACCTCCAACATTCGTTTTGTTCAATCCCCATCTGCGCTATTGGCCTTTTCCACTGACGGCACTTGTGCTCCAGCGCGTACAACGAACGGAACTACTTGGACAAACCCCAGCGGAGTGAGTAGTTCCAATGCTGCAATTGCTTGGGATGGTTCTAATTTTTTAACTATAAATTTAGCCACAAGCGATGTTAAGTCGTCATCGGACGGTTCAACTTGGACTACCGTTTCTGCGTCTGGGCCATTTGCAGGTTTCGTTGGGTACCTTGTGTCGGATGGCGCATCTTTGTATTACTACAAGTCAGACAGTTCAGCCATGGCTAAATCCAGCGATGGTGGCGTTACATGGATTTATTTCACCCCAACCAATCTTCCTGCAAGCGGCTTGACTGATGTTATTTATGCCAATGGTTTATTTTTGGCTTGCGGTACAAATCCATCAACAGTTACAAATTGCGTGGCATATAGCACTGATGGCGTGAGCTTTACACAAGTCGATGCAAAAGTTTCTGTGGCTTCTAACTTGTATTACAACGGATTTAACTTTGTAGTTGTGTCTCAAACGACTGGTATTGCAACAAGCGCAGATGGTATTAACTGGGTTTTAAGAACCTCCGTAACTTCTCCCGGCGGTGTTGTGTATGCAAATGGCGCGTACTTGGCTGGGGGTTCTATAGGTCAAACAATCACATCGTAGTTTAAACATGATTGATCCGATCACGGCCCTAGCCGGTATTCAGTCCGCAGTAAAACTGATTAAGCAGGCTTCCAAGACCGTGGACGACGTGGCCTCACTTGGGCCGATGCTGGGTAAGTATTTTGATGCCAAGTCAACCGCCGCT
>Ga0222714_10006552_pt1 | contig 10848 bp, 15 predicted proteins | sample C33_3DmetaG_FD_165048 | JGI IMG/M metagenome (GOLD analysis project Ga0222714, IMG submission 165048) | Estuarine water microbial communities from San Francisco Bay, California, United States - C33_3D | ecosystem: Environmental > Aquatic > Marine > Unclassified | place: USA: California... | reverse complement strand
GCAGGTTTTTGCAACAAAGCTTTCAAGTGATTCAAAGGCCGCAGGTCGCTGGAACACTCACATGGGTGGTGATTACTTCGCTATCGGTGTTGGCGGCGCTGTTACAGGTAAGGGCGCAGATCTCTTAATCATTGACGACCCCCATTCTGAGCAGGAAGCCAAGCAAGGCAACGCCGCCGTGTTTGATAATGTGTATGAATGGTTCACATCCGGCCCCCGTCAGCGTTTACAGCCGGGCGGAGCCATCATTATTGTGATGACTAGGTGGTCTAAACGGGATTTAACAGGCCAAATTCTAAAAAATTCGTCTAAAGACGGTGTAGATCAGTGGGAAACCATCGATTTTCCGGCAATTTTGCCCTCTGGAACCCCTCTTTGGCCCGGATTTTGGTCGCTACAGGCCCTAGAAGCCCTGAAATCAGAGCTTCCGGTCTCTAAATGGGAGGCCCAGTACCAACAGAACCCCACATCCGAAGAAGGCGCGATCATTAAGCGGGATCAGTGGCAGCTGTGGGAAAGTACCACACCCCCTCCGTGTGAATACCTCATCCAATCTTGGGACACCGCCTTTGAAAAGAACAACCGCGCAGACTATTCCGCCTGTACAACATGGGGTGTCTTTCAACACCCCGACAAACACGGCAATTTAAGAGCCAACATTATTCTTTTAGATGCGTTTAAAGCGCGTCTTGAGTTTCCAGAACTAAAAGCCAAAGCCTTTGAGCTGTGGAAGGAATGGGAGCCAGATACATTGATCGTAGAGAAGAGGGCTGCGGGCGCTCCGTTGATCTATGAGATGAGAAAGATGGGCATCCCCATGTCGGAGTTTACGCCGGGCAAGGGAAACGATAAGATCTCGCGTGTAAACGCAATCTCAGACCTGTTTGCCTCTGGCATGGTGTGGTGTCCTGAAACCCGTTGGGCTGAAGAAGTGATGGATGAGTTGGCTTCTTTCCCTAATGGTGATCATGATGACCTTGTTGACTCAAGCAGTCAGGCTTTGATGCGGTTTCGCCAAGGCGGGTTCATCACTATTGATACCGATGAGCCAGATGAACCATTTAACTACCGCAAAAAAGCAGAGTATTACTAAGGAATATTATGAGCATCGATAAAGCAGTCAACCAAGCGCCCATGGGTTTAGATGATTTGATGGAAACCGAGGAGGGTGCCGTTGAAATTGAAATCATTAATCCGGAAGGATTAACCATTGGAGTCGATGGCATCGCAGTCGACCTCATTGAAGAGGAAGAGGCAGGCTTTGACGATAACCTCGCAGAATACATGGATGAGGGCGACCTTCAAAAAATTGCCAGCGATATGCTGTCATTGATTGATGCCGACATCACCAGCAGAAAAGACTGGACAGACATGTATGTCAAAGGTCTTGAAGTTTTAGGAATGCGCTATGAAGAAAGAACCGAACCTTGGAACGGTGCATGCGGTGTGTTCTCTACAGTTCTCACTGAGGCGGCAGTTAGGTTCCAAAGTGAAACGATCATTGAAACTTTCCCAGCCCAAGGGCCGGTTAAGACGCAGATTATCGGTGCTATTGATAAACTTAAAGAAGAGGCGGCAGAGCGCGTCAGAGATGACATGAACTTCAAGCTCACGGAGGGTATGCCAGAGTACCGCCCTGAGCATGAGCGTATGTTGTACTCCTTGGGCCTAGCCGGCGCTGCTTTCAAGAAGGTTTACTTTGACCCATCAATGGGTCGTCAAGCAGCCATCTTCCTGCCCGCAGAAGACGTAGTCATTCCCTACGGCGCATCAAGCGCCATGACATCTGAGCGCGTAACCCACATTATGCGCAAGACAAAGAATGACATCACCAAACTGCAGGTTGCCGGGTTTTATTTGGATGTTGACCTTGGCGAACCCATGGCCTTCTACACCGATGTAGAAAAGAAAAAAGCAGAGGATCAAGGCTACACCATCAATGAAGATGGACGCTACCAGATCCTTGAAGTTCATATTGACTATGACATGCCCGGCTTTGAAGATAAAGACGGCATCGCCTTGCCATACGTTGTAACCATCGAGCGCGGCACAAGTAAGATTCTAGCCATCCGCAGAAACTGGCTTGAAGATGATGAGTCGCGTTTAAAGCGCCAGCATTTTGTTCAGTACACCTACGTACCCGGCTTCGGTGCTTATGGTCTAGGTTTAATTCACCTGATCGGTGGCTATGCCCGCGCAGGAACATCTTTGATCCGCCAATTAGTAGACGCAGGAACACTGTCTAACTTGCCCGGAGGTTTGAAAGCCCGTGGCATGCGCATCAAGGGTGATGACACCCCAATCCAACCCGGTGAGTTTCGTGATGTTGATGTACCAATGGGTGCCGTCAAAGACAACATCATGACCTTGCCGTACAAAGAACCATCACAGGTTTTGGCTGGTTTGTTAGATAAGATTACCGAAGAAGGTAGACGCCTCGGTTCTATTGCCGACATGAACATCAGCGACATGTCTGCAAACGCTCCGGTAGGTACAACGCTAGCTCTGCTTGAGCGCCAGCTTAAGACAATGTCTGCGGTTCAGGCTCGTGTTCATTACTCAATGAAGCAAGAGTTTAAACTGCTCAAAGACATCATCCGCGATTACACCCCCGGTGAGTATGAGTATGACCCCTCTTCCGGAGTCCCTCAAGCCAAACGCGGTGACTACGACATGGTCGATGTCATTCCAGTGTCTGACCCTAACTCTGCAACGATGGCTCAGCGCATCATGCAGTACCAAGCTGTGATTCAGTTGGCTCAGGGCGCACCACAGATTTACGACTTGCCACAGTTGCACAGACAGATGATCGAGGTGCTTGGCATCAAGAACGCAGACAAGCTAGTGCCAATTGAAGACGACCAAACGCCCCGCGATCCTATTTCAGAGAACATGGCGTTCCTTACAGGTAAACCAACCAAAGCGTTTATCTTCCAAGACCACGACGCACACATTGCAGTCCACACCTCCATGATGCAAGACCCAATGGTAATGGGTCAGATGGGACAAAACCCCATGGCTCAACAAATGCAGGCTGCCATCATGGCTCACGTTGCTGAACACATTGCGTTCCAGTACCGCTCGAAGATCGAGCAACAACTAGGCGCAACATTGCCAGCACCTGACGCCAATCTTGGAGAGCAAGTTGAAGTGCAACTGTCTAAGTTGGTTGCTCAGGCCGCCACTCAATTGTTGCAAGTCAACAAAACTCAACAAGCGCAACAGCAAGCCCAACAAGCTCAGCAGGACCCAGTTGTACAAATGCAACAGCAAGAGTTGGCCATCAAACAGCAGGACGCTCAGACCAAAGCGCAGAAGGTCCAAGGCGACTTGGCGATCAAGCAGGCTGAGCTTCAACTCAAGATGGCTCAAATGCAGAACCAGCAAGGGGAAGACCCAGTGTTGGCCGCTCAACGTGTGCAGCAAGAAATTGCTCAGGCCGAGCAAAGGCATCAAGCAGAGCTGACACGCAATGAGCGCAAGCATATACAAGACTTGACTCATAACCAACAGACGCAAGACCTGATTGCCAAGCAAAAAATGTTGCAAATGTTGTTGAACACAACACAACAACCTAAGAAGGAAGAGTAATGCAACTTCTTGAAATATTACATGCAAAGTTGGAAGAACAACTCCAGCCATTGCGTAGAGCCGTAAGTGATGGTGGTGCTAAATCCTACGATCACTATAGGGAGCTGTGCGGAACAATCCGAGGTCTAGAGACCGCGCAGTTAGAAATCAATGACCTCGTGCGTAAACTTAAGGAGTCAGACGATGACTGAATTTGATGTTAGTGTGGTTGATCTAAGCGGAGTGCTCAATACCTCTGCTGAAGAGAAGGCCAAACAAGTTCCCGACCCGGCGACATACCACTTGCTGTGTATGTTGCCCAAGGCCGAGGAAGAGTTTAGCGAGACCGGAATTTTAAAATCTGCGACCGCTATGTACCATGAAGAGCTGCTGTCACCAGTGCTTTTTGTGGCAAAGATTGGCCCAGATGCGTTTAAAGACGAGAAGCGCTTTCCTTCAGGCCCAGCCTGCAAGGTTGGTGACTTTGTGTTAGTGCGTCCTAACACTGGGACCCGCATGAAGATTCATGGTACTGAGTGGAGACTCATTGCTGATGACTCCGTTCAGGCTGTTGTGCAAGACCCTCGCGGAATCCAACGCCCATCTTAAGGAGTGCATCATGGAAAAGACAGAATTTGAATTTCCTGATGAAGCGGAATCCAATCCCCGTAAAGGTGGCAAGGTTGTAGAGCCTGAACCTGAAATTGAGATTGAATCTAATGAAAAGCCTGAAATTGAAGTGGTTAGCGACGTTCCGGAAGCGGATCGTGGCCGTGAACCTCTAGGCTTTGACCCCGCAGATCCTACGGATGAAGAGCTGGCAAGCTACACCGAGAGCGCCCGCAACCGTTTAAAGCTATTTACCAAAGGTTTTCACGACCAACGCAGAGCAAAAGAAGCCGCAGAGCGTGAGCGTGAGGAAGCTTTAAGGATTGCCCAAGCAGTCGCAGAAGAAAACAGACGTTTAAAGGGTTCTTTGAGTCAAGGGCAGAATGCCCTCTTAGAGCAGGCAAAACGCACGGTTTCCAATGAGATTGAAGAAGCAAAGCGGATGTACCGGGAGGCGTATGAAGCCGGAGACACAGACAAGTTGGTGGATGCGCAGGAAGCACTCACTAACGCCAAGATCCGCGCCGACAAAGTAAATAATTTCAAACCCGCCCCTTTACAAGAGCCAGAAACTCCTGTACAAATCACATCGCAACCTCAACAAGTTGCGCCAGTTGACGAAAAACTACTTGCATGGCAAGACCGAAATCAGTGGTTTGGAAGCAACAAACGCATGACCTCATACGCCCTCGGGTTGCATGAGGAACTTGTTGATAGCGGTATACGAGTAGGCAGTGATGAATATTACAAACGTATTGACACTGACCTGCGAGATAGATTTCCTGACCAATTTGGAGCCGGGGGATCCGTTGATGCAAAACCTCAACGTACCAAATCCAATGTTGTTTCACCCGCAACTAGAAGTACTGCACCACGAAAAATCGTACTGACAGAAACGCAAGTGAACTTAGCCAAACGGCTTGGCATCTCTTTGGAGAGCTATGCTCGTGAGGTAGCGAAAGAAATGAGGAAATGAAAATGGAAAAATCTGCACGCCCTAGCCGCGCTCTTGAAACCCGCGAAGCGGTGGAACGTCCAAAACAATGGATGCCCCCACAACTTTTGCCTGACCCAATTCCAGAAGAGGGTTACGCATACCGTTGGATTCGGATTGCTTCTTTAGGTAAAGACGACGCCACTAACATTTCCGGCAAGCTTCGCGAAGGCTGGGAACCCGTCAGGGCCTCAGATCACCCAGAGATTCGTTTGTTTGGTTCTTCCAATGGAAAGTTCCCAGACAGCGTTGAAGTCGGTGGCCTGTTGCTTTGCAAAACACCTGTGGAATTTACAGGGCAACGTAATGAGTACTACCGCAAACAAGCGGAAGCTCAGATGAACTCTGTGGATAACACCTACATGCGCGAGAATGATCCGAGGATGCCTATGTTTAAAGAACGTAAGTCCACGGTCACTTTCGGTAAAGGTACTTAATTTTTTTGGAGTCTTAAATGGCATATCCTACCGTTGATAAGCCCTATGGTTTCTCCCCAATCAATCGTATTGGCGGAAATCCCTATGCGGGTTCTACTCGACTGATCCCAGTCGATTCCGGCGCTGTCTTTGATGGCGACCTCGTTGAAATGCTAGCTTCCGGCTCATGCAAAGTGATTGCCAGCGGTACTGCCGCTGCACAATGCGTTGGCGTTTGCGTTGGCGTTCAATATACCAACTCATCTGGTCAAACCGTTCAAGCCCAGTATGCTCCGTCATCTGGTGTAACCAACGTGTTGGCTTATGTTGTTGATGATCCTACAGCTTTGTTCAAGGTCGCAGTTGTGTCTTCTGGCACCACCATGTCTACTTTGACCCGTGCTGCTGTTGGCCAAAACGCTCCCGTGGCATTGAATTCTGGTAATACAAACACCGGCAATTCAACTCAAGCAATTACAACTTCTACTGATATTACGGCCACATTGCCGATTCGTATCATTGATGTTGTGCCTGAGACTGCTGTTACAACAACCACTTACGTTGAGCTGATCGTTAAGATCAACACTCACTCGTATAACAATACCACCGGTATCTAAGGAGTAACTTACCATGGCTATTTCACGCGCACAACTACTGAAAGAGTTGCTCCCCGGCCTGAACGCATTGTTTGGTCTTGAGTACGCTAAGTACGGCGAAGAGCACAAAGAAATCTACGAAACAGAGTCATCTGAGCGTAGTTTCGAAGAAGAGACCAAGCTGTCTGGTTTCTCTGCTGCACCTGTCAAGAATGAAGGCTCTGCCATCGCTTATGACAATGCACAAGAAGCATGGACTGCACGTTACACCCACGAAACCATTGCGATGGGCTTCTCCATCACAGAGGAAGCTGTGGAAGATAACTTGTATGACAGCCTGTCTTCACGTTATACCAAGGCTCTGGCCCGTGGTATGGCTTACACAAAGCAAGTTAAGGCCGCTTACGTCCTGAACAACGCTTTCGCTGGTGGCCCTACATACGGCGACGGTCAAGTGTTGTGCTCTACAGCACACCCCTTGGTTTCCGGTGGTACAAACAGCAACCGTCCTGCCACAGCAGCTGACTTGAACGAAACTTCGTTGGAAAACGCAGTTATTCAGATCGCCGCTTGGACAGACGAGCGCGGTTTGCTCATCGCCGCTAAGCCCAAGAAGTTGGTCGTTCCTCCAGCAAACATGTTCGTTGCAACTCGCTTGCTCGAAACTGAATTGCGTGTTGGTACAACTGACAACGACATCAACGCATTGAAAAACAATGGTTCTATTCCTGAAGGTTACACCGTTAACCACTTCTTGACAGACCCCAATGCTTGGTTCTTGTTGACTGACGTGCCTAACGGCTTGAAGCACTTCGTGCGTACCCCTATGAGCACTGGAATGGATGGTGATTTTGACACAGGCAACGTAAGATATAAAGCTCGTGAGCGTTATTCTTTTGGCGTCAGTGATCCCCTCGGCATCTTCGGAAGCCCCGGCGCATAAGGCTTCGGCCTTATCGGAAAGGCCCTTCGGGGCCTTTTTTGTTTTTAAAAATAGCTGTGGTATATTACCTGTAACTAAGTCACAGGAGCCAAAATGGACACCACAAACCTACCCAAGACCCGCGAAGAAGCCAAGAAAACCGGCAGTAAGTACTATTTCACTGGACAGCCCTGCAAGCATGGGCACATTGCGGCACGCAAAACCAAAGGAGCCTGCGTCGAGTGTTTGAAAGTTGAGTGGGCAAAAGGTAATAAAACCCGTGCCGATTACTTCCGTGAGTACAACAAACGTGAAGACACTAAAGATCGCAAAAACGAGTGGTATCAAGAAAACCGCGAAGCCGTGATTGCGGCAGCAGCTACTCGCCCGGCGCATGTATTGCGGGAATACCGCAACGCGTGGAAAGCCAATAACAAAACTCAAATACGCGCAGATACAAAAGCACGCCGCCGCAAACACCGTGAGGCTACACCCCCGTGGCTTACACGAAAACAAAAATCTGAAATACGCCAGCTTTATCAGATTGCCATCACGATGACTCAAACCACTGGAGAGCAGTACGTCGTTGACCACATCGTACCGCTGCGCTCGCATGAAGTATGCGGCTTACATGTGCCGTGGAACCTGCGTGTTATCACGCAAGAAGAAAACTTAAAGAAGTCCAACAAACTTGTTGCACCCCAAGAAACACCATGATATATTGCAACTAATCCGGGCTTTCCGGTGCATCAAACTGTCCCGGCAGACGACATACCGATTGATGCACTTAACTTGTATGTAAGGAATACATCATGGGATTCGCAACTCACCTCGGCCCTTGGCTGCTTGGCACTGTCAAAGACACAACCGGCACTACTGCTGGCACAGTTCGCAACACCGGCGCAACTCAAGTTACTCAACAAATCACTCTGGTCGCTGGCTCCGCTGTGACTTGCTGGATTCCAGCAGGTTCTATCATCAGCAACGTGCAAGCCTACATGACTACCGGCGCTGCTGGTACACCTAACGTGACTGTTGGCGGAACCATCATTGGTACTGTATCTACAGCCGCTGGTTTAAACAATCTGGTTGTGACCGCAGCCAACGTAGGCACTATGGCTAACGTAGGTGCTACTGATGCTCAGTTAAGTTTCACCGCAACCGCAGCTTCTGCTGGTGTGTTGAGCGTAACTTACACAGTACGCAACTCAGACGGCTCTTCTTTCCCAGCTTCTGCTTAATTAATCTAGGGGGCTTCGGCCCCCATTTACAAGGAGATTGATTATGGCTATGCAAGGTGACGTAACCTCAACACACCGCAATTCAACTGGTTCTGTTTATGTGGGCCGCACTCGCGTTAAAGGCTTTTCTATTTGTGCCACAGCAAGCACTGCTGGAACTTTATTGTTAAGAGATGGCGGAGCGAGTGGCACAGTATTGATTGAAATTGACATCCCATCAAACTCAAACCCAAATTCTTTTTATGTGGCGATACCACAGGAAGGGGTGCTGTTTGAAACGGATGTTTATGCAACATTAACAAACATTGCGTCAGTGACGTTGTTCTATGGCTAAGAGTCCAGCATGGCAGAGGAAAGAGGGCAAGAACCCCAAAGGCGGTTTAAACGCCAAGGGTCGAGCCTCCGCGAAAGCGCAAGGCATGAACTTGAAACCTCCCCAGCCGGAAGGCGGCTCCCGCAAAGATTCGTTCTGTGCGAGGATGGAAGGCATGAAAAAGAAGCTAACCTCCGCCAAAACCGCCAAAGATCCAGACTCACGCATCAACAAATCGCTTAGAGCATGGAAATGCTAGATCTCAATACAGTATGGTCAACAGTCTTAACAATTCTTGTCGGCTTGATTGGCTACATAATGAACGAAAAGTTCAGAGAACTTGCTCGCATCAGCATTCTCTTGAACAAAACTCGCGAGGAGGTCGCACGTGATAACGTTACTCAAGCAGAAGTTGAGCGGATTACTGATCACATTGACCAGCGCTTTAACAGGCTGGAAGAAAAAATTGACCAACTTATTCGCCAAAAAGGATAAATGATTATGTCAAATGGTAACCCTGCGCCACCACCACCCCCACCACCCCCACCATCCAGAGACGAAGGTTCTCCAAATTTTGGCGGGGAATCTTCATCATTGGGGAGTAGACTTCGTGAAGCCATGAGCGTTCCTCTTGGCGGCGGTACGCTATCGCCAGCCAAAGTTGGTAAGGGGTACGGGGTTCAGTGGACTAAAAAGTTTAATAAGGGCGGCAAAGCTAGTGCTGCCTCTAAACGTGCTGACGGCATTGCCCAGCGCGGTAAAACTAAAGGTCGGTACTTGTAATGCCAAGTAGCTCTAAAAAGCAACACAATTTCATGGAAGCGGTGGCTCACAACCCATCGTTTGCCAAGAAAGCAGGCGTCCCACAGTCTGTGGGCAAAGATTTTTCCATGGCTGATAAAGGCCGTAAATTTGCAAAAGGTGGCGATATGAAACACGAAGACGTAAAGATGGATAAGAAGATGATGCAGAAGGCCGTGAACAAACACGAAGGCCGTTTGCACAAAGGTCAGCCTATGACCAAGCTTGCCTCTGGTGGGTTTACACGCTCTGCTGATGGCATTGCTTCTAAAGGCAAAACCAAAGCCAAGCAAATCAAAATGAACTACGGCGGAAAGTGCTGAGTCATGAAAAAATATGCTGAAGGCGGCATTTATACTGCTGAAATGGGCCAGCCGCCCATGAATCCTGAAAGCGCTCCCCCTTCTAAGAAGCCAGCGCCCAAGGCTCAGCCCCCTAAAAAGTCTGTCCCAAAAGACACCGTGTTCCGTGAAGGAATGCCTGTCCCTCAAGACGTCGATGGCGGCTCTGCACCTCGTAAAAAGAAAATGGCTTCTGGTGGCTACACACGAGCAGCTGACGGTATAGCCCAGCGTGGTAAAACACGCGGAAAGATGTGCTAATCATGTTGGCCAGCCGTGGCATGGGGGCCATATCCCCAAGTAAAATGCCCAAGGGTGTTAAGAAAGCCCGAAGGGATGATACTGACTTCACGCAGTACGCTGAAGGCGGTAAGGTTGGCTTGTACGCCAACATCCATGCCAAACGTGCTCGCGGCGAAAAGATGCGTAAGCCCGGCCAGAAGGGTGCGCCCACTGCTCAGGCTTTTATTGACTCTGCAAAGACGGCTAAAAAATGACCACTACCGGATCCACCCTCTTTAATATGGACTTCACGGAGATTGCCGAGGAAGCATGGGAGAGGGCTGGACGTGAAATGCGTTCTGGCTATGACCTGAGAACTGCCCGTCGTTCAATGAATCTGATGACCATTGAGTGGCAGAACAAAGGTATCAACATGTGGACCATGGAGCAGGGTGTTATTAACCTGACCCCCGGCCTGTCTACATACGCATTACCTAAAGATACGATTGACCTGCTAGAACAGGTTATCCGTACTGGTCAGAATACATCGTCTACACAGGCCGATTTAACCATCACACGTATTAGTGTTTCTACTTATGCGACCATCCCAAACAAACTACAGCAGGCGCGACCGATTCAAGTCTGGGTCCAGCGTTTGTCTGGTGAAGTCAATCCTACAAGCTCTACGCTTGCAGCGACCATCAACTCCACGGACACCACGATCACGCTTAACTCGGTGGTTGGGTTAGCCGGAGCTGGATTTATTCGTTTAGACAACGAAGATATTTACTACACATACGTCACAGGCAATACTCTTGGCGGT
>Ga0222714_10006551_pt1 | contig 10849 bp, 10 predicted proteins | sample C33_3DmetaG_FD_165048 | JGI IMG/M metagenome (GOLD analysis project Ga0222714, IMG submission 165048) | Estuarine water microbial communities from San Francisco Bay, California, United States - C33_3D | ecosystem: Environmental > Aquatic > Marine > Unclassified | place: USA: California... | reverse complement strand
TGTCCCGGTAGGGCCATTTCGCTGTTTACCAATTATCACTTCAGCCTTATTCTTATCGAGCGTATCGGGATTGTAGACTTCGTCGCGGTATATAAAGAGAATCGTGTCGGCGTCTTGCTCAATCGCTCCAGATTCGCGTAAATCTGACATTACTGGGCGTTTGTTCGGGCGTTGCTCCAAAGATCGATTCAGCTGCGAAAGGGCGATAACTGGAACATTAAGTTCCTTTGCTAACCCTTTGAGTGATCTGGATATTTCAGAAATCTCAGTCGCCCTGTTTTCACCTTGTGAAGATGCAGACATCAGCTGCAAGTAGTCGACAACCAAAAGTCCGAGCTGACCATACTGACGGTGCAATCTTCTAGCTCGCGCTCTTAACTCGAGCGAATTTAAACCCGGCGTCTCATCAATATGGATAGGTGCGTCACTCAATCGACCAACAGCATTCGTCAATCTCCTCCAATCATCCTCTGCTAATCGACCCGTTCGCAAATCATGTGCGTTGATTTTTCCCAGCGAACTCAGCAATCGCATTGCGAGCTGACCCGCACCCATCTCCATCGAGAAAATACCTATCGGTAACCCAGCGTCCAGAGCAACGTGTTGTGCCATGTTTAGCGCAAGGGCAGTTTTACCCATCGATGGCCGCCCCGCAACGATCACCAAATCTCCCGCCTGAAAGCCTGATGTCATACGATCTAGATCGCTGAAACCAGTAGGCACTCCTGTAACATCAGAAGGATTATCCCTGTTGTAGAGCAAATCAATCCTCTCGACAACTCCAGTAAGAATAGGCTGCATATCCTGAAAGCCTTGACGAGTCCGAGCACCCTCTTCCGAAATTGAGAAAATTCTCGACTCAGCCTCATCGAGAAGCTGAGCAGCTTCCTGGCCCATGGGGTTATAAGCCGTATCGGCTATTTCAGTAGCTGTATTCGCTAATTTTCGGAGAATTGATCTTTCACGAACAATCTCGGCATATCGACGAATATTTGCTGCGGAAGGTGTGTTCTGAGCCAAAGCAGCAAGATACGAAAGACCGCCGACTTGCTCGAGCTCTTTGGTACTTTCAAGACTTTCAGCAACGGTTATAGCATCTGCCGGTTTATTAGCTCCGATGAGCTTCGTAATATGGCGGTAGATAATTTTATGATCCGCACGGTACAAGTCCGACTCATTCATAAAATCGGCAACGCGATCCCACGCAGAGTTATCCAGAAGTAATCCACCCAAAACAGACTGCTCCGCCTCCACTGAATGCGGAGGAACTTTGATCATCTGAACTTCGTTATCAAGCATGAAATTAATCTAGGAAAAGTATTCTGGGTTGGCATTAAGAATAGCATGCTATCGCAAGCACCGAGAAACGTATTACGCGGCTAACTGGCGGACAGGCGCAAAAAAAAAGCCACACGATAGGTGTGGCTTTTTTAAATTGACGCTATCTACGCCTCTGGAGTCACAGAAACAGTAATCGTTGCAGTGACCTCAGCATGTAGGCTAATAGCTATCTCAGCATCACCAATCTGCTTAATAGGTCCCGTTGGCATTTGGATTTGATTCTTATTAATCTCGTGCCCTTTTACTTTGAGCGCCTCAGCAATATCGTAGTGAGTCACTGAACCGAATAAGCGGCCGTCTACACCCGCTTTTTGTGCAATCTGGACACTAGCTCCATTCACTTTTTCAAACTTCGATTTCGCCTGAGCAAGAATCTCAGCTTGCTGCGCCTCAAGCTCTGCACGCTTTTGCTCAAATTCAGCTAGATTTTCTTTGGTTGCCCGCTTGGCTTTTCCGTGCGGGATCAAAAAATTTCGCGCGTATCCTTCTTTGACGTTAACGACGTCACCGAGGCGGCCAAGATTAACCACCTGCTCTAATAAAATAATTTGCATATCGAGCCTCCTGATTAGTGGTTATCTGAGTATGGAAGTAGAGCAAGAAATCGAGCTCTCTTTATTGCGACTGAGAGCTGTCGCTGGAAGCGAGAGCGCGTACCCGTGATGCGCGCCGGAATAATTTTTCCACCTTCACTGATGAAATCTTTCAAGATATCGGTATTCTTATAATCGACCCACTCGATCTTCTCTGCCGTGAATTTGCAGAATTTTCTGCGTTTAAATAACGGTCGGTTATTAGGCCGCTTTTTGTCGTTTTGCTTTTTATTAAATGGACGAGCCATAGTTTTCTCCAAGTATTCTTATTTTTTTCCGATCACAATATCCTGAACGTGGTACTTGATCGAAAAATAATTTTTTCCGCGATTTGCCAAAAATCCAGTTAAGCCAACTTCCGATCCCAATGCTATCTTGCTAACTTTCGCTGACAAATCCCCAATCGCCACACAATCTATTGATAACTTCACCAATCTTTTAAATCCAGCCTCACTAATCTCACCATCGTACTGAACTCGAAAATCTACGACTGGTGTTCCCGAAGGGGTTTCTCGAATTACATCTCTCGAGATGAGCTTGGCCTGGAGGTCAAACTGATTCACGCTATCAACTGATTATTTATGCCTCCTGTGGCTCAGGAGCTGTGTTCTCGCTAGGCACTTCATCTTTCGACTCTGGGGCAGGCTTACCAACAATCTGCTTCGCCTTCTCCTCCTTCATCATAATGGAGGGCTCAGTAACGGCAGCATCCATAGACACAGTCAGGTGTCGCAGCACCGCGTCGTTGAACTTGAAACCATTCTCTAGCTCTTTAAGAACGTCTTGACCACATTCTACGTTCATTAATACGTAGTGGGCTTTGTGTATTTTTTGAATTGGGTAGGCTAGCTGCCTTCTACCCCAGTCTTCGAGTCTGTGTACCACACCATTACCCGAAGTCACTTGATTTCTGTATCGCTCAATCATGGCGGGAACTTGCTCGCTCTGATCCGGATGAACGATAAACACGATCTCGTAATGCCGCATCTCTATCTCCTCATGGATAATTTAGAGGCTAAACGCCTCGAAAAAGCCCCCCTTCACGCGGATGAGGTGGGGCAAGGGACGCGAATTATATGCTTTTTTCAGTATTTTCTCAATCTTGATAGATAGTTACATATATTTTCGTCAGCCGTAACGTTAGGAGCTATACAGATGTTTCGTGAAGCCTTTTTTTACCAAATTTACTCTACACTGTCGGGATGCCTGAAGGGACTCCATTAATAGAAATTAGCGTTGGGAAAAGGTCTTGCGCCTAAGAATAGGCGCGCGCTCGAAGAACGTCCGAATGGCAGCAGCGACACATTCAGAAGAAGAGGTAGTCCCATCTCGCCGTTGGCTTGTGCTCCTTATCGTCCAAATAGTTACCTTGCTATTCGGGATGGCCATAACCGCCTCGACTATCGTGTTGCCACATATCCGAGGGGCACTATCCATCAACCATGACCAGGCAGCATGGACGGTTACGTTATTTCTCGTGGGCGCCGCAGTTGGAACTCCCATTACCGGTTGGCTTGCGGGAAAGCTTGGTTGGCGCAGACTGATGGTGACTACGCTGATCGGCTTTACTCTCTCTTCAATCGCTTGTGGTTTAGCGGGGAACTTAGGTGTTCTTCTCGTAGCAAGAACCCTCCAAGGACTATTCGGCGCGCCGCTAACCCCGTTGGGCCAAGGTATGTTACTCGCAACTTTTCCAAAGCGAATGCACGCCTTGGTTTTGATGTTATGGGGCGTGGGTGGGGTGATGGGACCGGTACTCGGCCCTATTCTCGGTGGAGTTGTTGGGGAGGCCCTGGGTTGGAGGTGGACCTTTTTATTTTTGGCACCGGTCGGATTGCTCGCCACGTTACTAGCACTTGTCGCTCTGGGGGATCAACAAAAAGGATCCTCAGGAAAACTTGGATTAATGGGATTTATTAGTCTCGCAACCGCAATGGGTGCACTTCAGTTAATGTTAGATCGCGGGCACAGACTGGATTGGTTCGAGTCGTTTGAAATCACGACTGAGCTTATATTGGCGCTCTTTGCCGCAGGATTATTCATACTACATACAGCGTGGTCCAAGAATCCCTTTATGCAAAAGGAATTGTTTTCCAATTGGAATTTCATGTTTGGGCTACTTGTGATGCTAGTTATGGGGGCGTTGAGCTATACACCGATCGCGCTCTTCCCAACATTATTGCAAGATCTACGAGAATATCCGGATGCCACGGTAGGTTTTATTCTATCTTCTAGAGGACTTGGAAATTTTGGCAGCTTCCTAATCGTCGTTCAATTCACAAAATATTACCCGCGACTCGCTCTTACTGTAGGAATATTACTGCAGGTTTGGGCCGGTTGGGCAATGTCTCGGCTGAATATCAATATGACCGACTGGGACATCATCTGGACAAACTTTGTACAAGGGTTTGGTTTTGGACTCGCCTACACCCCTATGACAGTCCTCGCATTTGCAACACTTCCAAATAAATTGGTAGTCCAGGGTGCATCCATGTTTAATCTCATGAGAAATTTTGGGAGTAGTCTTTTTATTTCTATCAGTATTTTGGTTTTATTAAGAACGACCGCAGCCAATTATGCCGGTCTCAGTCAGCTTGTTTCACCTCTCAATGAAAAGATCACCAACTCACCAATCTCCAGTACTTGGGGGTTAGAGAGCTTAGAGAGCCTCACAAGGCTGACTACTGAGATTGAACATCAGGCGCTCATTGGTGGTTACCTAAATGCGTTCGACCTATTCACCTGGGTTGCGCTAGCATCGGTGCCCCTTGCTTGGGTATTTAAATCTAAGTCGACTGGGACGCTAAAAACCTGATTAAGCTACGGCTCTAAGAACAGCGCAGGATCAACCGATTCCCCACCAAGGATGACGCCAAAATGTAGATGCGGGCCAGTAACCCTTCCAGTTGCCCCAACTAACCCGATCATATCCCCTGCTCTCACCGCTTGACCAACCGTCACATCAACCGCTTTGAGATGTGCGTAGAGCGTGAGGAACCCCTGACCATGATCTACGGTGACCATATTCCCAGAGAAAAAATAATTCCCAACATCAATCACAATTCCATCTCCCGCTGAGATCACTGGCTCTCCAGACGGAGCCGCAATATCCATACCCCGATGCGGCGATCGAGGTTGTCCATTAAAAAATCTGCGAAACCCAAACGAGGAGCTTATCTCCCCTTTACAAGGCACCTTCAATCGGAACGTACTTATATTTCTTTCGCTAAATGTTCTCTTCAACTGGGCGATGCGCGCACTTTCCCTGTTGTTTCTCTCCAAACTTTCCGAAGAGAGATCAACATGTTTTTTTGCAACCTTTAAATGCTGCTCGCCATATGGAAAAGAACCAATTGGAATACTCAGGTTAAGCGACTCATGGCCATCATCGGTATTCAAAATCAGTTCAGAACCCGTAGTTTGTGATAGAGAAATTCCCACAATGGCAAACCAGCGCATCTGATCTTTTACAACTGAAACTGGGTTTCCGGCATAGAGGACAACCGGCTTAACATCTCCCACTCCGAGGTCTACAACAGCAACCCCCCCAGGAGCCAATCGCTCTTTTGGCAACTCGACTGAGAACCCCTTAGGGACTGTCATCAAACATAACGTCGCGCAAACGACTGAACATAAAACTGTCGCCCGTAAGCTCGAGTACCGCAAAAGTTTATCGCTTCCTCAGTTTTAAAATTAAAAACACATTAAGAATTGATACAAACAGTGCAAAGATAAAGTGCAGCCGCGCCCAGAAAACCGTTGACCCGATAATCGAATTAATTACGTCGGTTTGATCATTGATGTGACTAAAAAGTAGCGATGCCACCGCTCGCAAACCTTCGAGATCTCCCGTTTTTGAAATCGCATCCTCTACGACAGGAGGTGGAGAGCGTAGCGCCTCCATATTCGGGAAAACCGAAAAATCGAGATACATAATTCCAGCTAGAAAAGACAGGTAGAGCAGTAATGCAACAACATTAACCCCTAAGAGAATTTTATACTGCATCTTCCTGACTCTGCTCTAACCCGAGACCGCATCTTTAATTTGGTCGATCGCCGCCGGATCCTCCAAGGTCGTCAAATCTCCAGGAGATTTTCCCTCCGCTATCGCTTGAATACTTCGTCTCAAAAGTTTCCCAGAACGAGTCTTCGGTAACATGGAGACGAAGTGCACATTGCGAGGCCGAGCAATCGCTCCGAGACTTTCATCGACTTTTTTCATAATCTCCTTGGCTTGGGTGCCCGCCTGATCTTGCTCTTCAACCAAAGACATATCTTTTGGCACCACAAAGGCTAAAGGCATCTGCCCCTTTAACTCATCTGCAACGCCAACCACAGCAACTTCGGCAACATTACCGTGCATCTGTATCGCCTCTTCGATCTCCCGTGTTCCTAAACGATGACCTGCGGTATTAATCACATCATCGGTACGGCCCAAAATAAAATGGTAACCATCCTCATCGCGAATACCCCAGTCAAAAGTCGAGTAAACCAATTTATTTCTGAATGTTGAAAAATACGTATTCACGAATCGCTCATCGTCTCCCCACACGGTGGTCATACAACCAGGAGGTAACGGAGGAACAATTGAAACCAACCCTTTCTCGTTTGCATCGCACTCCGACGCATCATCTTCTCTCAACACTTTAAGCTCGTACCCATAAGCAGGAAATGATGGGCTACCAAATTTTATTGGAGTTTTTTCGATACCCAGCATCGAAGTCAGAATCGGCCAGCCTGTTTCTGTCTGCCAAAAATGATCGATCACTGGTTTATTGATTGCAGATGAAATCCAAGAGTGCGTTGGTTCATCCAACGGCTCTCCCGCCAGAAAGAGATGCTTCAGCGAAGAAATATCATATTGACTCAAATATTTTGGATCCTGCTTCTTCAAAACACGAATCGCCGTTGGCGATGAGAACATCACGCGAACATTATATTTTTCAACCAATTTCCACCAAATGCCTGCGTCTGGAGTCGTAGGCAACCCTTCGTACAGGATCGTGGTCATTCCCATGATCAATGGAGCGTAAACAATGTATGAATGCCCCACTACCCATCCGATATCGGAAGTTGTAAAAATCGCCTCTCCCGCAGCACCATCGTAGATATGTTTAATCGAGGAGGCGAGCGCAACTGCATATCCACCAGTGTCACGCTGCACCCCTTTTGGCTTTCCAGTGGTACCAGACGTGTAGAGAATGTAGCTAGGCTCACTAGATTCAACCCAGGTGACGTCCACCGAGACCCCTTCAAATATCTCTGCAAGAGCTTGGTAATCAAAATCCCGTCCCTCAACCATACTCATTCCTTCGACGAGACCTCGATTAACCAAAATCACCGTCTCGGGCGGAGAAGAGGCCAATGAAATTGCATCATCGACTAACCCCTTATAAGGAATCACCCTACCGCCTCGTAATCCTGCGTCAGAGGTAACCATGACCTTCGGCGCACAATCATCGACTCGTTGCGCAAGGCTAGCGGATGCAAATCCCCCAAAAACAACTGAGTGAATAGCCCCAAGTCGAACTGTTGCAAGCATGGCAAATATCGCCTCCGGGATCATGGGCATATAAATCAAAACTCGATCCCCTCTCCCAACGCCTTTTGCGCGTAACACTGCCGCAAATTTATTTACTTCTCTAGATAAATCAGAGTAGGAAATCGAGCATTCTGTATTCGTCTCAGTTGAGACATAGACAATTGCAGCTTGATCACCTCTCTCTTCAAGGTGGCGGTCGATAGCGTTAAAACAAAGATTCGTTTCCCCATTTACAAACCATTTTGCGAAGGGTGGCTTGCTATAGTCGAGGACTGCATCAAATTTTTTGTTCCAGTGGATTGCTTTCGCCTCGTTCGTCCAAAAGGCGTCACGCTTGTCGAGTGAGTCACTGTGAATTTGTTGAATTTTTTTCGACATTACTTCCCCCATAGCAAAAACTTAGTGACTAAGCGACCTTAACCACAACCCGTCCTCGCAACGCCGACTGCATGAGCTTAGGGAATACAGAAGGCAGATTATCAAACTCAACCGTTTGAACAATGTCACTTAAATGAGCAGGCTTCATATCAGAACCTAGACGCCCCCACACTTTTCTTCGAACAAGGGATTTTGCGTTAACCGAGTCGATCCCCAAGAGACTCACTCCTCGAAGGATAAATGGCATAACCGTCGTATTAAACTTGAAACTCGATGCGAGTCCAATCGATGCAATGGCACCCCCGACCTTCATACCACTCGCGATCCAAGAGAGGATATCCCCACCTAGATTATCGACAGCGCCCGCCCACGTCTCTCTCGCAAGAGGTTTAATTTTTTCGAGATCGATCGAATCACGCAGAAGAATTTCGCTGGCACCAAGATTTTTTAAATACCCTTCCTGGTCACTCTTTCCAGTCATCGCAGTAACCGAGTAACCAAGTCCCGAGAGAATATCAACTGCAATACCACCCACACCACCGGTGGCACCATTCACGACAACCGGACCAGCAGACGGCGCTAACCCGTCATGCTCCATACGCTCGACCGCAAGACCCGCGGTGAAACCGGCAGTCCCAAGCGCCATGGATGAGAACAAATCTAAGCCTTTGGGCATGGGAACAACCCATTCCGCCGGGATACGCGCATACTCAGCATAACCACCATGGTGCGCCACTCCGATATCGTAACTCGTGGCAATCACTTCATCACCCACAGAAAATTCGCTCGATGAAGATTCAACGACTGTTCCCGAGAGATCAATGCCGCCAATACACGGAAACCTTCTGATAATTTTCCCAGCTCCAGTAGCAGCCAATGCGTCCTTGAAGTTGACCGAGGAATAGGCGGTTTTGATTACTACCTCACCCGCATCAAGGTCAGTCAGGTTCATTTGTTTAAAGCCACTTACGACCTTCCCGTCAACTTCTTCAATTAAAAACGCATTAAATTTGTCCATCACCTTCTCCTAAAATTTCGCTAAATACTGTTTATATTGCCCGAGATGCTCAAGGAGTATGTGGCTCCGACAAGTATCTTCTCGACTGCATCTCAATTAGGCGTGATTCGGTTCTCTCCTTCTCAGGTCCACCGAGAGCATCCGCAAAAATATCAGGTATTGCATCATGAGATGAGAGAATCAATTTTACACGCCGATCATAAAATTCATCCACAAGCCAGGTAAATCGCCGCCGTTCATTGTCATTATGGCTAGCAAACGATGGGATTTTACTAATCAACACCGTTTGAAACTCTTTTGATAATTCAATGTAGTCATCTTTGCCTCTAGGGCCCTCACAGATGCCGCGAAACGTAAACCAAATCAAATCCTCTGACATTGCTTCATAAGGAATACTACGCTCATTAAGACTAATGACACCGGGCTCACCGATGGCCTGTGACAAGGATTTCATCAACACGCGCATCTCGCCATCAGTCCTTTCATCATCTCCCAGAAAAAATACCCCTGACTTTTCAAGTGACGCTAATCGATAATCATTTCCACCATCGAGATTAACGACATCCATCCTGTTTTTTATAAGCTCAATCGTTGGTAAAAATTGAACTCTTTGCAACCCGTGTTCGTAGAGGCGATCAGGCTCCCAATTTGCGGTCGTGACAATCGTGACATTTTGTTCGAATAACGCGTCAAGCAGATTTCGCATAATCATCGCATCTCCAATATCAGAGATGTGAAACTCATCAAGACAAAGCAACCTGACATCTCGAGAAAACTCTCGACCAATGAAGCGAAGTGGGCTTTCAGTTCCCTGCAGCTCTTTTAAACGATGATGCACCTCCTGCATGAACCGATGAAAATGCACTCTTCGCTTTTTAGAGATCTCAACGCTTTCAAAGAACAAATCCATCAAGAAAGTTTTTCCTCGACCCACTCCACCCCAAATATAGATACCTTTAGGCGAATGGCTCTTCCCAAAAAACCTTTGAATAAAAGACTTCTCTTTCGAGTCTTCAACGAGATGGTTATTTAAATCTTGAAGCTTCTCTACGGTATCGCGCTGGGCTCCATCAAGCAAATATTCAAGGTGATTCGATCGCGCTTCGACAAAGCTAACAATTGACTGAGTCAACGGGGTTCTCCAACTGCATCATTCATTTCAAAGAAACACCACTACCCCTAAACACATGCGCTCAGAGGCCCGAATGATTCTCTCACAAACTCAGATATCGCCCATCAACGCCGAGAGCCGCTTCATGCATCGCTTCAGATAACGATGGATGAGCGTGAACAATTCTTGCAATATCTTCGGACGTTGCGCCAAATTCCATCGCCACGACGGCCTCAGAGATTAATTCAGAGGCGTACGGCCCAATAACATGTACCCCTAAAATTTGATCCGTTTCCGCGTGGGCGATCATTTTTACAAATCCGTGCGTATCTCCGATCGCCTTCGCCCTGCCACTCGCAATAAAGGGGAATTGACCAATTCGGAAAGGTACACCTTCGGCCTTTAAATCCTGTTCGGTTCGCCCCACCCATGCGATTTCCGGTGACGTGTAAATGACCCATGGTATCGTGTCCAGATTTACATGTCCTTCTTGCCCGGCTATTTGCTCGGCAACTGCGACCCCTTCTTCGGAGGACTTATGTGCCAACATCGGCCCACGCACGACGTCACCGATCGCGTAAATATTTTTGACGCCAGTTACATTGTGCTCATCCACAACAATATAACCCCTGTCATCAACCGTGATGCCCACTTTATTGAGTCCCAATCCATCGGTATTTGGAACGCGACCGACCGCGACAACCACACGATCACATTCAATCGTGGTTTCGCTTTGGCCATCGTCATAGACCACACTGATATTATTTTTCTTGGGGTCAAGTTTTTTCAGCGTACAGCCCAGTTTGATTTCAAGACCAACAACTTTGGTGAACACCCGAAACGCCTCTTTGGAAATCGCCTGATCT
>Ga0222714_10006550_pt1 | contig 10850 bp, 12 predicted proteins | sample C33_3DmetaG_FD_165048 | JGI IMG/M metagenome (GOLD analysis project Ga0222714, IMG submission 165048) | Estuarine water microbial communities from San Francisco Bay, California, United States - C33_3D | ecosystem: Environmental > Aquatic > Marine > Unclassified | place: USA: California... | reverse complement strand
TTTGCTCCAGCTGCAGCTGGCCCCACTCGATGTTCAGTCGATCCCGCTCTGCCGCCAGGCGCTCCAGCTCGACGAACAGCATGCGCGCCTGATGGCGGGAATCGACCACCGCCACCGCCGAGACCAACACGGCGAGCCACAGGACCGGCAGCAGCAGACTGGTGAGCCTGGGCAGCCTCATGCTGCAATCCTCTCGGCGGCACGCAGCACTGCACTGCGAGCGCGCGGATTGCGCCGCACTTCCTCCTCGCCGGGAAACACCGCACGACCCACCAGCCTCAACCTCGCCCGCGCCGCCTCCGGGACCACGGGCAACCCGGCCCAGGCGGGGTCGTCACGGGACTGGTCGCGCAGGAAGCGCTTGACCATGCGGTCCTCCAGCGAGTGGAAACTGATCACCGCGAGCCGCCCGCCCGGCGCGAGCGCAGCCACCGCCACAGGCAACACGCGCTCGAGTTGCCCCAACTCATCGTTGATCTGGATGCGCAGCGCCTGGAAGGTACGGGTAGCCGGGTTCTTGCCCGGCTCCCACCGGGGCACTGCGGCGGCCACCAGGCGCGCCAGGTCGGCCGTGGTCTCGATCGGCTGGGCGGAGCGAGCGGTAACGATGGCCCGGGCAATGCGGCGGGCGAAACGCTCCTCGCCGAAACGGGCGATCACCATGGCAAGCTCCCGCTCTTCGACCTCAGCCAGCCACTCGGCGGCGCTTTGACCCGTTCCGGGATCCATGCGCATGTCCAGCGGGCCCTGACGCTGAAAGCTGAATCCGCGCCCGGGCGTATCGAGTTGCGGAGAGGAGACGCCGAGATCGAGCAGGATGCCGTCGGGCTGCCGGCCCGCCGCCTCGAGCGCCGTATCCAGGGCGGCGAAATCTGCGTGGACCACTGTGACGCGCGGATCCCGACCGATGTGTTCCCTGGCGCAGGCGACGGCCTCAGGATCCCGATCGATGACAAGCAGCGTCCCCCTGTCTCCAAGCCTGGCCAGGACGGCCTCCGCGTGGCCGCCGCGCCCGTAGGTGGCGTCCACGTAGAACCCGTCTCCCTTCACCGCCAGCGCCTCGAGGGTTTCCTCGAGCAGCACTGGCACGTGCTCCCTTCCGACTTCAACCTCCACCGCGCAGCGCGCTTACAGCGAAAGCGACGCAAGCTCCGGCGGCAGGTCGCTCGCCGACTGCGTAGCCTCCAGCCAACGGTCGCGGTTTCCTTCCCAGATCGTCTCGTCCCACAACTCGAAGCGGGCACCCTGCCCGATCAGCATCGCGTCACGCTCGAGGCTGGCGAACTCCCGCAGCTTCGGCGGCAGCAGCAGGCGGCCGTGACCGTCGAGCTCGACATCAGTGGCATAGCCAACCATCAGACGCTGCAAGCGACGGGTGGACTCGTGCAGGGTCGGCATGCGCATGAGCTTGCGCTCGACCTCCTCCCAGTCCGGCAGTGGGTAAAGCAGCAGGCACTTGTCGCGGTCGACGGTGACCACCAGCCGACCCTGCGAGCGTTCCGCAATACGGTCGCGATAGCGGGTTGGCATGGCCATCCGCCCTTTCGCATCCAGAGTGACTTTGTTGGCGCCTCGAAACACAACCTTGGAACGGGACGGCGTCCCATTTCCTCCCACTTTTTACCACTCTTCGCCACTATAGGGCCGGAAAGGCACTGGGTCAACGGGTCCCGCAAAAAAATCTTCTTGTGTCTCATAGACTTAGGCCCGGTCACCAACCCTTTAATCGGGCCCGAAACGGGATCAATAAATCAAAGAGTTACAAACGCTTATTGTCGCGCTTGGTGAGGTATCGGGTACAAACGGACTGAATGCCGGTCAGGCATCAGGCGGGTGGTTGAAAGTGGGAGCCGGCCGATAAGCCGGGTTCTGTCGGGGGCAACCATTCATCTGGGACGCCCGTCACCGGACGCCTCTAGCAGCCTACCCGGAAGCGCGCGCGGGCCACGCGTCGCAGCCTTGCGGCTGCCTGCTTCCCTATTTGGCCTTGCTCCAGGCGGGGTTTGCCGTGCCGCCGACGTTGCCGCCGACGCGGTGCGCTCTTACCGCACCCTTTCACCCTTGCCGTCGCGCCGAAGCGCGCTTGGGCGGTTTGCTTTCTGTTGCACTTTCCGTGGGCTTTCGCCCCCCAGGGGTTACCTGGCGCCTTGCCCTGCGGAGCCCGGACTTTCCTCCATTTCCCATTGGAAAACAGCGGTTGCCTGGCCGGCTCCCGCATTCAATATAGGGCCTGTGCAGTCGCTAATCCACCTTTGTGAGTTCGAGCGCCAGACGGTAGCAGGCGTTGCGCGGCAGTCCGGTCAACTCGGCAGCCAGACTGGCCGCCTGGGAAGGCGACAGATGTTTCAGGAGCTTTGGCAGCAACTCCGCCAGTTGCGCCTGTTCCGTAGCAGAGTCCCGGTCTTCGGCCCCGGCCACCACCACCGTCAACTCGCCCCGGGTGAGGTCGGGCTCGGCAGCTGCCCTGCGCGCGAGTTCGCCCACGGGTCCCCTGCACACCTGTTCGTAACGCTTGGTCAATTCACGGCCCAGAGCGCCCTCCCGCGCCACCCCGAAGACGACCGCACAGTCCTCCAGCATGGCCTGCAGTCGCTGACCACTCTCGTAGAACACCAGGGTTCGTGGCTCCGCCGAGAGTTGCGCGAGTCGGCTGCGTCGTGCTGCTGTCCGCGCTGGCAGAAAGCCCTCGAAACAGAACCGGTCGCTCGGCAGCCCCGACAGGGTCAAGGCCACGATGGCCGCACAGGGCCCGGGCAGGGCGGTCACCTCCACACCCGCCGCGATCGCCGCGCGGACCAGGCGAAATCCGGGGTCGCTGACCAGCGGCGTACCGGCGTCGCTGACCAGCGCCACCGATTGTCCCGCCTGCAGGCGCTCGACGATCCCCGCCGCGCGCGCGCGCTCGTTATGCTCGTGCACCGACAGGAGCGGCCGCGAGATGCCGAGCCCGCTGAGCAACTGACCGGTTCGACGGGTGTCCTCCGCGGCAACGAGGTCCACGGCCCCCAGGACCTGCCGCGCACGGTCACTCAGATCACCGAGATTGCCGATGGGTGTCGCCACCAGGTAAAGCACGCCGCTCATGGCGCCTATAATGAACCCACACGCCCCCGCGCGGCACCTCACCACTCCCAGACCAGGATCGACATGCCATTCCCCGCCCCGTCCCGACTGCAAGCTTTTGCGCTCACCCTCGGCCTGCTTACCCTCGCCGCATGCGCCCCCATGGACTCGCTGCGCAAGCCTCCCCGGGAGCGAGCGAGCGTGGAGCGCGACCAGGTCGGCGAGGCCGATAGCCCGGCGACTCGCCCGCGGGCAGCGGCAGCGGCAGGTAATGGCCGGATCGCTCTATTGCTGCCCCTGTCTGGCCGGGCCGCCTCGGCGGGCGAGGCAGTACGCACCGGGTTTCTCGACTCCTTCTACGCCCTGCCCGAGGCCAGCCGACCCTCGGTGCGGGTATACGACGTGGCCCCCAGCGATGCGCCGAGCGCCTACCTGCAGGCTGCCGCTGACGGGGCTCAGGTCATCGTGGGGCCGCTGACCCGGGAAGAGGTCACGGCGCTGGCCGACACTACCGACGGTCGCATCACCACCCTCGCACTCAATTTCCTGCCCGACGAGCGGGTCACACCCTCTAACTTTTACCAGTTTGCCCTGTCTCCCGAGGACGAGGCTCGCGCTGTTGCCAGGCGAGTGGTCGCGGACGGACTGCCCACTGGCGTCACCCTGCTGCCCGCCAACGACTGGGGACGCCGGGTAAGGCAGGCCTTCAGCGAGGAGCTCGCGGCCCTTGGTGGCGTGGTGCTCGACGCCGAAGCCTACGCCTCTGGCACCACCGACTTCAGCGAGATCATTCCGAGGCTCATGAAACTCCGGCCCGCAGGTCGCTCTGGCGGCAAACGCGTCTATCAGCCCCGTCAGGACGCTGGTTTCGTATTCATTGGCGGACCACCGGTGGCGGCGCGCCTGATCCGCAGCCAGCTGCGCTTCAATTTTTCAGGCCGCATCCCATCCTACAGCCTGTCCGACGCCTACGAGCCCTCTGGCAGCGACAACCTGGACCTGACCGGCGTGACCTTTCCGGACATGCCGTGGGTGCTCGACACTGAGGGGCCAGTCGCGGCAAGGCGAGAAGCGTCCCTGCGGAGCTGGCGAACGCAGGGGCAGCCCGGCACCCGACTGCACGCCTTCGGGATGGACGCCTTCGCGGTGGTCATGGAACTGCGCAAGGGCGGCCGCGCCTTCGAACAGCCCCTGGCCGGCATGACCGGCGAACTCCGCCTGGATGACACGGGACGGGTGCGCCGGACGCTGGCCTTTGCCCGCGTTCAGGATGGCAAGGCCCTCCCCCTCCTGCCCTGAATCAAAGCGACCCCCGCATCTTGAGTCCGGCCGACGGGCCGAGACCCTGGCTGCGGAGTACCTGCAGTCGCTCGGCTACCGCCTGCTCGCCCGCAATTGCCGCTTCCGCTGCGGCGAACTGGACATCGTGGCCCTCGATGAATCAGTGCTGGCCATCGTGGAAGTGCGTTATAGGTCGGGCGGCCGCCACGGGGGCGGGGCAGGCAGCGTCACCCCCACCAAGCAGCGCCGGCTGATGCGGGCCGCTCACACCCTGCTCCTGCACAATCCCGCGCTGGCCCGGTTGCCGGCGCGCTTCGACGTGGTGGAAGTGTCCGGACCAGCGGACCGTATGCGCTGCCGGTTGCTGCGCGATGCCTTCCGGCTTACTTGACGACCGACAGTTTCGGGCGCCCTGAGGGCACTGGAGACTCCGGCGGAGACGTTGAAGACGGCGGTGGTTCCTCGTCCTCCGGAAACAGCATGCCTTCGCCGGTCTCACGGGCGTAGATGCCCATCACCGCAGTGGTGGGCAGGCGCACCCTGCGGGTCACGCCGCCGAAGCGGGCCCCGAATTCCACCCAGTCGTTGCCGAGTGACAGTCCATCGGTGGCTTGCCAGCTGACGTTGAGGACCAGCTTGCCGTCCCGCTCATGCCCTGGGGGTATCTCGATACCGGGTGCCTGGGCATCCACCAGCAGGTGCGGCGTCTGGCCGTTGTCGCTCATCCACTCGTGCATGGCCCGCAGGAGGTAGGGCCTGCGCGAGGTCGGCGCCGACTCTGTCACGGCTCAGCGCACGTCCTTCCAGTATTCCTTCTTCTGCAGCCAGGCCAGCAGGAACAGGACCAGCAGGAACAGCACGACCCAGACACCCAGGCGCTCTCGCTTGGCCTTGACCGGCTCGCCCATGTAGTCGAGGAAATTAACCGTATCGCGCACGAAGTCATCGTACTGCTCCGGCGTCAGTTCACCGGGTGCTCCGGCCTTGAAGCCGACCAGGTGTTGCTCGGTCACGCCGTCCTCACGGGTGACCAACTCATACTCGGCCTCCTGCAGGCCCTGGAGGTTCGCCAGCACGTGGGGCATGGCGGTATTGGCCAGCACGGTATTGTTCACCCCGGTCGGTCGCGAGGGGTCTGCGTAGAAACCGTGAAGGAAGGCTGAGAGATAGTCCACCCCACGGCTGCGGGCAATCAGGGACAGGTCTGGCGGCGCCTTGCCGAACCATTCGGCAGCCTGGGCGGCCGGCATGGCGCTGAGGATGACGTCGTGCGGCTTGCCGCCGGCCAGCATGAGGTTTTCTTCCAGTACCTGTTCGCTGATGCCCAGGTCGGCAGCCAACCGGTTCCAGCGCATGTACTGGGCCGAGTGGCAGCCCATGCAGTAATTGGCGAAGTTCCGGGCCCCGCGCTGCAGGGACGGCGTGTCGTGGATGTCGGTCCCGGCATCCGGGTAGCTGCCGCCACCTGCCGCCATCACCGGCGGCGCAAGGCTCAGGGCGAGGGCCAGGACGAGGCCGCGATCAATGCGCATGGTAGGTGACCCTCTCAGGCTCTGGCTTGTGGCTGTCGATGCGGGTGAACCAAGGCATCAGCAGCAGGTAAGCGAAATAATAGATAGTGCCGATAACCGACAGCGTCTTGAACGGCTCCACCGCGGGCATGAGGCCGCAATAGCCGAGCACGACAAACCAGATCACGAAGAGCGCCAGAGCGATCTTGTAGATCGGACCCCGATAGCGGATGGAGCGCACGGGCGAGCGATCCAGCCAGGGCAGGAAGAACAGCAGCACGATCGCCGCACCCATCACCAGCACGCCCCACACCTGGGTGCCGAGGAAAGCCGGCACCGCCCGGAGCATCGCGTAGAAGGGCGTGAAGTACCACACCGGCGCGATGTGCTCGGGGGTCTGCATGGGATTGGCCGGCTCGAAATTCGGCGCCTCCAGGAACAGGCCGCCCAGGGTGGGCGCGAAGAACACCACGGCGCAGAACAGCACCAGGAAGGCGGTCAGCCCCATGATGTCCTTGACCGAGTAATACGGATGGCTGGGGATGGAATCCAGCGGGTGCCCGTCTGGACCCTTGTGCTTCTTGACGTCGATGCCGTCCGGGTTGTTCGAGCCAACCTCGTGCAGAGCCAGCAGATGGGCCACCACCAGGAAGACCAACAGCAGGGGTAGCGCAATCACGTGCAGCGCGAAGAAGCGGTTGAGCGTGATATCCGAGATGTAGAAGTCGCCGCGGATCCACTCGACCAGCCCTGCGCCGATCACCGGCAGCGTACCGAACAGGGAGACGATCACCTGTGCGCCCCAGTAGGACATGTTGCCCCACGGCAGCAGGTAGCCGAAGAAGGCCTCGGCCATCAGCACCAGATAGATGACCATGCCGAAGATCCACAGCAGTTCACGCGGCTTGCGATAGGAGCCGTAGAGCATGGCGCGGAACATGTGCAGGTAGACGACCAGGAAGAACGCCGACGCACCGGTCGAATGCAGGTAGCGGATCAGCCAACCCCACTCCACGTCCCGCATGATGTACTCGACCGAACCAAAGGCCTCGGCCGCCGAGGGCTTGTAGTTCATGGTCAGGAAGATGCCGGTGACGATCTGCAACACCAGCACGAACAGCGAGAGCGACCCGAACAGGTACCAGTTGTTGAGGTTCTTGGGGGCGTAGTACTTGCCCCACTGCTCCTCCCACATCCGGGTCAGCGGAAAACGGGCATTGATCCATCCGAGGAGGGTTCCGTCCTCGGCCGGGGTATTTGCATTGGCCATCAGGCAGCCCTCGACTGGTCGGCGCCGACCAGGATGTGGTTGTCATCGACAAAGGCGTAGGGCGGCACTGCGAGGTTGGTGGGTGCCGGCACGCCCTTGAATACTCGCCCGGAGAGGTCGAACTTGGAACCGTGGCAGGGACAGTAGAATCCACCCGGCCAGTCGGCGCCGAGTTCGGCATCGCCCGGAGTGAAGCGGCTGAGCGGCGCGCAGCCGAGGTGGGTGCACACGCCGAGTACCACCAGGTATTCAGGCTTGAGGGCTCGCGCCGGATTGCGGGCGAAGTCGGGTTGCTCGGAGGACTCAGACCCCGGATCGGCGAGCAGCGGATCGACCGCGTCGAGCGCGCCGACCATCTCCTGACTGCGGCGGACCACCCAGACCGGTTTGCCTCGCCATTCCACCTTGAGCATGGAGCCGGTCTCGAGTTTGGAGATATCGATCTCCACCGGCGCACCCAGGGCCTTGGCCCGTGCGCTGGGTTTCCACGACGCCAGGAAGGGAGCAGCCGCGAAGGCCGCGCCCACGGCGCCGGTGAGTGCGGTCGCAGCGGTCAACAGTTGCCGCCGTCCCTTGTCCACTTGCTCGGTCATCAGACACCTCTGGTCCTGCACACACGTCCGCCCGTGGCCGCCGCCAGGGCTGACCACGCTGGGCTGCAAGGGCCCATGGGGGGGTGCGCAAATTATACATGCGCGGCCGGATGCTGCACCCACCCTCGCCGTGACCGATAATAAGCCCGTGAAGTTCCTATCCTGGACACGTTGGGCCCTGCCCTGGGTTGCGCTCGGCCTCGCTACGGCCAGCCTGCTGCTGCTGCTCGATGACCGGCGGGCCGGCGTGTCCGCACCTTCGAGCGCATCCGCAGAGTCGGCCACGCCCGGTGGGTCGGCGCCGCCCCCCAACGCGTTGGATCAGCCGGACGGGCCGATCCCGGGCGGGCCAGGCACTGGCGACTACAGCGCGGCGGTAGAGCGCTCGGCCCCTGCTGTGGTGAACATATTCACGGAGCGCGTGGTGCGACTGCCGAACGCACAGAACCTGCCCCGTGGCCTTGCACCCTTCATGGGTGAGATGTGGGGCGCCTACCAGGAACGGGTCGAGCGCAGCCTCGGCTCCGGGGTCATCTACGATGATCGCGGGCACGTGGTCACCAACTATCACGTCGTCGCCAGCGCCACCCAGGTCAGCGTGCAACTCCGCGACGGTCGCGACCTGCCCGCACGCCTCGTCGGCAGTGACCGCGACACCGACCTGGCCGTGCTGCAGGTGGAAGGCAGCAACCTCCCGGTCGTGCCACTGGGCCGCTCCGATGGCCTGCGGGTCGGCGAGCCGGTACTGGCCATCGGTAACCCGCTGGGCCTCGGGCAGACGGTCACCCAGGGCATCGTCAGCGCCACCGGCCGGGGGCGGCTGGGCGTATCGACCTTCGAGAGCTTCATCCAGACCGACGCGGCCATCAATTTCGGCAACTCGGGCGGGGCCCTGGTCAACGGCCAGGGCGAACTGGTGGGCATCAACACCGCGGTCATCGCCCGCAACGCCGGCATCGAGGGTATCGGCTTCGCCATTCCGGTCGACCTCGCCCGCGGCGTGGTGGATGCCATCCTGCGCGATGGCCGGGTGATTCGCGGCTGGATCGGCATCCGGCCGCAAGCGTTGAAGCCCGAGGAAGCTCGGCAGTTCGGCTATCCGGAAGGCTCGGTTATCGTCACCGGCGTCTACCGCGGAGCCCCTGCGGCCAGCGAGGGGATGCGACCGGGCGACGTGATCACCGAACTCGACGGCAAGACGGTCAACGGTGCTGAGGACCTGCTGGCCCGGATTGCAAGTACTGCACCAGGCGGGAGCCTGATGGTGACGGTCAGACGGGGACCGCCGTTCGAGGCCCGCACCCGCGAATACGTGCGCAAGATTCCGGTCATCGAGCGACCCGCCGAAGCCGCTGCCTCAAGCTGAGCGTTCAGTACGGGTCGCCGGCCACCCGCTCGATTCGTGCGCCCAAGGCCGCCAGCCGTTCCTCGATCCGCTCGTAGCCCCGATCGATGTGGTACACGCGCTGCACTTCGGTGACGCCCTCGGCCACCAGCCCGGCCAGCACCAGCCCCGCCGAGGCCCTCAGGTCGGTGGCCATCACCGGTGCACCGGACAGCCGCTCGACGCCATGGATGACCGCCGTATGCCCGTCGATGCGGATATCGGCACCCAGGCGACGCAGCTCCTGCATGTGCATGAAACGATTCTCGAAGATGGTCTCGATCACCGTACCGACCCCGGCGGCCACGCAGTTAAGGGCAGCGAACTGCGCCTGCATGTCGGTCGGGAAGCCCGGATGCGGGCTGGTGCGCAGGTCCACCGACCGCGGTCGATCGCGCATCTCCAGCTCGATCCAGTCCGCACCTGCCGATATGGCGGCGCCGGCCTCAGCCAGTTTGGCCAGCAAGGCATCGAGGTGGCCGGGCACCACGTTGGTGACCCGTACGCAGCCCCCGGTGATGGCCGCCGCCACCAGGAAGGTGCCCGCCTCGATGCGATCAGGCAGGACCGTCCAGCTCGCACCCTGCAGGGACTCCACGCCCTCGACTTCGATGGTGTCGGTGCCGGCCCCACCGATGCGGGCCCCCATGGCGGTCAACGCGCCAGCGAGGTCCACCACCTCAGGTTCGCGCGCAGCGTTCTCGATGACGGTCACGCCCTCGGCGAGGCAAGCGGCCATCAGCAGGTTTTCGGTACCGGTCACCGTGACGGTCTCGAGCACCAGGCGCGCCCCGCGCAGGCGGCTCGCCGTCGCCTCGATGTAACCGCCCTCGATGGCGATCTCGGCACCCAGTGCCCGCAGCCCCTCGACGTGCAGGTTGACCGGTCGCTCGCCGATGGCGCAACCCCCGGGCAGCGCCACCCTGGCCCGGCCGTAGCGGGCCAGTAGCGGACCGAGCACCAGCACCGAGGCTCGCATGGTCCGCACCAGGTCGTAGGGCGCCTCGGGATCACAGGCGACCGGCGGATGCACCACCAGCGCGCCAGGGCCTGGATGCTCGATCCGCGCGCCCATCTGCTCCAGCAGGCGACACAGCGTGCGAACGTCGCGCAATTCGGGCACGTTGGCGAGACTGAGGGGCCCGCAACCCAGCAGCCCGGCGGTCAGGATGGGCAGTGCGGCATTCTTGGCGCCGGCCACCCGGACCTCGCCGGACAGGCGTACCCCGCCCTCAATGCGGAACTTGTCCATGCGGGTGGAGGGCTAGCCCTGTCCCCGGACGGACCATTCTTCTGGCGAGGGGGTATCGAGGGTGAGCGCGTGCACCTCCCCACCCATGGCCGCACCGACGGCGGCGTAGACCAGCTGGTGCCGCTTGAGTGTCCTGAGGCCAGCGAACTGGGGCGCGACCACCAGCGCCTCGAAGTGCACGTCATCGCCCGAGCGGACGTCCACCTGCGCACCAGGCAGGCCGGCCAGAATCCGACGCTTGAGCTCATCCGCAGTCATGACCATGTCCTCGGGCAGGCAGGCGCGCATGGTAGCAAAGGCCGCCGGTGTATGATCATTCCCATGAACCGCGAGGTGGATGACGCAAGCTGGCTGGTCGCCGGGAGGAGAGCCCTGGCGGTGGAAGCCGACGCTATCGCTGCGGTGGCCAGCCGGTTAGGCGCTGAATTCGCCCGGGCCGGGCAGTTGTGCCTGGCCTGTCGCGGCCGCGTGGTGGTAACCGGCATGGGCAAATCCG
>Ga0222714_10006549_pt1 | contig 10852 bp, 14 predicted proteins | sample C33_3DmetaG_FD_165048 | JGI IMG/M metagenome (GOLD analysis project Ga0222714, IMG submission 165048) | Estuarine water microbial communities from San Francisco Bay, California, United States - C33_3D | ecosystem: Environmental > Aquatic > Marine > Unclassified | place: USA: California... | reverse complement strand
AGGGTATGGACAGAAGTATTGCGTCCAACATTATCAGATAAAAATGGTAGAGCAATGTTTTTAGGCACACCAAGAGGCGTAGGATCATTCAGCCATGAAATGTTTATTATGGCAGAAAACACAGATAACTGGGGTGCTCATTCATACACAACATTGGATGGCGGAAATGTTCCTGAAGATGAAATAGAACAAGCAAAACGTGATATGGATGAAAAAACATTTCAACAGGAATATCTAGCAACGTTCAATACCTACAGTGGTGTGGTATACTATAACTTTGATAGAAGTTACACACTTAAATCACATCCTAATCCAGATGTTAGAGAATTACACATAGGACAGGATTTTAACGTTGGAAATTTAGCCAGTGCTATTGCTGTTATTGAAAATAACAAGATTTATTTTATTGACGAATTATTATTAAACAGTTCAAGCACAGTTGATACCTGTGATGAACTAAAAAGACGTTATCCAAATTCAAGAATTATAATGTATCCAGATCCTGCCGGAAAAGCATTAAAAACAAGTGCAGGAGGAAAAACAGATATTTCAATCTTACAAAATGCCGGCTTTGCTGTGCAGGTAAGAAGAAATCACACACCTATTAGAGATAGGGTTAATAGTGTTAATGCCAAACTTAAAAACAGCAAAGGTGATGTTTCATTATTTGTTGATCCTAAGTGCAAAAACATAATTAATAGTTTAGAACGAATGGTATATAAACCGGGAACAAACGTCATCGATAAAGACGGAGTGCATGATCATATGGCAGATGCTGTTGGATATTTGGTTGACTTCTTATATCCATTACGCACAGAATATGAAAGCACAACACCACAACGTTGGGCATTTACTGGTAGCAACAATAACAATGCAAGGAGATACGCTTAATGCCCGTAATTAGAGACAGAGTAATAAAAGGCGATGGCAAAATAGCCGTTGACTATATTGTAGATGCACATGATGCCTACAAATATTATACCAACCGTTGGACATTCTTGGGAGATTCATACCAAGGTGGCTACGATTATTTTATGGGTCGTTATTTGGAGCCATATTATTATGAAAGCCGCGATGACTACGAAAAACGTCTAAGACAACTTGGATTGGACAATCATGTTAAGTCTGTGGTTGATCTTTACAATTCATTTTTATTTAGAAAAGAAATTAAAAGAGATTTTGGAAGCCTAGAAACTGATGTAGGACTGCGTCCTTTCTTGCAAGATGCAGATCTAGATGGTCGTTCATTGCTTTCATTTTTAAGAGATGTATCCACATATGCCATGGTATATGGTAATGTATGGGTATTGGTTGACAAAGTAAGATCAAATGCAAGAACAAGAGCGGATGAATTAAATCAAGGTATCAGACCTTACGTTTCAATGTTTACTCCTGATAATGTTTTAGATTGGGAGTATGAAAGACAGTCAAATGGACTTTATGAATTAACTTATCTAAAAGTTAAAGAAGAAGTTCTAAAAGACAAACAGTATATTAGGGAATATACAAAAGATGAAATCAATGTCTACCTAATTGATGGAAATGATAAAAGTGGTCAACTTTATGAAACAGTCCCTAACACACTAGGTAGAATACCTGCGGTTTGTGTTTATGCACAAAGATCAAACATTCGTGGGGTAGGTGTATCTGCTGTAGGCGATATTGCTGATGTTCAAAAAGAAATGTATGAGTTTGGTTCAGAGATTGAACAAATTATTAGATTAACCAATCATCCCACATTGGTCAAAACTGTTGATACAGAAGCAAGTGCAGGTGCTGGTTCAATCATTCAATTACCACAGGGATTAGATCCAGGACTCCGCCCCTATTTGCTTCAACCAGAAGGATCTTCAATTGAAAGTGTTCTTAGTGCAATTGGTAAGAAAACAGAATCAATTGATAGAATGGCATCGTTGGCAGGTATACGTTCGGTTGAAAGCAGACGCTTATCAGGTGTTGCTTTAACATCAGAGTTTCAAACACTTAATTCTAAATTAAGTTCATTTGCAATGAACATGGAACACGCTGAAGAACAGATTTGGAGATTATGGGCATTGTATCAAGGCAAGGTATGGGATGGAGAAGTTGAATATCCAAGAAGTTTCTCAATCCAAGACAAAGCAAATGATATTGCTATGCTTAAAATGGCCAAAGAAGCAAACATTGGTGATGCTAGAATTAATCAAGAAATTGATAAAAGAATTTACGAAACAATTACAGAAGAATACATAGAAGACATAGAAACATCTTTGGGCGAGGGTGAAGAGATGGAAGAAGAGATGGAAACCGTTGAGCAAGAACGTGCAGAACATCCACCGGTAACTTCGCTTGAAGGTTTGATTCAACATTTACGTTCAATGGTTGCTGAAGGTTACACTGATGAACAAATTAAAGAATTGCATCCGGAGTTAGCACAACTATTCAATAGGAGTGTTTAATGGGCAAGTATATCCCAGAGAGGGATTGGATAAGTGAAACGCCTACCGAGAAAGAAATAAGGCGTGTTCTAACAGAGTATAACGAAAATATACACATATACGAAACCAAAGGTTTTAAAACTGCTGGTGTTCGTTCGAGAAACAATTTGTTAGAATTGTATCCTTTGCTTAAAAAACGCAGACGCGAAATACTTGAAGGATACAAAAATAAAGAACCACTGGAAGAACATCCAAGTTGGGAGGGGGTAGAAGATGCCACTTAAAAAAGAAGTTAATGTCGAGGTAATGTTATGGCAGTAACAACAACAACTTCAATAGGAAGTTTGATAGGAAAAAGAATGCGTAAAAAAACAAAATCAAGTAGAGGGGGTCGTAAAAAACCGTCTCGTGGCGGCAGAAAAAAGCGATAAATAAGCCACTAATACTAAATAAAAACATACTACTAAATGAGGGTAGGTGGTAGAACTCAACCAATTAGAAAGAGGTGATATATGAACGCGGAAAACACAGCGGTAAACGAAACTGAGACAACTGCGTCTCAACCGGAAGGTAAAGAGCAGGTAGCAACACAGGAAACTGTTAGGGAAACAACACTTTCACAAGACGATGTAAATCGCATTGTTGCGGAGAGAGTGGCAAGAGAAAAGGCAAAGTTTGAAAAGAAATATTCAGGCGTTGACTTGGATCTTTATAATCAAATGGTAGAAGAAAAAGAAGCACTACGCCAAGAAGAATTAAAAAAGCGTGGTGAGTTTGAAGAATTGTTGAAATCGCAGGCGGAGAAATTCAACGGCAAAATTCAACAGTATCAATCAGAACTTACTTCTATTAAGGTTGACGGTGCATTGTTAAATGAAGCAAGTGCCAACAGAGCGGTTAATCCACAACAAGTGGTTCAATTGCTTAAAGGCAGTGTAAGACTTAATGAAGCAGGCACAGTTGATGTAATTGATGCAAACGGACAAGTTAGATATGATGATAATGGTAATCCATTGCAAGTGTCTAAGTTGGTAAATGAATTCCTTACAGCAAACCCGCACTTTGTAAGTGCAGGACCAAATGGTTCTGGAACTGGTCAAGGCGTAGGCAAGCAAAGTCCTGTGGTAGACAACGATGTTACAAAACTTAATATGGAGAATCCCGAACATCGTAAGCGTTATGCAGAAATAATGCGAGCAAAGGGAGTCCGTATATAATTGCTATCTAATAAGGAGATATAAACATGGCAAATACAACAAGCACTCTTACACAAGAGTTATATGCGAATATCGTCCAATCGGCACTTTACACATTATCTGAAAATACTGTGATTCGTCCGTTGGTTCGTAATTACGACATGACTGGAACTCCTGGCTTAACAGCACAGGTTCCAATTTACCCAGCACTAGCGGCTGGTGATTTAGTTGAAGGAACAGATCTTTCCTCTCCAACGAGTTTTGATACTACTTCAGCAACTATTACTGCTTTAGAAAAAGGCGTATTAGTAACACTAACTGACTTATCAAAAGAATCTGCATCAGAAGATGTTGCGGCGGCTATTGGTAGACAGATTGGTGATGCTATGGCTGTTAAAGTTGACACAGACCTAGCGGCACTTTTCTCTGGATTTTCAAATTCAGTAGGATCAGGTGCGGCTGAGTTAACTGTAGACGACTTCTTTAAAGCGGCGGCTATCCTAAGAAACAACAAGGCTCCTGGGCCATACGTTTCTGTGGTTCACCCATACCAAGCATACCAAATCAAGAAACAATTAACTAATGCTGGTGCTACAATGTCTCACAACTTGTCAGACGTTGGTAACGTTGCATTAAGAGATGGTTTCGTAGGTAGACTTGCGGGTATTGACATTTTTGAATCAACTGTTATCAGTGGTGACTCTGCTGGTGCATATGTTGGTGCAGTAATGGCTCAAGACGCATTAGGATACATGGTTAAAAGAGCAATGAGAATTGAAGAGCAAAGAGATGCTTCTTTACGTGCTACTGAAATCGTGGGTTCTATGGCTTACGGAGTTAAAGAGATTTTTGACGTTTATGGCGTTAAAATGATCGGCGACGCACAACTTTAATTCTAAGTAATTAGAATACTGAAAAGGGCCTTCGGGCCCTTTTCTTTTGATTATAGCCTCAATATCGCAGGTATTATCTAAAATCCACTAAATAAAAATGTTAACAAAATTGGTTTGGGAAGGACCCAGAGCATAATATAAAGGACAGTATCCTATGGCAACACTTGCTACAATTAATGACATACAAGACTACGAACCGGATATTCTATCATTTGGTATTCCAGATTTTGCAGAAGAAATAAGCAAAGCACAGAACGATGTGTTTAGAGATCTACGCATTCGTTGGTGGCCTACATATGTTATTGGTATATACGATATTAGAAAATTAAACACTGGTCAATCAGAACCAGATGAAGATCTATACACAGCAAGTCAACTAACCAGAGCCTGCGTTTATAATGCACTTGGGTTTCACATTTATCCGAAACTATCAAAATTCGATGTTGAACAAGATATCTTTGAAAGAAAGATGGAGTTTTACAGAAAAGAATACGAAAGAGAACTGGATCTAATTATTAGAGACGGTTTAGAATATGATGCGGACAGTAGTGGAATAGTTGACGATTCAGAAAAATCTACGACAAACTACCTCCGCCTTAAAAGGTAGAGGATTATGTCAAACAGAGAAGATATTGCTTCCAACATTATAGAAGTTTTAGGGGATATGGAAAACCCTAAGGTTAGATTTGTCACACGTGAACCTTTCGATGTTGATAAATTAGCCTTAACACAATTTCCAGCACTTCTAGTAACCACTGGCAATGAAACCCGTGAAGAAAACACAATGGGTGGTAATCGTCGCGGAGTATTAGAGGTAAACATACGAGGTTTTGTGCGATCCGATGGACGCCAAGGATTCGTTCAAAGTGTTGATCAAAAACGTAATGAATTGATTGAACGCATTGAAGAAGCACTTAACACAAACAGGGATAGAGAACTAAATGCAACAAGAGCCGCAACCACACACGTTACAACAATTGAGGTTGTGGACAGAACACCACCATTGGGTGAGTTTAATATGATTGCAGAAGTTCAATATTCATTTACAAAAGGAGCAGTTTAATGGCTGATGTAAAATATATAAAAATGTGGAAAGACGGATCCTTTGAATTAGTAGAAGAGGATCGAGTAGAAAGATTTCTTGCAACTGGTTGGAGTAAAGACCAAGCAGTGGCAGAAAAAAAGTCACCGGCAAAAAGTAAGAAAAACAAAATTACTGCCAACGCCCAAGTGACTTCAATTAAAGAAGAAGAAGTAGAAGAAGAATGGGATCCAACAAGTGGTGAGGACTGGGCAGATTCAATCGAATCAGTATCAGCACCTGAAGGTGAAAATAATTCAGAAACAGAATCTAAAAACACTAACGAGGAGAACTAAAAATGGCAACATATACAGGTGAGTTGGGAAAAGTTGAATTGACATCAGATGATTCAGCAGGCCTAGTTACTATTGCTGAAGTTCGTTCCTGGACAGTTGAACACACAAAAGATGTGATTGAAGATACGGTCATGGGCGATGCGGCAAGAACTTACAAATCAGGTTTACATTCATTTACAGGATCAATGGAAGTAGTATACGATGATGGTCACACAGCATCGTCAAACGCTTTCAATCCAGCACAAGATGGTGCATTGAGTGTAGAATTTTGGCCTTCAACATCAGGTGGTGAAAAATTTACAGGATCAGTAATTGTTACTTCAGTATCAAGAACTGCATCATATGATGATCTAGTAACTGCAACGGTAAACTTCCAGGGAACTGGGGCTTTATCAACAACAAGCACATAATAGGATATATTATGTTAAAAATTAGTGTCCGAGGCACTAAACGTGTTGGTCGCTATCTTGAAAGAGAAAAAGATAGTTTGATTGACAGAGTGGCAAAAGATGTTTTAACGGTTGCACGTGGTAACACACCAATCGATAAGGGACAAGCAAGACGTGGTTGGCACCTCGAAAGTTCTTACAAACGTAAGAATGTGGTCAACCGCGTGTCTCACATTGTTCCATTAGAAAACGGTCGCTCAACACAATCACCTCAAGGTATTTTGAGACCTACCTTAAGGGAGATATCAAAGAGGAGATATAAATGAGTAGTGTATTAAAAAACGCACAAGAACATTTCAAAAGCAAGATTTCAGGAGAGTTAAGAAAAATGACTGTTCCTGAATGGAAGACGGACATCTATTTCAGAGGTTCATATTCATTTGCGGCTGAAAGTAAAATAATTGAACTGCAACAACAAGGTAAGACTGTAGAAGCATTAGTTGAATCTGTAATTACTAAATCACTAGATCCAGATGGTAAACCAATGTTTTCAAAATTTGATCGTAATACTTTGTTAAATGAAGTTGATCCTGCTGTTCTAATTAGAGTAGCAACTGAATTAAACAGTGCTACATCGGATTATGAGGCTGTAGGAAAAAACTAAAAGAGGACGTTGAACTTCAACTGTTGATGCGAATTGCAGAAACGCTTGGCAAATCAGTTGAAGAGGTGATGCAGTTCAGCGTCCTAGAAATAAATCTGTGGTATGAATGGTTCATATTACAACAGGAGAAGAGCAGGGAGTCGATGAAAGATGGCGGTAAATCAAACATTAGAAGTCCGCGTAGTAGATAAAACAGCCAGGGCGTTAAGCAATATATCTAAACGCTTAACAAACCTTAACAAAGGTCTATTGGGTGTTAATAAGGTAGCAGGTTTGGCCGCTACTGCATTAGCAACCATTGGCGGCGGAATTACCCTACAACGAATTGTAAGAGTCAGTGCTGAATTTCAAGATTTGAGAACAACCTTAACCAGTGTTACAGGTAGTGCTCAAAATGGTGCTAAGGCATTTGATTTCTTAACAGACTTTGCGACAAGAACACAATTCTCTACACAGGACCTAACCACAGCATTTATTAAATTAAAAACTGCTGGTATTGAACCCACTGAAAAATTATTAACAACCTTTACTGATGCGGCGGCGGTTACAACAGATCAAATAGGAACGCTTCAAGCGATCACTGATTTGTTTGCTAGAACAACCGCAGGTGGTTTAGGACTTGAAGAAATAAACAGGCTTACTGATAGAGGTTTACCTGCATTAGATATCCTACAAGAAAAATTAAAATTAAACAGACTTGAATTATCAGAGTTTGGTAAGACTGCCGAAGGTGCTAAAATAATCACAACAGCATTGGCTGAAGGTATTCAAGAACGTTTTGGTGGTGCAACAGCGGCAAGACTTAATAATCTAAGTGTTCAATTTTCAAACTTATCTATTGCTATTGACAATGCGGCAGACAAAGTTGGACGGGGAGGATTGAATGCGGCACTTGGTGATTTAACGAAACGCATCACAGACACAATTACAGGAAGCGATCAACTAGCAGGTGAAATAGGACAAAAACTTGCCAAGGCAACAATTATATTTGGTGATGCCTTAATGTTTGCTATTAAGAATATGGATATTCTTGCATTAGCGGCATTAGGATTTATTGGATTAAAAATAACACTTGCGGTATTGAGTATTGCAACAGCATTTGGTGGTTACCTATTCAAGGGTATTGGTCTTGCTATTACGGCATTCAAAGCCTTAAGGGCAAGTGCCATAGCAACCAAATTAACACTTTCAACACTGCTAGGACCTATTAGTTTAATTGCATTTGGTATTGCAGAACTTGCCATAAACAGCGATTTTCTTAAAAAGAAATTTGGTGCAACAGAAGATGCTGTTGATGGTGTTAATGATAGTTTAGGTGACAATAAGAGTTTTCTTGAAAAAGCCGCTGAGGCAATGAAAGAATATACTGGTTATGATCTTCCAGGATATCTTAAAGGTGTTAGTGATAGACAAAAAGAACTTGAAAAAAATCAAAATGATCTAAATGCGGCAACTGATAAATTTAATGAACTTAAGAAAACAGGTTCTATTATTGATCAGGATGAAGTTGAAAGATTAAAAGCAAAACCAAAATCATTTGCTGAAATACTTACAGCACAACAAAAAGTTTTTAATGATGCTAAGGTGGCACTTGAAACAGATTATGTAAAAAATGCACTTTTAAAAGCAGAAATAGATTTAAACCGTAAGTTAAGTGATTTAGAAAAAACAACATTAACAAATTTAATCAAAGAAACACAAGAAAAACAAAAACAAGTAGAACTTACAAAAAAGGTTGAAGAAGCGGCTGTATCACTGTTTAATAAAACAGAAGCATTTAGACAGAAAGAATTACAAATACTTGAAGCAGGTAAAAATCGTGCTATTGAAATTGAAAAAGAAAAATTTGATGCTAATCTTATAAGTCTTGAAGAATACAATCAACGTGCATTAGATATTACTGAAACATACAAAAAAGAGTTACAAGATTTAGAAAAAGAAAATCAAGTTAAATTAGATCAGATTGCTATGGATGGTCTAATGCGTAGATTAAAAAATGAAAAGAATTTTGTCTATAACGCTGAAGATTCTAAATTACTTAAACGCAAAGTAAGTGAAGAAAAAGCAGATAAGTTAGCAAATGATCAACTTGAAAATCTAAAAAAATACGAAGAAAACAAAACTGGTTTTGTAATTAGTTCTCTGTCAAAAAGCATGGCGGCAATAGGACAACACAACAAGAAAGCATTTGAAGCGGCTAAGGCACTTGCTATTGCAGAAGCAGTTATGAACACATACGCAATGGCTGTTGCGGCATTTAAATCACTCGCAGTCATTCCTGTTATTGGTCCAGTGTTAGGTGCGGCGGCGGCCGCGGCGGCAGTGGCAACTGGTATGGCCCAGGTTAGTGCTATTAAGAGCCAACAATACACAGGGCCAAGAGAAAAAGGTGGACCTGTTGGTGCAAATCAAAGTTATCTAATTGGAGAACGCGGCCCCGAACTTTTACAAATGGGACCAAGAGGTGGCACAATTATTCCAAACAATCAAATGGGAGGTGAACCTGTAATGGTAAACTTTAACATAACCACAACCGATGCTAGAGGATTTGATGAACTCCTAGTTGAAAGACGTTCAACGATTGTAGGAATAATTAATCAAGCAATGAACAGCAGAGGACGAACAGGAGTAACAGCATAATGGCCTACATAGGAAATTTTCCAACAGACCCAGGATTTAGAGCGGCACGTTTTAGACAGCAAACCCTAACAAAGAAAACAGAAACTGCCAGTGGCAGAACAATTAGGGCCACCAACTCAACAACATTGTGGAAGGGTATATTAACTTTTCCTCCAATGGATCTAACAGAATTCAAACCTGTTCAAGCATTTGTGGCACGTTGCCAAGGTCCATTAAATGAATTTGATGTTGTTATTCCAACCATATCACAAACAACAGGCGGTTATGCAAATCAGGTAACCATTGCCAACAGTGATGCCGGTGCAGGTGCAAGTTCAATTGATTGTTATGCAACAAACGGTGGATCACCAATTGCCAGTGATGTTGTTTTAAAAGCGGGTGATGTAATACGTTTTTATAATCACACAAAAGTTTATATGGTAACCGAAGATGTTACAACCAATGGTAGTGGTATTGCAACAATTAACTTTCAACCTAATTTGGTAACAGCGGTCCAAGGCAATGACAGTGGCGGACAACTTATTACGGTTAACAACGTGCCTTTCAGAATGATATTGACAAATGACATACAGGAATTTGCCTACAGAAATGATGGATTGGTAGAATATGAAATCGATGTGCAAGAGGTATTGTAATGACAAGACAGTTAAGCAATGTCACACAAACGTTTTTGGCAAGAGATGCACTGGTATCATTTGTGCTGGTGGAGATAGGTTTGTCTTCTCCTTATCTAGGCCTAAACGCTGTTTACTATACGGATGCACCATTTGACATTGACTATGACAGTCCAACAGCACCAGACAGTGGTGCTAACACATATCAAGCACAGGGAAACTTTTTAGGCATTTCAGAAAGTCAAGAAAACTCTGAACTAAGAATTACTTCAATTTCAATTTCATTAAGTGCATTGGAATCAAACAACATAACGCTGTTTGCCAAGTCAGCACAGATTAACCAAACGGTTACAATTTACAGAGCATTGTGGAATCAAGCAACAGAAGAATTGATCTATGACAGTGCTGGTGATGGTCCTATACTAATATTCAAGGGCAAGATTACGGGTTACACAATCGCTGATGCAAGAGACACAGCGGAACTTGCCATACAGGTAGACAGTCAGTTTTCAAACTTTGAAAAGGTAAATGCAAGACGCACAAACACAAACAATTTTCAAAGAGAGCATCCAACGGACTTTTCAATGGAATACTCACATGAAACAATCAACGATATACGCTGGGGCAAGAAGTAATGATAAGAGAATTTGAAGCAAGAGATA
>Ga0222714_10006547_pt1 | contig 10854 bp, 8 predicted proteins | sample C33_3DmetaG_FD_165048 | JGI IMG/M metagenome (GOLD analysis project Ga0222714, IMG submission 165048) | Estuarine water microbial communities from San Francisco Bay, California, United States - C33_3D | ecosystem: Environmental > Aquatic > Marine > Unclassified | place: USA: California... | reverse complement strand
CCTCGTAGGCAGAAAGTCCAGTGGAACCGGGAGATCCTGCAGGTCCTATCGGACCTTGTGGACCGGAAGCTCCTGAAGGACCTTGCGCTCCTGTGGCACCAGCAGGACCTGTAAGAGAGGCCAAGAAAACCGACTCTGCTCCTGAATTACCTAAGTTTAACCAAACTTGATAGGCAGAACTCCCATTGGTACCGCTTGGGCCTTTAGGACCAGTAGCTCCTATTGAACCTTGAGCCCCAGTAGCGCCATCGTTTCCATTAGACCCTGCCGCACCTTGAGGACCAGTAGCACCGGTTGGACCAGCTACTCCTGAAGCACCCGTTGGACCTTGTATCCCTTGAGAACCAGTAGCACCCACAGTACCTTGTGCACCCGTTGCACCCTGAGTCCCTATGGCCCCTTGGGGACCCACAGCTCCTTGCGCTCCACTTGGACCTATCAATCCGTTGGGACCTTGTGCTCCACTTGGACCTGTATTGCCAGTAGGACCTTGAGGTCCTGGAGCCCCTTGAGAGGCGAGTAGCGCCCAATTGGTGGGGTCATTTTCCGGATTGGAACTTGAGTTACTTACCGGCTTGATACAAAACCAAGAGGCACCATTGTATCCAACAGCATCATCTAGTACATAAGTACCCGTAGGAGACCAAGCCCCTCTCCAAGTAAGTCCTGCTGGCCCTACTGGACCTGGTACCCCTTGGGGGCCATTGCTACCTGTTGGGCCTGCCGCTCCTTGGGGGCCCACTAGGGAAGCTAAAAAGGTGGTTTCAGTTCCTGTATTCCCCAAGTTCAACCACACTTGATACGCCGAAGGACCATTTTGTCCATTGAGTCCGGTTGCTCCTGCTGGGCCCTGAGCACCTTGAGATCCCGTAGCTCCTGCAATTCCAGTAGGGCCCTGAGGACCAGCTATTCCGCGTAAGGCCGCGATAAAATCTGCTTCAGTCCCTGTATTTCCTAAATTCAACCAGTATTGGTAGGCGCTTAAGCCATTGGCTCCATTCGTTCCATTGGCACCATTCAATCCTACAGGACCTTGAATACCTTGGGGTCCAGATGCGCCGGGTACCCCCTGTAAGGAAGCTAGCCATTGCGCCTCCGATCCTACAAACCCGGCCGCTACAGCTACTTGATAGGCGCTTGAACCCGTAGTTCCTGGTATCCCTTGAGGGCCCGATACCCCCGTAGGACCACTTGGGCCTTGAGGACCAGTAGCACCGGTTGGACCAGCTGGGCCAGGAGTCCCGGAGTTTGCCGCATAGAGGGCAAAAGGTACTGCTGTAAATTGCTGGCTACTTAACAGGGTAAATGTGCTACAGCTACTTGTTTTGTCTAAAAATACCTCAAGAAATTTTGCTTGGCTATTCCAAACTATCTGGCTAAAATTTAACGCTGTCCCTCCACTTGGCGTACCCGTACCGATGATTACATTGACCATTCCAAATGCATCTGTCCGCGTTGTGATCACTTCTTCGTACTCAGTGATTCCAGAAGGGTTTTTGAATACAAATTTGAGGCAGAGGTCCTTGTCCCCCAATGGTACAGCACGATTATCTTCACCAGGCAGCAACTGGCTATCTAGGATTACAGCCTGGTAGGTAATCCCAGGAACTTGAGCGAATGCAGGTACCGCCAGCACCCACAACCAAAAAATAAAGACAAGCTTTTTCATATCAATTCAATTGAACGTACAAACCAAATAAAACCCCATGGGAGAGGAAGCGTACTTGCTCCTCCGGGGGACCGCCTAATCGAACACTTTTTGAATAGGTATAGGTGAGATTCAAAAACGCGCGCTGGAATACGGGATAGGAAACGGAAGCCCCTACACCACTTTTTGCAAACACTCCTTTAAAATCGTCTTTCCCCTTTAGTGGGAATCGGGAACTATTGATCACCTGGGTGCCAGCAAGCATCCCCGCAAGCCCTACATGTCCTCGAATGCCTAATTCCACCTCCCCGATATGCGCTAAAAAGGAAAGCGTGTTCGAGATACCTCCGTAGGTAGTTTCCCAACCGTAATTGTTGTTTTGATTCCCTGCAAAGGAATTAAAGGAATCGAGGTGGAGTGACACTTCATTTTTTAACCAGTTGGGAGAATAGGAATACTCTTTGGATGTCACCTCTTCCTTTTTTGATTTTGGTAAAAAAGGAAAACCGATGCCCATTTCGATGGAGTTTCCCATACCTGACGTAAAGTCAAGGAGTTTGTCCCCATCAGAAGATCGAAAATCATAGGTGGTGGAATTAATTCCAGTTTTTATAAAAATCTCCTGGGCTACCGTGGGTAGGAAAAGTTCGAAAAGAAGAAGACAGGTCAAAAAAAAGGTTCTCATGGCTTTTTGATTATACGGGTTTGAACAAACTTATTTCCAGATTTTAAGTGGGTGATGTAGGTCCCTGATGCCAAAAAAGATAAGTTCAGGGTAACTTCATTTTGCTGTGGAATACAGGTTGCCTCGAAGACAAGTTTCCCTTGGATATCGAAGACCACTACTTGGGTAGCATCCTGATGGGTTTGCGAAAAACGAAAATGAATTTGTTCGGTAAATGAATTGGGAAAGGCAAGCACCCCAAAATGGGGGGCAAGCTCCTTGGCTAGTTTGCGTCTACTTTGTAAAAACCCTTGGCTAACCTGAAGGCCACCACTCCCAAAGGAGCCTATGATACTGCTCTGTCCAATAGACTGCTGTACTGCAACCAAATTAAAATTTGAGGTGGAAAGGCTACTACCCATCGCAACCCAGCTCGCCCTCGCCAAAGTTTGGGCTTGATTGGGGCCAGACAAAATGAAAATAAATCCAACTAAAAAAATGAGTCTGTTGGCTTTTTTGGCGGTGCTCATGACCGGTTGAAGCGTTGGTACTACAAGCCAATAAACAGAGAATAGTTAAAAATCGTACTATAAGATTGTAATTAAATCTATTTATTATTATATTTTAATTTATAGTTTAAATTATAAATTAATTATTATTAATATTTTATAATATTTTATTGTTTTTATACAATTATTTTTTAGATAAAAATAAGAAAGTTGGGAAGTTCACCGTGTTGAAATACTTAATTTTTATAATTCTATCTGATTATCCGCTATCTCAACAGTAGCTTAAAATCTTATTGAATTCCTGTGAATATCCATCGACTGTTCACAGACAACAGCTCATTAAAAAACTCAAATCCTTATTTTTCTTTGATTTCTTGGGACAAATCGGATGCTTGAATTTAAAGAAAATAAAGAAAGAGGACACATATCCTCTTTCTCACCTTATCCGTTACCTTAGCCCTAAAGCCTTCTTAAAATACATTCTTGAAATAAAGATTCCGCCATCATCATCCTTTCCTCCCACACTTTCCACTGCACTAGTTACGTACGCCAAAGTAAATCCTTCGGATTCCAATTCCATGATTCGCGCAGCGATCATCGCATCATTGGAGGCAATGTTCTGAAAATTGATCCCTGTGGCGCTGAAAAAATTGAGTAGTTTGGCCTCATCAAATTTATCCACTTTCAACTCTTTCCGACTCACGCTACGCTGAGAAGAGGTCTTTCCATCCACTCGGCTGGTCCGAAAGTCTTCGGTGTTTACATCTGTCATGTTTTCCACCATACGGGATCTTCCCAATCCCATGGGTACGATGGACTCCACCACCGTCACGATTTTCCACTCATTGAAGGTTTGAGTGGTCATTTCCTGTGCTTGGAGAGCTGAAATACCCCCAATAGTAAACAGGATGATTAAGGCAAATCTTTTTTTCATGCTGATTAATTTTAAAGTTTAGAATAATTATACGCGTGACTTTTAATGATAGTTTTAAGTGCTTTTTGGGTACGAAGGAGGAAATACTCTAAATTCTTTCCCCAGCTTAGGGATAGCAATTACTTCGCCTCCTTTTTTCGAATAAACTCCCGATCATCTCCTAATTTAAATTTTTATTTCCTGATTACACAGCGGGTATTTCGGTTGGTAGTCCTAGGGATTTCTTCCCCAAAGAAAAAATTGAAACCAGCGAAATTTCTAACCTCTTTAATTGGTCGAATAACCATTCATCAAAGAAAGTTTCAATTCTGTTTTAATCGCTGCTATCCCTAGTTAAAATATTTATATTTAAGCACGCCTCAAACTAGTACAATTGGCATTTTATGGGATTTGTACCTTATTCCTATTCGGAATTCTAGGATTAGCGAAGAAAGGACTAGTGTGTTCGAACGAAAATTGCTGATTTGGCTACGAAAGAAGGAATAAAATCATCAATTCTCATTTCCATTGACCAAGTAACCAACAACCTGTGTCCGTCAAAAACCCACCTATTTTTTCAATTTCCCAAAGCGAAAACCAACTTAACGAAAGGCCTCTCAAATGCCGTTTTTCATGGTCTTTGATTATTTGGGTCCAATTGTTCTTTTGTATTCCCAATCTTCACGCACAGACAGAATTCATTGAGCTGAGGTTTGATCAAAAAGATGCTCCAAAAAAAGCCCGCTATTTTTTGTCTGGAAAAGTTAGCCAATTGGAAACCAAGGAGGCTCTTTCTGGAGTGGCCATACACATTGATGGGTATTTTAAGGGAAACAACACCGATCAAAATGGCTATTATTTTCTTGCTTTAGATTCTGGCCGACACCGGATTGTTTTCCGTCAGTTTGGAAAAAAAGCCCTTCATTACCAGATCCAATTGTATGGAGATGGACAATTGGATGTAGAACTTGTAAACCTTGATTTTGAACTAGCCATATTCACTGTTGAATCAGAAGAAAAAGACAGAAATATTCGTAACCCAATTTCTGGGGTGGCCAAAATGAAAATCGAAGACATCAAGCTTGTACCGGCTTTTCTTGGAGAGCCAGATGTCTTTAACGTACTGCAATCCATGCCTGGGGTAACGACTGTTGGGGAAGGATCAGCCGGCATGAATATCCGAGGGGGTCGGGCAGATCAAAACCTAATCATGATGAATGAGACGATTGTACTCAGCAACAGCCATGCCTTAGGTTTTTTATCCTCATTCAATGGCGATGCTTTACAAAATTTCACCTTGTACAAAGGGACTGTTCCAAGCTATTTTGGAGGAAGGAGCTCCTCTGCCCTCAACATCGAAATGCGGAATGGAAATAAAGAAAAATGGGAAGGTAGTACCTCTTTGGGGACTGCCGTCAACAAACTGATGGTAGAAGGGCCAATTGTCCCTGAAAAAACTTCCCTAATTCTTGCCACTAGAATGTCCAATGCCAATTGGCTGTTGAATATGGCTAATGAAGGAGATATCCAAAATAGTGCTATTAAGTTTCATGACATCTATTTTGATATTAACCATCAGCTTACTCAAAAGAACAGCTTAGACATTAGCCTATTAAATACTGGGGATTACTTTAAGTTTTCCAATCAATTTGGGTTTGAATGGGATAACCTTGTTGGTTCTTTGAGGAGTAGGAATTTAGTAACGGACAATCTTTCGCTGATCGGGATGGCCGCTTACGGTTCATTCAACAACAGTTTTTTTGAACCCTCTCTGATCGACCCTTCCAAAATCAAAAATGGCTTGTATTACTACCAAGGAAAAATCACAGGATTATGGACTTTAGAAAAAATGGATATCAACTTTGGCGCCGAAGCAATTCAATACCAGATGAGATCGGAATCCCTAATCCCCTTGACACAAGAATCTGGGATTTTACCAAAAACTATCCACAAACAAAGAGGCATGGAATATGCCCCCTACATCTCTGCAGATTGGAACCCAACTGAAAATCTCTCCTTCTCGGGTGGGCTACGGTACTCTAATTACGCCCAACAGGCCCCCGACTCCGTCTTCAGGTATCAAGAAGGGCTTCCTATCTCAAGGTTTACAATCACTGGCGTCGATTTTGTAGAAAGCGGAAATATCGCCAAATACGCTGGTTTGGAGCCCAGATTTTCCTTCAGATGGACTTTTGACAAAGTCAAGTCTATCAAAGCAGGGTATTCGTTGATGAACCAATACCTTCAGACGATCTCCAATGCCACCGGCCCTACGCCTATTGATTTGTGGCAGCTGAGCACCAATTACATACTTCCTCAACGGTCCCACAATGCTTCTTTGGGGTACTTCAGAAATTACAAAGAAGACGAATGGTCGACTTCTATTGAAGGGTTCTACCGAAGTACAAACAACCAAATTGAGTACCGTAATTTTGCAGACTTATTCCTAAATCCACACCTAGAAACAGAATTGATCCAGGGTCAAGGCCTTGCCTTTGGTACTGAACTTCTGATCCAAAAAAACAGCGGAGGGATTACAGGTTGGCTAGCTTACACCTTCAGTAGATCCCTAATCAGGACCACTTCAGAATTTTCCGAAATTCAAGTCAATCAAGGAAATTGGTTTGCAACCAATTTTGACAAACCTCACAACATTTCCTTGGTGACTAATTTTCATTTGAAAAAAGGCAGAACTTTCAATACCAATGTCAATTTTTCATCTGGGCGACCGGTAACAGGACTATCATCCAACTATGTCATTGGGGCAGTTTCTGTTCCCAATTTTGGAAATAGGAATGAATTTAGGATTCCAAATTATTTTAGAATTGACTTTTCTTACTTGACAAATGGCTTCGTAAGAGACTGGGATGATCAAATCAATTTCAGCATCTATAACCTTACTGGAAGGAGAAATGCGTATTCTGTTTTCTTCCAAAGAGAGGGTAGAGTTCCGCGATTGGTCCCTTACCAGGTTTCGATTTTAGGAACCGCTTTCCCTTCTTTCACCTACACAGTAAAGTTCTGAAAATGCGCAAGAATCAAAACATATCCATCCTCTCAATCTTGGTATTTGCCCTTTTTCTAGTGCTTACAATTTCCTGTGTGGATCGGCTAGATTTTATGGGGGAAACCAATGCCGGTCAACTTATTATTTATGGTACATTCACTGATCTTGATGAAAGGCAGGTAGTGCATGTAAGTCGTACTTCTGAATCAGGATTAGCCCCTAAAGGCGTCCCAAATGCCCGTGTTACCCTAGTGAGTCAATCCGGTGGACGGTCTCCTTATTTCAGTTTGGGAAATGGGGAATATGAATTGAATGGTGTCCGGGCGGTAGCAGGGAATAGGTATGCTTTGGAAGTAGTAGTGGATGAAAAAGTATACCAATCTACGTTTGAAAAAGTACCAGAACTAGTTGCAGAAGATAAGCTCAGTTTTAGTTTTGACACCGAACCTTTCAGAACGGAAGATCCCGAAAACGTTTTTAAAGTCTTTTCAGAAACGACGCTTCCTGATACCCGAGATCCAATTTACCTGAGATGGACGATAGAGGAAACTTATTTATGGCCTTTGGCTTGGTTAAAAGGAACGGGTATTCCTCCTCCACAACCCCCTCCTTGCTTTATTTCGGATGTGATTGAACCCAATCGGATTAATTTATTTGATGGCTCCGGGACAAGTACTAGGAATTCAAATTTATTATTGGGGAGACGTTCGGTAGACAACTCTTTTCAATATCCATTCTTTGTAACTGTAAAGCAATGGAGCATCAATAGGGATGCGTATGCTTATTGGGAGAAAATCAAAATCGTCATCAACAACCAAGGATCCCTTTTTGATATCCCTCCTGCTCCTGTTTTTGGGAATATTTCCAATGTTAAAGACAGCGAAGAAATCGTACTAGGCTATTTTGAAGTTGCAAAAACGAAAACTACACGGATCTTTACTACCAATGCCGATGTGCCTTTTTTTCTCCTCGACCCCTGTCAATACATCCCTAGCAAGTCTGATGATTCCTACATTCCTGAATGTAAAAGTTGCGCAGCAAGGGCACAAGGCCGAAGCTGGACGACCAAAGCACCCGCCTGGTGGAAGTATGATTAAGTGAGCCAAGAAATTTCAAAGAAGACTCATCGTGATAAATTACTTGTATAAATCTGAAAGCTTCAAAATTCCATTTATATTGAAACTTGAATTTTAATTCGTTGCAATGGCATACCTAAATACAAAAGCTCAAAAAGAAACTACCTACGATGCTATCGTCATAGGTTCGGGTATCAGCGGTGGTTGGGCCGCAAAGGAACTTTGTGAAAAAGGACTAAAAACCTTGGTCTTGGAACGGGGAAGAATAGTGGAACATGTGAAAGATTACCCCACCATGCACTTAGATCCCTGGGATATGGAATTGAGAGGCGGACTTACCCCTGAGCAAAAGAAAAAACATTACAAGAACGGTCGCTCTGGATGGGTTGGCTTGGAGACGGAGCATTTCTGGGCAGACGATGAAGCAAATCCCTACACAGAAGTTAAACCTTTTCTTTGGCTTAGAGGGCATCAAATGGGAGGCAAATCATTGCTTTGGGGAAAACAAACCTATAGATGGAGCGATTTGGATTTTGAAGCCAATGCCAAAGATGGTCATGGGGTGGATTGGCCGATTCGCTACAAGGATATAGCACCTTGGTACACCTATGTGGAAAAATTTGCTGGGATTAGTGGAGAGGCCCTTGGCTTACCACAATTACCGGATAGTCATTTTCTTCCACCCATGGAATTGAATTGTGTAGAAAAGCACGTAAAAGAACGAATTGAAAAAGACTTCGCAGGAAGAAATTTGATAATTGGGAGGGTGGCCCATCTTACTGAGCCCCTTAACGGAAGAGGAAAATGCCAAAACAGAAACAGATGCAGCAGAGGATGTCCCTATGGAGCCTATTTCAGCAGTAATGCAGTGACCCTGCCTGCAGCGGATGCTACGGGTAATTTAACCATCAGACCCTATTCAATTGTCCAGTCTATCATTTACGACGAACAAAAAGGCAAAGCCACAGGGGTACGTATTATTGATTCTGAAACAAATGAGGACATCGAGTATTCAGCCAAAATCATATTTGTCAATGCTTCAACTTTAGGTACCACGCAGATTTTATTGAATTCAACCTCCAACCGATTTGAGAATGGTTTAGGAAATGATAGCGGGGAGCTTGGACATAACCTGATGGACCATACCTACCGAGTAGGTGCCACAGGAAAAGTAGAGGGTTTTGAGGAGGAATATTACAAAGGAAGAAGGCCCAATGGAATTTACATTCCAAGATATGTGAACATCGATGAGAAATCCAAAACGGATAAATTCCTTCGCGGATTTGGATACCAAGGAGCTGGATTCCGTGGAGGCAATCCCGCCAATAGTGAATCATTTGGAGCGGATTATAAGGATAGCATCTTAAAACCAGGCCCCTGGGAATTCTTTATAACCGGGTTTGCAGAATGTTTGCCTTACCATGATAATCAGGTGTATTTGAACAAAGAGGTCTTAGACAAATGGGGACAACCTACCTTATCCATAGATGCCGAGTTCAAAGCCAACGAAAAGGCAATAAATAAGCAAATTCAGGAAGATGCTGTAGAAATGTTGGAAAAATCAGGCCTAAAAGAGGTGATGGGTTTTGATAACAACCATCCTCCCGGATATGGCGTGCATGAAATGGGTACGGCTAGAATGGGACGAGACCCAAAGACCTCAGTTTTAAATGGTTTTAACCAGATACACAGTGTCAAAAACGTATTTGTCACGGATGGTGCGTGCATGACGTCTTCCTCTTGTGTAAATCCTTCATTGACCTATATGGCTATTACAGCCAGAGCCGCTGATTATGCAGTTTCAGAATTAAAAAAGAATAACCTTTAATCGATATGGATAGAAGAAGCGCCCTCAAAAAAGCCGGTGTACTGGCAGGTTCGGCAGTTGCTATGCCCTCTTTGATCTCTTTACTGCAATCGTGCACGAGTGAAAATCGATTAGATTGGCAACCGCTATTTTTTACAGAAACAGAAGCAAAGACAATTTCGGTCCTAGTAGATACGATATTGCCTCGCACAGATACGCCCGGTGCGCTGGATGTAAAATCGGATATCTTTATTGATAAGGTCATAGCAAAGACCTATGACGAAGAAGCACAAAATAAAATGCGGGCAGATATCGCTGCCTTTAACTCCGACTGCGAAAAGAATTTTGGGGGCAATTTCATTCAATTGAACGCTTCTGACAGGGAAAAAGTATTGCAGGCTGCCGAAAAGAACTCCGGTAAATTTAGTCCCGGAGTTTGGGGCACCGCGGTAGGAAAACAAGAGCCTATTGGTTTTTATAGGTCCATCAAGTCCATGGCAATCTGGGCCTATTTCAGTTCAGAGGAAATAGGAAAGAACGTACTCGCCTATGACCCTATCCCGGGAACCTATGAGCCATGTATACCGGTTTCAGAGGTGGGAAATCGCTGGAGTTTATAAATTATTCTCAGGTTGGATTGAAACCAAGGATCATGGAGGCCTTCCGGTTTTTCAGGAAACTAGTAAGGTATTACAAGCCTATAGGCAGCAATTTGCGCCCATACAAGTGCTACCCCTACACTACTGCGACACCCCTCCCCCAAGGTAGGCAAGTCCGATCGCTTAAATTCCCTTGATAGCTAGGTTGAGACCTCAGGGGAGCGTTGGGAGTTTACTTGGACACAAGGTTTTAGGGGTTTTTGAGAAGAAATAAAGTCAAAAAATCCCAGCAGGTAGGTGGGTATTTTTTTTAGATGGAGAGATATTAGGTGGGCTTGTATCCCCAAAATAGGTCTGGGCCCATTCGGAGAAAAGTGATTTTAAAATGGATAGCGAGGGGTATATGGGTAGAAGGCTTCGCTATTTAGAAAAAAACACATTGCAAGCATTCAAAAACGAAAAGATTTATCAGTAACTTTCATTTCAACACCAATAGCATCTATATGTCACCTAGCCGGAGAAAATTTTTAAGCCTAGCTGCGCTTACATCAGGAGCAATGTCACTTTCAGGAAACCTATTTGCAGCGAATAGTTTGAAGGAGGAGGAATACGATCTCCCCGCAAGTATTAG
>Ga0222714_10006543_pt1 | contig 10859 bp, 5 predicted proteins | sample C33_3DmetaG_FD_165048 | JGI IMG/M metagenome (GOLD analysis project Ga0222714, IMG submission 165048) | Estuarine water microbial communities from San Francisco Bay, California, United States - C33_3D | ecosystem: Environmental > Aquatic > Marine > Unclassified | place: USA: California... | reverse complement strand
AAAGTTATCCAAAAAAAAAAAAAAAAAAAGAAATAACCTATTTTATTAACTCATTCATATTTCTCTCTTTCTATTTTCACTTATAATTAACAATATTAACTCTTAGCAATATTCACTCTTAACGATATCCAACAACTTGTCATATCTTTCAACAAATTCATCAATTTTAGCATTCTCATTATCAAACTTATATTTTTTCATTACTTCAATACATTTATCCTTACTAATTAACGACTTAATTTCATTTATAATATTTTCATAATTATTTCTACACCATTCATCCTTTTTACACCAATCATTTTTATCAAATATATTTTTCCTCTTACCTAAAATATCATTTTCATCAATACTCATCAAGTCGCCTTTGCTATTAATCAAAATATTACGCATATTATTGTCGCTTACGCGAAACAAACCCAGCGCAATCCTAATCTTCAATGTATTGCTTTTAACTACTTTATTATCCAACCAAGTTTTGTTTTTCCCCAAATCACCAATGTTTTCAAAATGTTCCATAACACAATACACATTGTCACACTCAGCAGTTTCAACAATAGCACAATTTTTGTTATAATTACGAATACTTTTATCTTTCAATTCCATTTTAATATTCATTTTAATTCTAAAAATATGACTTTGCAACAAATCCAACTTGCCGCGTATTTCATCCATAAAAGCATAATCCTTTCCAAAATTCAAATTCTTACTCATCGCCTTCAAAACATATTTTTTGCCATCTTTTGTGTCTTCTACCAAAATACACGGTTTTTTCATACAACATACTCCATCATCCAAAATTTTCACAACACTATAACTTTTATAAAAATCTGAAACACTATTCAAACTTTTAGAAAAAGTTTTAACAAAACAATTAAACTTTTCATTTTTCAAACTTTTTTCTTTATTTTTTATTTTAAATTTAAATGTTTCTTTTTTTTCTAAACTTTTTTCTTTATTTTTTATTTTAAATTTAACGGTTTCTTTTTTTCCCAAACTTTTTTCTTTTTCTTCTTCCATTTTTGCTTTCACACTTTTGTAAAATTCCAAATATTTAACTCCATTCTCGCCCAACAAACTCAAATCTTCATTAATAACAATCGAACCCACTAATCCAAATTTTTTCAAGCCAAACTTTTTATTCACGTGAAAATCCTTGACTACAAAATCCTCATTTATTAGTATACTCTCTCTATCACCAATCAAATAATTAAAACACTCAATTTCATTCATTTTAATTTTTTCAAAATCAAAATTTTTGTTTTCAACATGCGAACTCTTCTCATCAAACAAATACAACATACCCAACCAAATCGCAAACGCCTTTTTCTCTCCTTTTTTCTTATTATAATTTTTCAACATAAAATCAAATATAACTTTATTCACATCATTTACGCAATACTTTTTTTCCAAAATATCAATAAACAAATACTCCGCCGTTTTGCGTCTATAACGCAATCCGACATTTTCCGCCATTTTTTCCATTTGAAAATACAAATAAAATATTTTTTCGCGAACACTCGCATCTTCATCATCCAAATAATTAATCATCAATCCACCCAACTTAGTCAATCTCTTACTATCGCCTTTTTTCATAAATCCCATTTTTTTCATATTAATAATGTCAACTTGCGCAATTTCTTTTTCAAATTCTTCCACTTCTTCATCATTGCGATTTGCCCACCAATTATTCATATAACTTGTCAATCTACCGCGCTTCGCCTTAATAATCAACTTACAAAATGCTTTCACCAAATAAATTTTCTCAAAATAATCACCATCGCCACATTTCTCTATTTTATTCAAAATTAAAATACCATTATAAATAATATTTTTTTCTATACACACCAACTCTTCCATCAAAATAACCGATAATCTATTCAATAAATTAGTCATCAATGACTTATTCATCAAACCCAACATTAGCATTTCGCAAACACACCATTCAAACTTATCAAACATTTCTCTCCTAAAATACTTACAAATCCCGCTTTTCAAAACTGTCGCTCTATAACCCCAAAAACTCTTGTTATGAAACACCCCACCAAATTTCATATTTTTGAAATTGTTGTTTTGTTCTTCGTTAAACAAACCCTCGAACATTTTATGTTTTTTTGTCGCTTTTTAGTCAATTGCTTTGTGTTTTTTTATTTTAAAAAAAAGATTTCAATTTTTTTTTATAGAATAGAAAACTTTTTAAAATTAAAAAATTGAATAAAAATTTTATTCAATTTCTTTAATATATAAAACTTCAAATATTTTAAAATCAGAAAGAAAATTATGAATACTAGACAGCTTCTTGAAAGATACCAAAAAGATGGATTGGTTTTCAAGTCTTGTCATACATATATTGTTGTTCTCCATAAGTTAAGAGACACAAAAACAAATGAAGAAAGAAAGTTCACAATAAAAATAGAGCCAGCTATAGAGGCAACAAATTTAGAGTAATTGATATTGTTTCAAAAATAGATGAATCACTATGTATTGTTTCTGATTTGAAAGAATACGATGAAGAAGGCAAAGAAAAAGACAAAGAAAAAGAAGTTATTGAAATTACTTCAGATTTTACTAACAATTTTATTTATCGAAAAATTAAAATTGTGGAATGTAAAAATTTTGATAAAAATATTAAAAATGTTTATGGGACTGGAATTCATTATTATTTGCTTTGGACGTCTGCTTTTCAGCTTTTATTAAAACTACATATATAGTTTAGAATAATCTACATAAAATAGTTAGAATACACTACAAAAATTATTTAGAATACACTACAAAAATTATTTAGAATACACTACAAAAATTATTTAGAATACACTACAAAAATTATTTAGAATACACTTGTTATATAAGATTTACTATAGAAATTACTATAAAATATATAATAGAATTTTTATTTTATTTTTAACTTTTAACTACATATTTATATTTATGTTAGTAAGGATTGTATTAAAGCCATTCTAACATATAATCCATTCTCCATTTGTCTAAAGTATGCCGCCCTTGGGTCATTGTCAATATTTGGATTTATTTCTGCATTTCTTGGTAGAGGATGCATTATAATCATATTTTGTTTTGCGTTAGTCATTATTTCCTGTGTCAAATATAGATTTTCCTCAATCTCATTCATATTCAATTTAAAATTGTCATCGCAAAATCTTTCCTTTTGAATTCGCGTCATATAAAGAACATCGGTAGTTTCTATAACATCATTTATTGACTTATATGAATCGTATCTTATATTTTTATTATCTAAAAATTCTCGTGTTTTACTATCTAAACTCAATTCATTAATACTCACAAAGTTAAACTTAATATCATAATTGCTTAGCATTCTTACAAGTGAATGAACTGTGCGACCATATCTCAAATCTCCTACAATACTTACAACTAATTTATTGACTGTTCCGCGCTCTTCTCTAATAGTAAATACATCTAAAAGTGCCTGTGTTGGATGTTCTCCATCACCATTACCCGCATTAATAATAGGAATTTTTATTTTATTAATAAGTTCTTTTGTTAACACACCATTTAAACTAGTGCGTATTATAACTAAATCACAATAGGATTCAATACATTTTAATGTATCATATAATGTTTCACCCTTTTTAGTAGAGGATGAACCACTATTTAGTGAAAGAACATCACCTCCTAATTTTTGAATAGCAACACAAAATGAACCATATGTTCGCGAACTAGGTTCATCAAAATATAAACCTATAGTTTTCCCTTTTAATATATTCATTTTACCAAATGATTTTATATTTTCCTTTAACGTGCTTGCGTTTTTAAATAATAATTTTAAATTATTTCTGTTAAATAATGACACGTCAATTACACTATTTAACTTAGCTGATTTATATTCATGTATTGATTTATTTAATTCATTATTTTTATTATTATCATTATAAGTATTATTAATTGTAATATTATTTAAATCATTTATATATGATATTGAATTAGTATTTATGTCACATGTATTTATTACATCATCTATAGTAATATTTATATTATTAAATCCATTATCTATCATTTTATAAATATTAGCATTATTACATCTAGGTAATTCATCTACAAATCCATTATTATATACACATATACCTTTATAAACAAATCTTTCTATACAACCTTTAACTTGTAGTCCGTTAAAAGGAGTCCATCCAGCCTTAGTTATTAATTCATTATCTGATATAATATTTATTTTGTCTAAATTAACTTCAATAAATGAATCCTCGCCATAATTCGCATTTAAACCCAATATTTTCTTTGGATTATGATAACATTTATGTATTACATCTTCTATTGTTAATCTACCTTGATTAATAGCATTCAATAATAATGGTAGCATTGTTTCTAATCCTGTAAATCCTGGACATCCACAACTCTGCTTTTCTTCCTTTAAATGTGGAGCATGGTCGGTAGCAAAACAATCAATAATATCTAAGTTCTCCCATAGTGCCATTCTATCATCAATAGAATTTAATGGGGGTTTTACTGTTTTAAATGAGTCAGGCAAATTATTAATTATCGTGTCATTCATAAATAAATGATGAGGAGTTACTTCACAAGTTACTTGTATACCATTTTTCTTAGCATCTCGAATCATTTCAATTTCTTCTTTTCTAGAAATATGACATATGTGAACCCTCTTCTTAAAAATACTAGCCAAGTATAATACTACACCAACCATTTCTACCTCTGCGTGGAAACACATTAACATATTATCGGGACAATGAATAAAATACTGTCGTAATACAGAAATATTATTTATTTTAAGCGTGCTATATGTTTCATTTAAATAAAATTTGATAGCACAAACCTTTGAATTCATATTTTGAAGTTCTTTATAATTTTCACCATCCGCACCTAAAAATATCATATAATCACATACACTTTTAGACATTGCTAGATTATTAACCATATTATACACCTCAATATTAGTGCATGATGGTTTAGTATTAGGCATAGCACATATTAATCCTACACCTCCACTTAATGCTGCTCTAGAGCATGTATCCCAAGTCTCTTTTTGTTCATCTCCTGGTTCTCTAACATGAACATGCATATCTATAAGCATTGGTAGTTTTATATAACGAGCCGTTGTTTTAACATCACTATCTCCTATTTTTTTGGAATTATTATAGTAAGGAATTATACTTTCTACATATAATTTAGCACATTTTGTATTAATTATTATATCAATACCATAATCTATAGAGAGACGACGAATAAAATAACCATTTGTTTTCTTATTCTGTCTAATTTTATTAGGGATTGATACATTTATAACTAATCCAAAAAACCCTTCTTTAATCTTTTCATAAATTTTATCATTATATAAACCTATTACATTAATATTAGATTCACTATAGTAATTTGCGGTTCCATGTGTTCCAAATATTTTAAATCCATTTATTAAAAGAGTATGAATACTATTGCTAAGTTCCTTTTTGTCTTGATAGGAACCTATTGATAATAATACATTACACTTATTCTTAATTTTAAATCCACTCGCGGCAAGTGCTTTTAAATATGCCTCATTATGATTATTTCCAAAACAGGCAACCTCTCCAGTAGATAACATCTCGACACCTAGACGATTGTCGGCATTAGCTAATCTATTAAATGAAAATTGTGGCACTTTAACACCGACATAATTTATCGATTTTCTATATAATTGATAGTCAACTCCCATCATTATTTTAGTAGCAGTTCTAATAAAATTAATATCCCTTACTTTAGATACAAAAGGAAATGAACGAGATACTCTGAGATTACATTCTATTACTTTTAATTCATTATTTTTAGCTATATATTGAATATTAAAAGGACCATCAATTTGAAGTTTTTTAGCAATCTCTCTAGTATTTTTAAGAATCAAATCCTTAGTTATTTCATTTATATTTTTTGGTGGCAAAATAAGAGTAGCATCCCCTGAATGAACCCCTGCGTCCTCTACATGTTCTGAAATAGCCCATAATTTCAATTCTCCTTTTCCCGCCACAGCATCTACCTCAATTTCCTTGGCACCTGTAATAAATTTACTTATTACTACAGGATAATCATTTGAAATTACAAAGTTTTCCAAGTATTCACTCATTTCATCATCTCCATATATAACAGACATCATAGCTCCACTTAAGACATACGATGGTCTAATTAATACAGGATATCCAACTTCTAAACAAAACTCTTTAGTGGAGTCGGGGTCCGATAACTCTCTCCATTCTGGCTGGTCAATATTAATCTGGTCCAATATTCTGGAGAATTTAAATCGATTTTCGGCATTATCTATATTTTCTGGACTAGTTCCAATAATTTTCACCTGTTTTCTATGTAAACTCATAGCAATATTGTTCGCGATTTGTCCACCCATCGAAAGAATAACTCCTTGACAGTTTTCAAAGCCATATACATCCATTACCGACTCAAATGTTATCTCGTCAAAATATAGGCGGTCTACCTCATCATAATCCGTGCTTACAGTTTCTGGATTATAATTTATCATAACCGTTTTATATCCTTGTTCTCTTAATTCACGAACACAATTTACGGCACACCAATCAAACTCTACACTACTTCCGATTCTATACACACCAGACCCCAATACTATAATAGTCTCTTCATCAAATCCAATATCATTATAATCGCCATTATAGGTTAAATAAAGGTAATTAGTATAACAAGAATATTCACCAGCTACTGTATCTAGCTGCTTTACTACTGGTCTTATTCCATTAGATTCACGGAGATCTCTAATATAAACCTCGGTCTTTTTAATCATTTTACTTATTTGAAAATCAGAGAAACCTATTCTTTTTGCCATATGGAGTAATTTTGGGTTAATATTTTCATTAATTTCTATCCTTTCTAGGTCTTTCTGCATTTCTATGATTTTCCACATTTTTTTAAGATACCATTTATCTATTTTTGTTAGTTCATACATTTGGTCTACATCATACTGACCACTATAAAAACTATTCGCAATTTTATGGATTCTATTATTATTTGGATTTATTAATTCATCCTCTGTATTTCTACAGGATTTATCCGTTCCATAAAATCCTAGAATATTCTCGTTTGCCATTCTCAATGCCTTTTGAAATGCCTCTTCAAAAGACCTCGATATACTCATAACCTCACCTACACTCTTCATCGAACTTCCCAACTTATCATCTACCATAGGAAACTTGCGCAAATCCCAGCGAGGCACCTTTATTACACAATAATCCAAACTAGGCTCATAACATGCTGTTAATCGCGTTATTGAATTTTTTATTTCTAAGAGTGAGTATCCTAGAGATAATTTAGCCGCGATATAAGCAAGTGGATATCCGGTTGCCTTTGACGCTAGTGCCGAAGACCGAGAAAGACGTGGATTTACCTCGATAATATAGTATTTAGATGACTCTGGGTCTAAAGCGTATTGAATATTACATTCTCCTATAATTCCTAATCTCCGTATTACCTTGAAAGCTACTCTACGTAAACAATTATACTCTTTATCTGTTAATGTTTGTGATGGCGCTACTACAATTGACTCACCTGTATGAATTCCTAGAGGGTCAATGTTTTCCATATTACAAACACTAATACAATTATCATAAGAGTCGCGAACAATTTCATATTCTAACTCTTTCCAACCCTTTAAACTCTTATCAATAATAACGTGAGTATTACTATTAAACGCTACATCTAATATTTGATTCATCTCAGCCTCATTATTAGCAAACCCCGAACCCAATCCCCCGAGAGCAAAAGAACTTCGAATAAGAAGAGGAAAACCTATTTCCTTACTAAATTGTAAGGCTTCATCGTGTGAATAGATGATTCTACTTGGCGCAGTATATTCACCTATTTCTTCAAGAATGTTTTTAAAACGCTCACGGTCTTCGGCATCCATGACAGTTTGAAGAGATGAACCTAGAATTTTAATATTTCTAAGATGTCCTTGTTCATATAATTTTACTCCACAATTCAATGCTGTTTGACCACCAAATGAAAGAGAAATGCCATCGGGATTTTCCTTGTCTATAACCTGCTTTACATATTCTGGTGTTACTGGTAAATAGTAAATTTTATCAGCCAATCCCTTTGATGTTTGAATTGTAGCAATATTTGGATTAACTAAAATAACCTCAATATTCTCTTCTTTAAAAGCCTTGATAGCTTGTGAGCCTGAGTAGTCAAATTCACCTGCTTGACCAATACTTAATCCTCCTGAGCCAAGAATTAATATCTTCTTTATTTTGTCCTTTGTTTCATCTACATATTTTATACTTTGTGACAAACTATTATTAACTATTTGATAAATACGGTCTCTAATATTAAATGTGTAAGAACAGCGATAAATAAAAATATCAAATAGAAATTCAGTGTCTGTTGGACCTGCTCTAGCTTCAGGATGAAACTGGACAGAAAAATAGGGTTTCTCCATATGAATCAATCCTTCATTACTTCCATCATTACTATTAACAAATAACTCGCGCCACATATTTTCATTTTCATTCACATTCATATTTTGTAAAACTTCATAACCATGATTTTGTGATGTAATATAACATTTCTTTGTGCCTACCAAATTACATGGTATATTATGACCTCTATTTCCATATTTCATTTTACCAATTTTAGCACCAGATGCTAAACCAATCAATTGGTGACCATAACAAATACCAAAAATAGGTATATTTGGGGTATTATCATCGTTAAAAAGTTTAGATAGTTGTTCTACAACAAACTTAGAGGATTGGGGGTTTCCTGGACCATTACTTAAAAAGATGCCATCATATTTTTTATCTAATACTTCATCTACAAAATTATAGGTGGTGTCTACGATTGTTAGCTGAACATTTTTATTTAAAAGTCCTCGTAGCTGGCTGTTTTTAATACCACAATCAATAACTAGAATATTTAGTAGGTCCGAATTTTCATTTATAATTATTTTATTAACACTTTTTCTAAGAGCAGGTTTTCCATATAAATAAATTTTTAGTGAAACATTTTCTGCCTTTGTCTCTTTATTTATATCTTCTATTGAAATATTATTATTCCATACACTATTAAAGTCATTTGATATTCTACAAACAATATCATGATTGTCTCTAATTATTTTTACTAGCTCCCTTGTGTCTACACCAGAAATACCAATTATACCTTTTTCTTCAAGCCATTCTCCAATACTTTTATTTCCTCTCCAATGGGAATATTTTGGATTATATTCTCCAACTACAAGAGCCTTAATATGAATATCATTTGATTCGAAAATTTTATCTATACCATATTTATCATATTCAGGTTCTCCAATTCCATAATTACCTATCATTGGATATGTTAAAACTAAAACTTGATTTAAATATGATGGGTCTGTTAATGATTCAGGGTATCCTACCATACCTGTTTGAAAAACTATTTCACCATAATCGTCATCGGTTACCTGTTTACCGAATGATTTTCCAACAAATTTTTGACCAGTATTTAATTCTAACGAAATTTTCATATTTATTAATTACTATTTAATAAAATCTTAAATTAAACACAAAATAAAAAAAATGTATTGATTTAAAAGATGTTGATTAATTCCTTGTTCAAAACAATCTAGAAAAGAATTTTTTATAATAAATTAATAATAATATAAGGATATTTATAGCAATTGAAATAAATAATAATACTATAAATATTAATAATAAAATTGATAATAATATAAAAACATATAATAAATATTTAAATAATAAAAATACAAACGCTATGAAAATTCAATATTTTTCCGATATTCATATAGAATTTTTTAAAGATGTTTCTGAATTAGATAAAACTATCTCTAAAATTAAATGCGAAGCAGATATATGTGTATAATTGATGGAGACATTGGTTATCCTTTTCAACCTTTCTATGAATATTTTCTAGAAAAAATAAGTGGGCTTTTTAGTCATATTATAATTATTCACGGTAATCACGAATACTATCAACTTGGAAAATATCAAAAAAATAAAACAGTCAATGAAATAAAAGAAAAAACCATAGAAATTTGCAAAAAATTCAATAACATCCATTTTTTAGACAATTCTTTTATTGATTTACCCGATGAAAATGGTGTTATGTATCGTTTTATTGGGTCAACATTATGGACACACATATATATGCCACAATTTATGGTTAATGACAAATATAATATAGAAAATTTTACTTCTGAAAATAATAATAAATGGTTTAAAAACAATATTAAATATTTAGACAATATTATCGTAAGAGTAACGATATAAATTGTATTGTTATAACACACCATCTTCCTTCATTTTATCTTATTCACGAGAAATACAAAAATTGTTATCAATATAATCAATGTTTTGCTTCTTCTAGTGATGCTCTTATTAAACCACCTGTTAAAGCTTGGATTTTAGGTCATACACATACAAAAACAAATAAAACAATCAATAATGTATTATGTGTAGCAAATCCGATTGGATATCCTGGGGAAAATGACGTAGATGAAATAAATTTTAACGAAATAATAGATGTGTAAATTTGTTATTACTAAATTAAAAACTATATTTCTTCTTATTTAAAATTCAATAAAATATTTTTTATATTTTATTATATTATTATGCCTGTATCAACACGAAGAACCAAAAGAGGTGATTCACATAGTATCCTAACCATAAAAAACAAATCATCTTCCAATTCTAACCTCAAATCATCGTCAGTTCGTAGCACAATAAAGGCTTCTAAGCCAAAGTCAGTTCGTAGCACAATAAATGCTTCTAAGCCAAAGTCAGTTCGTAGCACAATAAATGCTTCTAAGTCAAACTCAGTTCGTAGCACAATAAATGCTTCTAAGCCAAAGTCAGTTCGTAGCACAATAAATG
>Ga0222714_10006540_pt1 | contig 10862 bp, 9 predicted proteins | sample C33_3DmetaG_FD_165048 | JGI IMG/M metagenome (GOLD analysis project Ga0222714, IMG submission 165048) | Estuarine water microbial communities from San Francisco Bay, California, United States - C33_3D | ecosystem: Environmental > Aquatic > Marine > Unclassified | place: USA: California... | reverse complement strand
GGGAAGATTCCGTCAACGATGTCCAAGAGCTGTTGGAAGGCACTAACCGGATCGTCGGCAGAAATCCACTGGTAGCGCTTGTCCCGACGCAGCCACGTGAGTTGTCGCTTGGCATATTGGTTGGTGGCAATCACCATGTCCTCGAGTGCATCGATCTCCGAGCTGCGTTTTTTCACCACGCGAATGGCCTCGGTGTAGCCCACCGTTTGCAGCGCCTGCGCAGATTCAGAAATGCCACTATTGAGGATCGCTTGTGTTTCGCGCAACAGCCCCATATCCCACATGTCCACGCAGCGCAGCCGGATTCGATCGCGAAGACTGTCGCGCTGCATGTCGAGGGCGACGAACGTAGGCTGAACATTTGCTGCTGCGCGTTGGGCATCCCACGTATCACTAAAGCGTTTTCCCGTAAGCTCGATGTACTCCAGCGCGCGCATGACGCGTCGTGGGTTGCGGTCGTGATACTGCTCGGCAGCGCGAGGATCTACCTCCTGCAGGCGCTGATACAAGGCGTCTTTGCCCAGCATCAGCAGATCGAACTCCAGAGCAGCACGCACCGACGAATCCGGCGGCATGGCTACCACACTTAAGCCATCGATGGCTGCCTGAATGTACAGGCCAGAGCCCCCTACCAGCACCGGTAGCGAGGTGGGTGGGATGGCATCGAAGGCTGCGCGCACATCCTGCGCGTAGTCGGCTGCCGTATACGTTTCCGTTGGATCCCGCAGATCAATCAGATGGTGCGGACACACGGCTTGTTCCTCCTTGGTTGGCTTCGCCGTGCCGATGTCGAGACCCCGGTAGATCTGTCGCGAGTCCGCGCTGATGATTTCGATCGGGCGCGCCTTGGCAAGGCGCAATGCCAGCGCTGTCTTACCGCTGGCCGTTGGGCCAGACAGGATCAGGACGGGTCTACTCATCCCATCCCTCCACGCCAATCAGGGGAACAAACGCTGCTGGTCCGAGTTCGTTTGCTGTCCACGCGTCGTGGTCTGTCCGCGTCACGCGATACAGTGTTTGTTGCTGATGGTCGCCCACCGGCACCACGAGGTGTCCTCCTACGACCAGCTGACGTGCCAGCGGCTCCGGAACATCCGGTGCGCCAGCTGTCACAATAATGCCATCGTAGGGGGCTTGACCAGAATAGCCAATGGTGCCATCGCCCACACGGCACTCCACGCTGTAGCCCAAGTCTTGTAGGCGCTGCCGGGCCTGCTGCGACAAACGTGGGTGACGCTCAATGCTGATGACGCGCGCTCCCATCTGAGCAAGGATCGCCGCCTGGTAGCCACTCCCGGTACCAATCTCCAGAATCTTCGCTCCAGGCCGCACCATGAGGGACTGCGTCATGATGGCCACGGTGTGTGGTTGCGAAATCGTCTGACGGTCGTCGATCGGTAGGGCGGTGTCGTCGTAGGCACGATTCCGCATGAACGCTTGCACGAAGTGTTCCCGCGGAACAGTGTCGATTGCCTGGAGGACGGCGGTGTCGGAGATGCCGCGCTCACGCAGTAAGGCGAGCAGCGCTAGACGCTGATGATCGTAGGGGGTGGTGGGACGGGGACGCATAACGCACGATAATGACGCAAGCTTATCACGCAAGCTAATGAAGCTGGACGCCTAAAGTTACGCAGCCGCAACGGCTGTGACATAGTGCTCCAGCTTTTCTCTCAATACCGTGCTGGGAACATCAAGCTCGAGAGCTCCTTGATAGGCGATGCTGACACCACCCGTCTCTTCGGAGACGATGATGGCAACGGCATCGGCCTGCTCGGTGATTCCAAGACCGGCACGATGTCGCGTGCCGAGGTTGCGCAACCCGAGGCGCTGCTCGCTGCTGAGTGGCAGCACACACCGTGCAGCACTGATGGTGCCACCGTCAATCACCACGGCACCATCGTGCAGTGGTGATCGCGGGTTGAAGATCGATGTCAGGAGTTCGGCGGAAACGTCTGCCTGAAGCGACACGCCCGTATCAACGGTCACGCGGATGTGCTCAGCACGGGAGAAGACAATCAATGCACCTACGTGCTTTGAGCTTAGCTCGCTGACGGCCTGAAGAACGGCTGTGATCGTCATGGAGTTATCCCCACGCACCACCAACCGGAAGAGCCGACTCTGCGTAATCATCAGCAGAATCCGTCGAAGTTCCGGCTGGAAGAGCACCACAAAGGCAATCAGGCCCACATCGGCAATGCGGCGGAGTACCCAGTTGACTGTTTTCAGATTTGCTGCCTCGGTGACAAACCCCAACACAAAGACCACCACAAACAACAAGAGCACTTGCACGGCAATGGTGTTGCGCAGTGCTCGATACAACATGAAAAACAGGGTTGCCACCAGCGCTACGTCCAGAAGATCCAGGACGGTAACGGATAGGAAGCCAATGCGAAACAGTTCAAGCATGTCTCTTACCCAACTCGCTGTTGCGTGCGTCGGGCGTCGTCCCGCTCGTAGGCCTCGACGATTTCTGCTACCAGTCGATGGCGGACGACGTCGGCCTTTTCAAACTCCACAAAGTCGATGCCCTGGATGCCGGAGAAGAGTTGATGTACCGTACGCAGGCCCGACTCCTGATGATGATGCAGGTCGGTCTGGGTGATGTCGCCGGTGACAATAGCCTTCGACTGTTGACCCAGGCGTGTGAGGAACATCTTCATCTGCATCCGCGTGGCATTCTGCGCTTCATCGAGAATGATGAAGGAGTGGTTCAGTGTGCGGCCACGCATGTAGGCCAGCGGAACGATCTCGACAATCCTACGCTCGATCATACTCTTGAGCTTTTCAGGACTGACCATATCCGACAGGGCGTCTAACAGGGGACGCAGGTAGGGATCGATTTTCTCGGACAGATCGCCGGGTAGGAAGCCCAGCGATTCGCCCGCCTCTACGGCCGGGCGTGACAGGACAATGCGACTCACTTCGTTGGCCCGCAAAGCCGCCACCGCCATGGCAACAGCAAGGTACGTCTTGCCGGTACCGGCGGGCCCAACGCAGAAGACAAGGTCGTTGCGCTGCACCTTGCGGTAGTAGTCCATCTGCTTCGGCGTCCGCGCCCGGATCACATCCTTTTTGCCCCAGAGAATCACCGAATCAAGATCCTCCGATGCCATTGTAGGTGTACTACTACTGCGGCCACCCTCTACCAGGTCGATAATCGTGGACACGTCGGCCAGCGACAACACGCCCGTGCGCTTCAGCGTGTAGGTCAGTTCGCTAATGATGTGCTCGATATGTCGGATTTCGGCCGGTTCACCGCGCAGGATGATGGTCTCACCGCGCACGGTGATGGAGGTGTCGAACCGGTTCTCGATAAGCTGTAGGTGCTGCTCGTGTGGACCAAACAGCGCTACAACATCGACGTCGGTGATGGGAATCTTCTTTTCGGCAGTGTGCATAGGTACGTTCGGAGGCAGGTTCAGACATCGTGGATACGACGAAAAACGGCGATCCGCACACGTCGGATCGCCGTTCGTAGACTCTACGTCAACAACTCGACGTCGCTCACTTGCCAGCCTCCGACTCTGGTGTGGCGGGAGCAGCTGGAGCTTGCTCGGCAGCGGCTGGTGCACTAGCAGAGGCTGCGGCAGCAGCGGCTGCACGCTTCTTACGCCAGTACTTCCGTTCGGCCTTCTGCTCTTCCGAGGTTTTCGGACCAGCTGGAGGGACGGTCAGCACCCAACCTGGCTGGATCACATCCGGATTCTTGATCTTATCGGTGTTGGCTTGCCAGATCTTTGGCCACTGCAACGGATCGCCGTAGATCTCGGCACGTCCAGAGATGTTCCAGAGACAGTCGCGATTCTCGGCCCAGGTACCAACGGTGTATCCCTTGACGGATGGCTCCCGGTACAGGCCGCGGATAAGTTTCGCTGCGGCAATGATGCGATCGTAGAACTCTGGAAGCGCAGCAATGCGCTCTCCGCGAAGAACGTTCAGCTCTGCCTCCAGGGCAGCTACCTCGCTGCGGCGTTCGGCCAGTTGGTCGTTGGTAAGCGACTGCATCGATCGGGCCCGACCCTCGATGCGTCCCAAACGCTCACGGAAGTTGTTGATGTCGGCTTCCGAGGCATTGATCATCGAGTAGATGTCGTCGTTGCACTTCTTGAGATCCGTGACGGCCGTGGTGAGATCGCCTTCGGCTTTCAGCAGGTCTGCCTTGAGCTGCTCAAGCTTGCTGTTCAGCGTTGTGTTGACACCCTTGTACTGCTCGATGCGCGCATCGGCTTCGTCGCACGTGAGTTGCGCGTCCGGCTTGTTGGCAGGTGGCGGTGGTACGCGATCCTGCGCCCACGTCGGTACGGCCATGGGTGCGGCCATGAAGCCCACAAGGGCAAGCGTTGCCATGGAACGCAAAACGGGAGTTGCTGTGATCATCTTCATGGCTGACCTCCCTCACCGGTGGTGGTAGGTGTCCAGTCAGGCCAGATCGTTGGCCAGGCATTGAGTTTATCCTGCACAAACGCCTTCTTCTGGCTGCAGTCCTGGACTTCTTTCTGACGTCCACGCAGTTCCTTGCTGATCTTTGCCAGATCGGCTTCGGCAGCTGCGATCGACGTGTTGAGCTGCGCCTCATCAGCACGCAGTGAGTTGATCATGGCTTGTTGCTCTTCCTTAATCGTGCAGGTACACGACTGTAACACCAGAGCGGCCCCGAATGCTGCAGCGGCGAGTACGGACACCCGCGACGAGCGTTTCGACATGGTTTCCTCCGTTAATGTAGAATCAGGCCAAATATACGTTGACGGACGTGAACCTGAACACCAGAAATACATGATGTTCTCGTGACCTGCGCTGGTGACGTACGACGATCGTATTTTTGTTGGATGAGTACCCCAGCCCCTGCCCGATCGGGATCGTACGATCCCTCGGCTACCGAGCAGCGGTGGTATGCCGCCTGGCAACGCCAGGGCATCTACCGCTCCGTGCCCTCCGAGAAAGCCCCCTACAGCATCCTGATGCCCCCTCCCAATGTGACAGGCATCCTCCACTTCGGCCACGTGCTCAACAACACGTTGAACGACCTCTACACACGCTGGAACCGGTTGAAGGGGGCTGAGGCCTGCTGGTTCCCCGGGTTGGACCATGCCGGCATTGCTACCCAGACGAAGGTGGAACAGGAGCTGCGTTCCGAGGGGCGTAGCCGCCACGACCTGGGACGCGATGCCTTTGTGGATCGCGTATGGCAGTGGAAGGATAAGTATGGTTCCATCATCCTAGAGCAGTTGCGCACGCTTGGCGTGTCCTGCGACTGGGATCGGACGCTGTTTACTATGGATCCGTCGGCCTCCGAGGCGGTCCAGGAAGTGTTCATCCAGCTGTTTGATGAAGGCCTGATCTACCGTGGAAAGCGGATCATTAACTGGTCGCCGGTGGCGCAAAGTGCCTTGAGCGACGAAGAGGTGGTCTACAAGGAAGTGCACGAGCAGATCTATACCATGCGGTACCATCTGAGTGATGGCAGCGGCACGCTGCTGGTGGCAACAGTACGCCCCGAGACCATCTTTGCCGACGTCGCCGTAGCTGTGAACCCTTCCGACGAGCGCTACCGTCATCTCATCGGTGCAACGGTAATCGTGCCGATCTCCGGTCAGGTTGTTCCCATCATTGCCGACGACTACGCCGACCCCGAGTTTGGTACAGGCGTCGTAAAGGTGACACCCGCCCACGACCCCAACGACTACGAGATTGGTCTGCGTCACCAGCTGGCGATGCCGCAGTGCATCGAGCCGGACGGGACGTTGAACAGTCTGGCGGGGGACTTTGCCGGCATGGACCGGTTTGCTGCGCGCAAGGCCGTAGCTAAGGCCTTAGAAGCCCAGGAACTGTTGGAGAAGGCCGAGAAGTACACCCACAACGTCGGATTCTCAGAGCGCGGTGGCGAGCCGATCGAGCCGTACTTGAGTGATCAGTGGTTTGTCCGGATGCAGCCTCTGGCTCAGCCGGCACTGGAAGCCGTGACGTCGGGTCAGATTCGCTTCTACCCCGATCACTGGGTGAAGACCTACGAACACTGGATGACGAACATTCGCGACTGGTGTATCTCGCGTCAGCTGTGGTGGGGGCATCGCGTTCCGGTGTACTACGCCTCTGATGGATCGTTCACCGCTGCCCGAAGCGAAGACGAAGCACGCCAGAAGCTAGGCCTTTCCCCAGATGTCTCCCTACAGCAGGATCCGGACGTTCTGGATACGTGGTTCTCATCGTGGCTGTGGCCGATGACCACCATGGGCTGGCGTGGGGAATCCACGGCCCCGGAAGGCGACCGTGCCTACTACCTGCCCACCAACCTGCTGGTGACCGGTCCGGACATCATCTTCTTCTGGGTAGCGCGCATGATCATGGCCACGCTGAAGTTTGATGGTCGCATTCCGTTCCGCGATGTGTACTTCACGAGCATCATTCGCGACGGACGTGGACGAAAGCTGTCCAAGTCGCTGGGGAACTCCCCGGATCCGCTAGATGTGATTGCCCGCTACGGTGCTGATGCCGTGCGCTTTACGATGATCTACCTGGCACCGATGGGGTCGGACGTCCGCCTGGACGTCGATGAGGCTACGCAGGACGTACCCTCCATGGAGATCGGGCGGAACTTCGCCAACAAGGTGTGGAATGCCTGCCGATTCTTGAAGATGAAACGTTCTGAGCTCGAGCCATCTACCGTAGCAGGTGCGTTCGAGCCGTCCACGGCCGATCGCTGGATTGAGTCGCGCTACAACACGGCCGTGGCTACGGCTACGGCGGCCCTGGAGGCCTACCGACTGACTGACTACGCCCGAGCGCTCTACGACTTCATCTGGCGCGACTTCTGCGACTGGTACGTCGAGATTGTGAAGGTGCAGTTTGCAGCTCTGCCGACCGATGCGCAGCGTGCTGCACTGTTGGATCATGCCGATGTGATCATCGATGGAACCCTGCGGCTGTTGCATCCGGTGATGCCCTTCATCACCGAGGAGTTGTGGCACGATGTGTTCGCCAAGGACGACAACCTGAGCATCAGCACGCAGACGGCACCCCTGAGTACCGTTGCCAAGATTGATGCCAGCATTGAACAACACTTCGACGTTCTGCAAACAGTGGTGGAGAGTATTCGTCGGTCGCGTGCCGAGATGACGATTCCACCGAGCAAGCGCCTACCCGTAGTTCTCTCCGTGCCCTCAGCGATGCTTGACTTCATGCAGGAGCAGCATGCAGTGATTCGCCAGTTGGCCCGCTGCAGCGATCTCACCATCGGCGTTACACAAGCCAAGCCCAGTGGATCGGTCTCCGACGTGGTGCGGGGTATTGAGATCTTCTTGGTCGTCGAGGGCGTGGTGGATATGGCCAAAGAACGGGAGCGTCTTGAGAAAGAGGTCCAGCGCCTGAACGGAGCCATCGCCGGTGTGCAGAAGAAGCTCTCCAATGAGGGATTCTTGAAGGGGGCTTCCCCAGAAGTGGTGGAAACCGAGCGCAAGAAACTGGCCGATTGGATGGATGCCAAAGCCAAGATTGAGAGGAACCTCCAATGATACCTACCGGCACCAACGCCTACATCATCGAACCGCTGCGCACGCCAATTGGCAAGTACGGCGGGGCACTCAGTAGTGTACGGCCAGACGACCTCGCCGCTGGCGTCCTAAAGGCCGTCATCGAGCGCACCGGTATTGATCCGTCCACAATCGACGACGTCATCCTCGGCTGTGCCAACCAGGCCGGCGAGGATAATCGCAACGTTGCACGCATGGCCGGCTTGCTGGCAGGACTGCCGCACAGTGTGCCGGGCGTCACCGTGAATCGCTTGTGTGCCTCCTCGCTCGAGGCGGTGATTCAGGCCTTTCATGCCATTCGCGCCGGGGAGGCACATGCCGTGCTGGCGGGGGGAGTCGAGAGCATGTCGCGTGCCCCCTACAGCCTTCCAAAGAATGCTTCTGGTGCGGCACAGTTTGGCAACATCACGGCCTACGACACGGCTCTAGGATGGCGGTATCCAAACCCAGCACTAGAGGCCCTCTTCCCGCTGGAGGCCATGGGGGAGACGGCCGAGAACATTGCCGAGCGCTGGGAGATTACGCGCCAGGAGCAGGATGCCTTTGCCGTGACTTCCCATCAGCGGGCCGTGAAGGCACAGCAGGACGGCATGTTTGCCGACGAGATTGTTCCTGTGGTGATTCCTCGCCGCAAGGGAGAGCCGATCGTGGTGAGCACCGATGAAGGTCCGCGCGCCGACACGTCGATGGAGGCCCTTGCTCCGTTGAAGCCGGCCTTCCGTAAGGGTGGATCGGTCACAGCCGGTAACTCGTCATCACTCAACGATGGAGCGGTGGCCATGCTCGTGGTATCGGAGAGCTACCTCGACCAGCATCCGGAGTTGCGGCCGCGTGTGCTAGCTCGCATCGTTTCTTCAGCGGCCGTAGGCGTCGATCCTCGCATCATGGGCATCGGTCCGGTGGGTGCGATTCGTCGTGCCTGCGAGCGCGCTGGTATCTCTGTAGCCGACCTCGATCGCGTGGAGCTCAACGAAGCCTTTGCGGCACAGGCCCTAGCCTGTATCCGCGAGCTAAACCTTGATCCACAGATGGTAAATGTGCACGGTGGTGCCATTGCGATGGGACATCCGTTGGGCATGAGTGGTGGCAGGGTACTAGGACACCTCGTGCGGGAACTGCAGCGCAGCGGAACACGATACGGGGCCGCAGCGTTATGTATCGGCGTAGGCCAAGGGCTGGCAATGGTTGTTGAGCGTGTATAACGTCCTATTGTGACGTCCGATACGTGAGTGACGTTCTATATTTGCATTGATTCATTCCGGACTCCCATCATGTACACCGCACCGCATCTTGTACTCCCGCAGATTGAGAACCTAGCCAAGCTGGACGTCTACGTCCAACACGGTGGCTACGGCGCCTACCGCAAGGCCATTGGTATGTCGTCGGACGACGTGATCAATGAAGTGAAGCGCTCGGGGTTACGAGGTCGGGGAGGCGCATGCTTTCCGACGGGCTTGAAGTGGAGCTTTATGCCGAAGGGGAACGACAAGCCCAAGTATCTGGCAATCAACGGCGACGAATCCGAGCCGGGCTCGTTCAAGGACCGTCAGATCTTTGAGTACAATCCGCACCAACTCATCGAGGGTATCCTGATTGCTGGCTATGCCATGGGCATCAGCAAGGCCTTCATCTACATCCGCGGCGAGTACCATGCCTGGGTTGACATGATGCAGAAGGCCGTTGACGAGGCCTATGCAGCGGGCTATGTTGGTGAGAGGATGAAGCAGACGTTCAACCACGACTACACGATCGACATCGTGGTGCACAAGGGTGCCGGCGCCTACATCTGTGGCGAGGAGACCTCATTAATGAACTCTCTGGAGGGCGACCGAGCCTATCCTCGGTACAAGCCACCATTCCCGGCGAACAAGGGATTGTGGGGTATGCCTACCACCATCAACAACGTAGAAACGATTGCTACCGTACCGCCGATTCTCACCATGGGTGCCGATGCCTACGCCAAGATTGGGGCCGAGGGTCATTCGGGCACGATTCTCTTTGGTGTGAGTGGCCATGTGAACAAGCCTGGTGTGTACGAGCTGGAAACCGGTACACCACTGCTGGACATCATCAACAAGGTGTGTGGCGGTGTTCCCGGAGGCAAGAAGATCAAGGCTGTTATTCCCGGAGGCTCGTCGATGCCGCCACTGCGTGGTGATGAACTCGACGGTGTGCTCATGGACGAGGAATCCCTCAAGAAGCTCGGCACACACATCGGTACAGCCGGCATCATGGTGATGGACGAAGACACAGACATCGTGGACGTAACCCTCCGCATCGCCCACTTCTACCATCACGAGTCCTGTGGTCAGTGTACGCCATGCCGTGAGGGCTGCGGATGGATGGAGAAGGTGCTCAAGCGCTTCAAGAAGGGCGAGGCAACCGTCTCGGACATTGATCTGCTCTACAGTGTGGCAAGTAACATCGAGGGCAACACCATCTGTGCTCTGGGTGACGCTGCCGCGTGGCCGGTGAAAGGCTTCATCGAAAAGTTCCGCAGTGAGTTCGAGGCACGCTGTGTACCCGAGCGTCAGTTCATTGCTCTGAACGTTGTGCATGGCCGCCGTGCAACAACTGAAACGTTGGTGGAGCAATCAGCGTAAGCTGGAACGCACCTCGATGAACATTGGCATTATTGGCGGTTCCTTCAACCCGATCCACATCGCCCACCTGATCATTGCTGACAGGTTCGTCGATCAGATGCAGCTGGATCAATGCTTCTTTGTACCGGCCTACCAAAGCCCCTTCAAGCAGCGTGATACCACGCTAGCCTCGGCTGAAGACCGTGTGGCGATGGTGGCCCAAGCCATTGAGCAGCACCCGATTTTCCAGGTCAGCGATGTTGAAGTACGTCGCGGTGGAGTCTCCTACACCATCGATACTATCCGATGGTTTGCCGAAGCATTTCCCAGTTCCAACATCAGCATCTTGATCGGTAGCGATCAGGCGATCGAATTTGTACGTTGGCGACAGTGGCAGGACATCCTCACCGAGTCTCAACTGTGTATCGTGCGTCGACCATTTCTGCTGACGCCCGAAATGGAGGAGCGCATGACGGAAACGCTCAGCGTGCCCGGCAAGCCTGCCGTCAAACCGCCGGTCTGGATTAATGCACCGCTACTAGAGATTTCGTCGACGGAGATACGTCGTCGTGTAGCTGAGCAGAAGAGCATCAACTACCTCACGGTAAAATCCGTGCGCGACTACATCAACCATCACGGTTTGTACCGGTAGGGGCTTGCCATGTCTTCCTTCCTGCGGCGATTCATCGTGTGGGGACTACTGGCGGTGGTTGCCGTTGGCATGGTGTTCCACATGGCATGGATGCTGACGATG
>Ga0222714_10006538_pt1 | contig 10863 bp, 6 predicted proteins | sample C33_3DmetaG_FD_165048 | JGI IMG/M metagenome (GOLD analysis project Ga0222714, IMG submission 165048) | Estuarine water microbial communities from San Francisco Bay, California, United States - C33_3D | ecosystem: Environmental > Aquatic > Marine > Unclassified | place: USA: California... | reverse complement strand
TAAAGAAGACGCCGACCAAGGAGCACCATCGCGCGCCGCCGACGCTCAAAATTCACGAAGAAAAGGAGGTTAAAGTTGTCGCCGTCAACGCGTTTTCGGTGTTATCCTTGGAAGAGGATGAATAACAACCACATTGCATTTACTTGCACATGTATCTACCACGTAAAGTCGCTCGTGATGTTGTACACATTAAATTCTGTTGTAAAAGAACAAAAGAGGCGCTCTTCACTCAACTCGCGAGATATTTTTATTTCAACTTGAACGCGCGCGCTAAATGCTCTGCCCAAGCCGGTCAAGGGCGGGTGGTTCGCAACCTTTGCGGGAAAAATACGACTGCCGTGGCAGATACCCTCGATTTCTATGCAACGACCGCGTTACGTCTTCGGAATGCGCTAATTCGCGCAAGTACGGAATGGCGTTGAGCAACTCGTTGTCGTTTGGGTTGTCTATGAAGCTAGTGATTGGAAATGCGTTTTGCGGATGAAACGCATAGGAATACGGGGAATTATCCACGATGACGGTTTTCTTCAAATCACGCCCCAGGCATGTCAAATCTTTGACGTAATTCCCTTGAAATGCGTAGCAATGCCGGCGAAATAAACGCCACGAAATCGTCTTCGTGGCGTCTAATAAATCAAGCACCGGGTCGGCGTACTTTGGCAACGACGCCGTGAACAGGACGATTTCCCAATCCTTTGCGACTTCGCGCATGAATAAATCAACCCATGGACGCTTCAATACGTGTACATCTGTCATTTTACCGTCAATTTCTACCGGTACAATGTAGTCGGGATTCAGCACGGGTTTGAACGACGAATGGACGAGCGTTTCGTCCAAATCCAACACCAGACACGGCTTCGCGCATCCCAATGCGCGTTCGCCAATGAATGGATCACCACTGTGTAATGTGAAGTTCTCATTGAAACACACTCGCGGTTGTGACGTACACGGCACGCACGTCGCCGCTGACGACGACGACGACGACACTGATTTGGCTTCGGCTTCGGCGTCTTCGGCGCCGACGCCTTCGAGCTCGCTTTCTAATACGTAAGTTTTCGGGACGACGCAGCATCGTAAATACGACACCAACGTGCTCCAAGGCGACGATGACGACGTTGATTTATTATGACTCTTCTCTCGCGTCCGATTCGTAGAACCTGCCGCCGCCGCCGTCGTCGTCGTCGTCGCCTCGCTCGTCTCGTCGCCTAAAAACTGCGTGATGACATCCGCGTCGCTCCCTCGTCCTTCCCTACGCGAACGCGCCTTAATCTTCGCCCGCTCATCCCCCATAACGCTCGCCAATCTCGGCGACCAAGGTAACCCTTTCCCAGGCGTATCCGTCTTCGCCTCCGATGCTCCATCGACGTCTCCGTCTCCGTCGACCGCCGCGCCGTCGCCTCGAGCACCCGTCGTCATCACCATCGCCCCCAACGCCCCCGTCACCGCCGCCATCGCGCCTCGCGCATCGCCACCGCGATCGCGATCGCCACCGTCCTCGCCATCGTCCTCATCCCTCGCGCCGTCATCGTCGCCATCGTCGGCGTCGTCGGTATGCGCCAACAGCGCCGCGCCCGAGTAACTGCCCGCGCTCGATGCGCGCCGATGATGACGCCCAGACCCGGGCGCCGACGCCACCGCGGGCGCCACCGCGGGCGGGCGCGAGAGCATGACGATCGACTCGACCTCGCGCGCGCCGCTCGCGCCCCGCGCGCGCGGCGACCGACGACGACGCGTGTCGGAAGTGCCGTCTTCGACGTCGTCCACGCGACGTCGCGGAGACGCATTCGGCGATGGGGGCGCATACCCATACAATCCTGGTACATACGACTATATAGCGTATTTTCGGGTGGTCTAAACCCTAGCGTGTACATATAGTATCATACAAACGCCTATGTGTATGTGAAATCGCAAACGCCCACGCGTCACAGAGGGGAACGAGCGACGACGCGACGGTTCGTTTCGTGCACGGTGTCGTGACTTGTCGTCGCACGCGCGAGCCCGTCGCACGACCGTCGACGCGCCGAAGACGCCGCACACACGAAAAAAAAAGTATATTAATTAACATGAAGTTGATCGCGTCGAACGCGGCGCGCGCGGCGACGGTGCTCGAGCTCGTGGCGGGCGTGGAATTGATGACCAAGGCGTACGGCGTGAAGGATTACCCGCGCGTGCTCACGACGGAGATGACGTGGTTATGCGCGATGATGAAGACGCCGAGCGGGGCGTTTATGATTGCCATGGTCGGTGCGATGCTCGTGGCGTTCGGTGCTGGGGCGGCGATGAAGATGTACGCGCCGAGCACGCGCGTCGGGGAGATGATGTTCACGGCGTTTCACGCGTTGACGTTTGCCAATTGCTACGCGTTTCGAGCGACGGTGGCTGGCGTATGGCCGATTGGGGCCTATCACGCCGTCGCCGCGGCGTTATTTCGCTTGGGTGATATGGATTTGATGTCTCTCGTGCCCGTGATTGGTTCGTCGTCGACCAAGGGTGGAAAGAAATCGAGCGCGGCGAAGAAAGCCGTCGCGCCCAAGCGCTCGAGCTCGCGCGCGTCCCGTCGTCGGTAAACCAACCCAAGCGATGACGATATCGCGGGCGGGCGCGACCGCCGGTGTTTAAACCAGTTTCCATATTTTCCCATCACATGATAATAATAACACTACCAATAACACAACACACGAGCTCGCATGTCGCGCGTACGCGGCGTCGTCTGTCTCTCGCGAAAAGCGCAATCCTCGTCAGACGATGCAGCCGCCACACCAAAGCGCCTCGTGCTCGTCGTCCATGTTCGCCCTCACGCGCGCCACGCGCGTGCGCGTGCCGTCCCAACGCACATCGCACCGCGCGTCGTCGCGACGCTCGTTGTCGTCTGTAATTCGCGCCGAAGACCGAAGCGCGTCGGGCGGTCGAAGCGACGAGGCGCCCGTCTTTGCGCGCCTCGCGCCGCCTCGCGACGCGCTCGACGCGTTCAACGCGCGCTGTGCGGGCGAACTCTGGCTCGCACCGCTCACTAAGGGTGGGAATTTACCTTTTCGACGACTCGTGGCGGAGGAATTCGGGGCTAAAGTCACCGTGAGTGAGATGGCGTTTGCGAGGTTTCTGTTGCGAGGCAACCGCGTGGAGCGCGCGCGGTTGCGAAGGACGAATGATGCGTCGTTAGGTGGGGTATTCGGAGCACAAATCGCGACGAATGCGATCGCGGAGGGCGTGAGGGCGGGAATCATGATTGCCGAAAGCGGTGATGTGGATTTTTTGGATTTAAACTGTGGATGTCCTATTCACGAGACGTGGAAGCGCGGGTTGGGCGCGGCGTTGCTGAAGAAGCCGGCAAAGCTCGAGAGGCTCGTGGAGGGCATTGCGAATGGTGTGCCGTTACCGTTAACGGTGAAGATTCGTTTGGGGATTGACTCGGTGACACCTGCGAGAAGGATTGCGGAGAGCTTGGAGAACGCCGGCGCGGCGGCTATTATTATTCACGGACGCACCAAGGAGCAGAGGTATACAAAGAGTTCGGATTGGGACGCGATTCGAGAGATTGTCAGCGAGCGGAACATTCCAATTATTGGTAACGGTGATATTCTCACGTATTACGAAGCTCGCGATCGGATCGAGGCATCAGGCGTGGCGGCGTGTATGACTGGACGCGGCGCGCTCATCAAGCCGTGGATTTTTCAAGAGTTTCGCGAAAACAAGGCGTGGGAGCCGACGACAGAGGAACGCGTCGGCGTCTATCACCGACTGCGTGAATTAATGCGTGAGTGTTGGGGGGACGATACGATCGGTAAGGAGCGATTTGATACGTTCATGCCGTGGCACTTAGGCTTCTTTTGCCGCTACCGGCCGTTGCCCGAATCCGTCTTTGGCGGCCGAGCGCTCGACGACCCATTGCTACAATCGAGACTCGGCCTCGCCGTGGAAGGTGAGGGCGATTTCAACGACTTGCCGATAGTTGAACAATTGCTTCGTTGTGAAAGCGAGGACGCGCACGCGGCAATGTCGGAGATTTTGTGGAATTCGGACACCGCCATCGACGCTATGGATGCCTTGGAATCCGCCGCGAAGGCGTCGCTCAAGACGTGGCAAGAACAAGTCGCGGCGGGCGATCGAGGCTCGAGCGACGATACCATTCGTGGGTAGTATTGGCATAGTATTGGCATTTTTTAGGTTGTAAACTACAGTACTATTATAGATTCTGCAACGGAAATGGCTAAATTCTAGACTACTATTGATGATCGATCATGATTTGCGGCGCCATGGTTCGCGCCGTGAGCTGCTTTGTCGCCGTGTAGCCACCTTCTTTGGCAATCCTGTCCAAATCGGACTGATCGAGTAGAGACTTTTTGTTATCTTCATGGCTGAACGGTTGCGACATCGCTCGCATAAATGTCCTGGACACTTGCATGGCCATGTCTGTGGACAAGTTTAGCACTTCTTCGCGTAAATGCGTGGTGATCCAACCAGGGAGCTTGCCGCGCTTGTCCTGAGAATTGTATCGCTTGTCGGCGAAAACCATCAATCCGTAATCAGCCTTGGAGCGAATGACGCGTCCGACGCACTGAGCAGCTTGTCGCACGGCGTCAAAGGACAAGAAGTCGCTCTCTTTGATTTGAAAAGTCTCTCGCAAGTACTCGAGCCGCGCTCGTAAGATTCGCGACAACGTGTATTGGTAAGGCACGCCATACATCACCACAGCTCGACCGTAGTGTCGATCGAAATCGATACCCTCGGCAACTTTACCGCGCGCAACGGACAGAAAAATAGCCCCACGCCCGCAGTTGCACGCACGACGATAGTTGTCCAACGCCAAAGATGTCTCCACCACATCCGTGGTTTCGATGAACACCAGCTTATGTTGCATAATTTCACGCAATACTCCCGTCTCGTGCCATTTGCTGACGATATTTTCCATGTACGAGTACGACACAAAAAATGCAACGATACCGTCTGGCACGGTTTGCGCGAGACCGATGAGGATGCGCCCGTAATTTTGAATCACGTTTGGGTCATCGCGCATGTCAAATTTTGTCGACACCGCTTGCTGATCCGCCCCGCGCGTAATCACCATTGGGCACAAGCAATCGCGCGTGAGCGTCATGTTCAAACTGCGAATACTCACCGGGTTGAATCCCAAAAGCTTTGGGTACAAATCGATTGGACTTAAAGTCCCAGACGTGATGAATACGGATTGAAAGCGCTCAAACACTGGCTTGATGGCGAGCGACGCGTCCAAGCACGAAAGCTGCAGCACCGGATCTGGGATGTTCGGATAGCGCTCATCGTACGGTTCTAAAATCAACGAAAACCCTTTGGAGTACGTGCCAACCAATGTGGCGAAATCGGCAACAAGAGACAAGGCGTTGAACTCCTCCATATCCACCACTTCGAGCGTCTTTAACAAACTCGTCAAGCGGTCGTAGCAAAACTTGAGCGTCTTGCCGTCAATCCCAGCGTTTGCCGCACAGTGCGATAAAAACGCTGTCGGTGTTTCTTGTTCGACTTGAGTGGATTGAAGTCTGATTTTTAGGTACTCTACAAATCGACGCAACACCGCAACAAAGTGTTCGGCGCGACGAATGTTCCCTGGAACCGCTTCGCGTAGAATGTCATCTGGAATCACTGGATTCATCAGCGCATCTTCCCCGCCGCCACGTGCGAGCACACCTTGTTGTGCTAAGCCATTAACCAGACGTTCGTACTCTTGTCTCAACCTACGTTCGTCAGTTTGTTTCGCGCGTTCTATTCTGCTATTCAACGCCGTAATCGACCGACCAGCGTTATCTAACGTCTGCTGTCGCAAATTCACGCTCAGCGCCTCGATGCACACGTTATCAATGTTGTGTGCTTCGTCGAAAACGACAATGCACTCCTTCTCGAGCGCGCTAGACACCAAACCCGCGACTTTAGGGTCGAGCAAGTACTGATAGTTGTACACCACGACGTTGGCGTATGCAATCATATTCCTCGCCAAGAAATACGGACACCATTTCTTCGTTCGACCGAACGCACGCAAGTCGTGCAACGTATACACCCCGGGCGGTAACACCGCGCCCTCGCCTGCGCTTTCGAAATCCTCGAAAAACTCACAACTCTCCAACTCGTTGCCATCCGCCCCATCCGCCGGCGCCTCCCCGCGCGCCTCTCGCTCAAGCTTCTTCTCACGCACCCACGATGCGGTTAAACGCCTACACCGCGCATCCACCGACTCTCTCGAACCCTCATCCGCAACTTTCGGATGTATGCACATATTCTTACGACTCGACAACCCCAACGCGAGCATGCGCGCCGTCTCCGTCCCGAGCGCCTTCCCAATGTACTCGTGCAGCGTCCGCAACTCGGCTAAAACCTTCTCCATCTCCGGCACCGTGCGCGTGCAATATATCAACTTCCCACACTCTGGGTGCGCGAGCTGATAGCTCACGCACAGCGACAGACACGTGATCGTTTTCCCCGTGCCCGTGGGCATCTCCAGCGCCCCGTGTCCGCGCGCATCGAGCGCGCGCTTCATCTCCACCATGTACGCATACTGCTCGGGGTACAAACGATCGTACGGAAAGAACACCTCCACGCCTTCGACGGAGAACCGCATCGTCGGGCTCGCGCGCGAGACGAGAGGACGCGTCGCCGTGTGCGGCGGAAGCGCACCACCATGGGCGTAACGACCGCACACGCGCGCGCGCGCATCGCACGCCCACGCGACGTCGTTCATCGCCCACGCACGCGCGCGATTGACGACGCATAATTTTCTTCCACGAATTCTCGCGCGGCGCGGTCGCGGCGACGCGTGACGGGCGCGTGCGGGCGACGCGACTGCGACGATGACGATGCCGTCGGGCGTGGCGTGCACGCCGACGGTGCGCGTGCCTCGCGCGCTGTCGTCGCCGGTGCGCCGTGGACGCGCCGCGGCGCGCGCGGTGCGGTCGACCGCGATGCGATGCGCGGCGTCGGGCGTCGAACGCGCGAACGGGTGCGGCGCACGCGGCGCACGCGGCGGTCGTGACCACGAGGAGGCGTTACGACGCCTGGGACACGCCAACGCCTCGCGGTCGCTTGGCGCGTCGGTGCGTCGAGATCGAGCGACGATTGCGCGCGTGAGGGTGAGATCGAATGCGACGCACGTCGCGGCGTCGAGCGCCAAGGCGTCGAAGCCGCGGTTGCCGGCGTTGGATTCGATTAGGTTCTTTCTCATCGCGTACATTGGCGTCGGGCACTTTATCGCGTGCGCGACGAAGAACGCGTTGACTTTGGCGAGCTTTTCGCAAGTGAACGTCGTGGTGGGTGCGTTTTTTGTGTTATCTGGATACGTTGCGGCGTATACGACGACGGAGCTCGGGGAGTATGAAGCGCAGACGTCGAGGTTGTCACCGAGTCCAAAGTACGTCGTGTCTCGCGTCATGGGGTTCTACCCGTTGTACTTTGTCGTGAACGCGCTCTTTGCGCCAATGTTTTTCTATGCGGATTCGTTTTATAACGGGCCCGTTCTCGCGGCGGTGCATGGATTGATGACATTTACCCTCACCCAGGCGTGGTTTCCGATGCATGCTGAGCTTTGGAACGCGCCGACGTGGTTTTTGAGCGCGTTTGCGTTTGCGTTGACCGCGATGCCGTTTGCGCTTCCGCCGATTGCGAAATTCAAGCGTAAGGATTTGCGGAACGCGTTCGGAATACTCGTGGCGATCTCGCTCGTGGCGAAACTCGCGTACTCTTACGACGTCGCGGCCTGGGGATTCATGGAGGGCATCATGTCACCCAAAACGCATCCGAATTGGCTGTACTTTAATTCGGTGCGCTTTTCGCCGCTCAACGCGTTAATCGACGTCCTGATGGGTGCGGTTGCCGCTCGAAGCGTGATGATTGATAGCGCCAGTGGAGAGTCTGTACCGAAAACAAACAAGTTATTAGCTTGTTCGGCTACGCCGCTCGTCGCTATGATTGCATTTCTCGCCGCTCGAGCGCTCGGCGTCGTCGCCATCAACGACGCGTTGTCTCGCACGGTGTTCACCATTTTGTTCTCCATGTTTGCCGTGAACATCCATCGCGAAACAGTGTCGAGCGAGCAATCGATAGTGTCCAAAATTTTGTCCTGGAAGCCTTTGGTGTACTTGGGAACGATTTCATTTCCCATTTATATTTTACACGGACCCATTGGGCAAGTGTTTTACAAGCGCGTCGTCGCCAACAAGTTGTTTGGTAAAGTCTTCACGCAACACCCCGAATTTTTCCCGGTGTATTGCTTGATTACCCTCGTCGCCGCGGCGATTACGCATGAGGTGTTCATCAAGAATAAAAAGGTGCAAGAAATAAGCAACGCCGTTTCGGCGAAACTCACCGACGCGCTCACGAACAACTAAAGGAGTGCGCTGTGCGTGTACTACTACTACTACTACTACACGTTTTTGCTTGCGACGAGTGTCTGTGTGTGTGTGTGTGTAATAACAACAACAACGAAAACATTTTGTTAATAAGTGCTGAACCGTAATGAATCATAACAAAAACGCTATGCTAGCTAAGGATCAACTCTGAGAGTCTTATCGGTTTCAGCGTCGTTCTAAAACGACGCCCCCCGGGTCAAACGCACTCACGCGCGAGCGACCAGCACCCCCGTTCCATCAGATCAACACGAGACAAACTCGCATTTTCACATGATGGATTACGTATATTATATCTACTTGAGAATGAACAACAACAACATTCTTAAGCTTCTTCTTCATCCGGTTCAGAGATGTTGAAGTAACGCAACTCGTACACGTTGCGGTCCTTGTTGGACGCGATGACGCGCAACCAGTCGCGAACGTTGTGCTTCTTCAAGTACTTCTTGGTCAAGTACTTCATGTAGCGCTTGGACATGGCGATTTCAGACGTCACGGTGACCTTGGTCTTGTCAGCAGCCACGGACACGGCTTCGCCGAGCGCGCCCGCCTTACCGCCGACCTTGATGCGTTCAGACAAAAACGCCGAGAACGAACCAATCTCCATAATCTTGTCTTCAACCTGTGCGTTGTTAACAACGAAAGCAGCAATGATGAGAGGTCAGTTTCAGTTTCAGGCGCATATGATGTCGCCACCGGTGCCATTCGCGACGCCGCGTTCTCTCATCCGAATCACACATTAGGGTTTTTCGCGCGTCTACGTACCGGCTTGGCGCAGTCGATGACAAAGGTAGAAACCTTCTTTTGGGAAGCTGCGACGTGGCGTAAAACACAACACAACACATCCGTCAGTCATTCGTTCGCGCGTCGCACCCGTCGCAGCGCACGCGACGCGCTGCAGCGCCTCGCCAGCATCATCGTCAACCATCGCTCGCGACGCCATCGCCGCGGGCGTCGATCGACACACCGACGCGCGCGACCGCGCGTAGCGCGCGCGACGGCGACGCATAACGCAGCGTCGTGTATCGTACCTTTAGGAGCCATGATGAGGGATGTCTTTTAACGTACGACGGGGTGCCGGTGCGTCGGTGAGAGGCGGTGGCGATGGCGCGCGGCGACCCTTTGACGAAATGACTCGTTCTTACATTGGTGGCGTTTCGTTGTTCGAGGGCGTCAAAGAAAGAATGTGTGGCGTTATTACAAGTTCTATGTAGTTCTATCGTCGCGCGGTGGCGTGCGCGGCGAGCAAGGTGCGAAGGTGACGCTCAAGCGCGCGACCGCGGGCGTGGATGTCGTCGGGGGCGCGATGGAGCGCGCGGAGTGTGGACATGGAGAAGGTTTCGGCGTCGGCGAAAAAGTGCTCGGTTTTACGAGCGTCGGCTCGGCTGGATTTGAGACGCGCGGATTTGAGACGTTCAGCCACGTCTGGGTCTTTAGCATGCAACGCGGTGTATATGGCGTTGATACGCACGCGCGCGTCGCGGAGTTTTCCGAGGTCTGGGACCGTGGAAAACAGCGACGGGTTCGCGTCGGATGGTTTCAGGCACTCGAGCGTTTCGATGGAGCGCAAAAACGTCGCCGCAGATGCGGACACGCGGCGCGGACGAAAGTCCCAGTGCGCGAGTACGCGCCATGGAATGATTGCAAATGACGTCGCGGGCGCGCATGCGTCGCAAAATACCTCGTTGGTGTAATCGCAGCGCTGGTACGAGCGAAACGGCCGCAGCGCTGTTTCCACGAATCGACGCGCGAGACTCGCGCCGACGCGAATCTCAGAAGATGCGCATCCAGCACACAGACCACGCTGGTAATCAATCTGTTCGCGCTCCGTGCGCGCAATCGCTACGGTGTTTGGCGTCGTGTGAAGAGACGTCGACGGCGTTGGCGTCGTGTAAACTAACGACGTTGGCGACGTCGACGTCGACGTTGGCGACGACATCAACAACGTCTCGGCCGCTTCCTCAAGCACGGCGCGCATATCATCCAACGTCGACGTAAACGCCTCTTCTTCATCTTTATTCATACCACGAGACAGAGCCGTCGTCGTCGTCGTCGCGATAAAATCCTTTGTCCGCGAGCCAAACTCGCTCACCGACGTCGTGAGCGACTCCAACCTCGCCATGACGAACCCCGCGGGCCCGCGTCGAGCGTCACTCCCCTCGTCATCCGCGCACCCACCCTCATCGTACATCAACTCGCGCGCGTCGTCATCGAAACTCCCACCACTCTCGCCCAACACCTCCGCTGGCGTATGAAACGCACCGTCCACGACATCTTCTTCATCATCATCTTCATCATCTTCATCAGCGTGCGTCGTCGTCGTCGTCAACGCCTCCGCGGGCGTCTCGAACGCCCTCTCGCCATCACCACAACCACGCCCGTCGTCGTCGCCGCTCGCGCGGCATTCCTCGAGCACTCGGCGCGTCGACATCGACACCATCGCGCATCGCGCGCGTCGCGAGCTGTCGCCACTCGACGACGCACGGTTCAGCCATGA
>Ga0222714_10006537_pt1 | contig 10864 bp, 6 predicted proteins | sample C33_3DmetaG_FD_165048 | JGI IMG/M metagenome (GOLD analysis project Ga0222714, IMG submission 165048) | Estuarine water microbial communities from San Francisco Bay, California, United States - C33_3D | ecosystem: Environmental > Aquatic > Marine > Unclassified | place: USA: California... | reverse complement strand
ATGAAGATTATCTAGGCCGTGATGTAAGTGAAGATGAGATGCGTAGTCTTACACCTGAAGATGTAGCTCCTGTATATAAACAAAACTACTGGGACAGAGTTAAGGGTGATGAACTACCATCTGGTGTAGATTGGTCTGTGTTTGACTGGGCTGTTAACAGCGGGCCATCAAGAGCGTCAAAGGCACTACAACGTATTGTCGGTTCTTATCCTGATGGTGCTATAGGGCCTAATACTTTAGCAAAAATTTTTGAAGCTGACGTACATGTAATTTTAAACAATATGCACAAAAATAGACAAGAGTTCTATGAAAATCTTAAAACTTTTGATACATTCGGAAAAGGTTGGACTAGAAGAAATAATGAGACACTAGCTCAATCATTGGAGATGGTGTAATGGCATCAGTAAAGTTAATAAAGTTTTTAGGTGAAGCTCCGAAGGTTTCTTCAGAACTTCTACCAGATGGAGCAGCGCAAACAGCTTTTAATGTAAAGTTGTATTCAGGCGACTTGTTACCATATCGTACTCCTAAAGTTGTTGATAATACAGAACGTTCAGGTTCTACTGTAAAAACTTTACATGCTTTACGAAATCCATCTACTAATGATTTAGTATGGTTATCTTTTACCAATGATGTAGATATTGCTTTTGCTTCTTCTTCTGAAGATGAGGAACAACGGTTTTATTATTCAGGAGATGGTGTACCTAAAGTATCTAACTACGAGCTAGCTACTAATGGGTCAGAACCTTATCCTGTTACTAATGGTTATTATGAGTTAGGTCTTCCGTTACCTGATGTAGCTCCTACTAATACAGCAACATCTTTCTCTGTGGTAAGCGCAACCCATTATGAGCGCGATTCAGGAAACACAGCTACTTTTTATTCAGGATCAAATCATAATCTAACTTCTGGTAACATAGTTAGTATCAGAGATTTTGGAAGTTCTGATGAAGCTAAATCATTTAATGCTACTAACGTAGAAATTACTGTTATTAATGATACAGATTTCCAATACTTTAGTCCCGGCGACCAAGTAGCTAAAACAGCAAACACTACAGGTAGGTCTGAGCTTGCAGGTAACACGCAGATTAGAACTTACATATATACATGGATGACACCATGGGGTGAAGAATCTATTCCAAGTTTACCTTCTAACGAAACATATGTTAAAGAAGGTCAAACAAGTACAGTGGGTTCAATACCTACTAGTGCTCCTTCAGGTCAAAATTTTATTAGAGGTGTTAGAGTTTACCGAAGTGTAGTCTCTGCTTCTGCTACAGATTATTTTAGATTAGCTACATTATGGTATCCTACAGCTACAACAAAAGTTAAACGTACATCTAATGTGTCAACTGTAACATTAGCTCATCCACATAATTTTATTAAAGGTGACAGATTTAAAATTAGTGGTCTCACAGGCCAATCATCTTTTAATATTACAGATGGTATAGTCACAGATATAGTTGATGAATACGCATTTAGTTATGCACAGACTGCTAGTGATGTAGGAGAAACCGCAGACACATCTGGCACTTTGTTTCACGATGTTTCAGAATCTGTTAGTAACACAGCTAGATACTGGGGCGACGGTAGTTATAATTTTACTGATGATTTTTCAGTTTCAGGACTTAGCTTTATAGTTCCTTCCGAAGATTACGATCCACCACCTGCTAATTTACAAGGTTTAAAAGCAGGGCATAATAATATTCTTGTAGGGTTTTTTGATAACCAACTTTGTTTTTCATTTCCTGATAAACCACATGCTTGGCCTGAAAAATATCGTATGACTTTTGAATCTGATATTGTAGCTATCCAACCAAACGCAGGTTATGTTACAGTTCTAACAAAAGAATATCCATATCAAGTATCTGGTAACGATCCGGCTACTATGGTTAGTTCGCGTATTGATACTTTATATCCATGTCTATCAAAACGATCTGTTGTTAATATGGGTTATGGTATTGTATGGGCGACTCATGGTGGACTCGCAGTATTTTCACCATCAACTGGTGTAGATTTAATTACCAAATTTGTTCATGACTGGGATACATGGGCAGATGAATTAGATCCTTCTACTCTTGTAGGTCATTATTACAATGGTAAATATTTTGGTTCACATAGTACTGGATCATTTATATTTGAGCGTGATGATAAAATTGGAGGGTTTTTTGTAAACATTGAATATAAATTTAATGCTGCATTTACCGACACAGAAGCTGGTACCATGTTTTATACTGGTGGAGGTACTACTGGTGATATCCTTGAATGGGATTCTCCTACAGAAATCTTATCCCCACTAGAGTGGAAATCAAAAACACTAATTACTAAAGATTATATTAACTTAGGTGCAGCTAGAGTTATTGCAGATTTTCAAACACCTGACGCTGAAACAGAAAATTTACAAGCTTATAATGCAACTATAGCCCCATACAATAATGCTATATGGGCTAAAAGTATTCAACTTGGCTGTCTTAATGGGCCTACTGATTATTTAGATGCTGGTACCAGAGTAGAAAATTTAGGTACTCTTAATGCTTTTGCTATTAACGGAGATGGACAAACTCGTAGTTCAAAAGATATAACAGGTATTCTTCCTGTAACGTTTAAATTGTTTGCTGATAAAATCCTTATATTTCAAGCAACTGTGTCATCATCTGATATATTTAGATTGCCTACTGGCTACAGATCGGATACATTCGAAGTAGGTGTATCTGGTTCGTCTAGAATACGAGCAATTCATTTTGGTGAAACACCTTACGGATTAAGGGCGGTATAATATGGCAAGGTTTACAGCAATTCCAGCAGTGCCACAAGGGGGCATAACTGACTGGCAAAGTATTTTGATTAGTTCTGTAAAAGAAAATGTAGAACTATTAACAGGGCTTCGTGGTGAAGCTGACCTACAGAGTAAAGCTATTACTCGTGGTCAAGTTACCATTAAGGAAATGTCTGACCAAGACATGAGACAAGTAAGTGCAAAAGGCGCTGGGTTTACAATTAGTAGTCAAGAAGTAGCAGGTCTTGATGATTATGGTAAACTTATTACAGACGTACAAACTTTAGCAAATGATTTGGCTTTTACCCGATCTGTGTTAAACGCATTAATAAGACAAATAAAAGGAGAATAGAGTTATGGCTAACTATACCAATGATACGAATGTTGGAATGGATACTGCTAGCGCAACTGCATCCGACCAAGTCGGCGGTGGTGTAGTTGGAGCTATGGGTGCTGTTCCTTCGTCAACTTCTTTGGATTTGCCTCCGGCGATTCAAAGTTTAATTGACATGCCTGCAGCAGGAGTTGCTTCAGGTGCTATAAGACCAATTCAAACAGGCACTGTTGGACAAGATCCAAACTATCCCGTTTTGGATTTTAGAATGCAACCAACTTATGAACAAGGTGGAATGGTAGGGCCGGGCGGAATGCCTATGCGTCCTGCAGGTATACAACCTCAGCAAGGTGCTACAAATCCTCAGATGTTGGAGATGCAAGTTAATGAAATAATGTCTAAAAACCCAGAAGCGGTAGCAAGGATAAGAGCAGGTATTGAGGCAGGTATTCAATCAGGAGAACTAGATGCTAATGAATTAAATACAATTATTCAGCTAGCTAAAACTGTAATGCAAAATCCTGAAATGTACCCACAGATTAGACAAATGGCTATACAACGAGGTATAGCTACAGAAGCTGATCTTCCTGCACAATTTGATGAAGGACTTGTTATTGCAATTATTGCAGCAGGTAAATCTATGGAAGCTGATGTGCAGATAGAAGGAGGACAAGCTCCTATGCCACAACCACCAGTTCAAGAAATGGAATTTGGTGGAATGGTTAATGGCCCATCTCATGATCAAGGCGGTGTTCGTGTAAAAATGAAAGGCGGCGGCGAGATTGAAGTTGAAGGCGGAGAATATGTTATCCCTAAAGATGTTGTCAAAAAGAAAGGTACAGATTTTTTTGATAAAATGCTACAAGCTGAAAAGGATAAAGCATGAGTTTACAAGTAGTGGAAAAAGAAACAGTACAAACTCCAGAGCTTAAGTATGAAGCTCAACTTCTATCAACAAAAGAATTGATAGATAAATACTGGGGTCAGTGTGTGCCACTTCTTGACGAGTGTATTAAACGTGCGATGCACGGCGAAATGCTTGTAGAGGATTTATATACCAGAGCCATGAAAGGTGAGGTATTTACAATCGTTGTTAAAAACGATGAAACCGAAGTTCCAACTGTTAAGTTAGTTATCGTGTTGGAACTTGTAACGTACCCTAGATTTACAGCGATGAACGTTGTAGCTTTAGGTGGTAAAGATTTAAAAAACCTGATACAACAACATTGGAAAGATGTTTGTAGTTGGGCAAAAATCTGCGGTGTAAAACAAATAGAATGTTCAGTACACCCAGCCATGGAAAGAATTTTAACACCGCAAGGTTTTGAAAAGAAGTATGTTCAACTAAGACAGGATTTAACGGAGGTCTAATATGCAAACTATAAACCCACTAGTAGTTTCAGTTGGCCCTGCAGCTGGTACTACTCCAATATATCCTACACAGCTCATAGAGCATGGTGGAGGAGTTAAGAAAGTTATCGCTGTAGCAGCTATGGTAATTATACCTGTAGCAGCTCCGGCTATCGCAAGTTCAATCGCAGCCTCAGGCGTACTAGGCGCTGCGGTTTCAGGAGCAATGGCAACAACGGCAGGTGCTGTTGTAAGTTCAGCTATTGTAGGCGCAGGACTTGGCGCAGTAACAGCAAAAGTTACAGGCACTGATGTAAAAGCAGGTGCTATTATGGGTGCACTTGGTGGAGGATTCGGTGGATACCGTTCTGCTAGTGCTGGCACATTTGGTACACCGCAAGGTGGTATTAGTGCTACTGCCGATAGAACCCTTGGTACTAACTTCAGTGGATCAAATACTCCTAATACTATGACTGATGGAGTACAAGTTGCTAGCGCTGATGGTACAGGTACAGTTCAAAATGCTGTGCTTGATAGCTCAACAGATCAAGTAGTAGGTGAAGCTGGTAAACAGACATTTATGGAAAAAATGGCGTCAGTTCCATCTAAGATAGCTGATAAGATTACTAATCCAGATACTCTTGCTAACCTAACACTACAAGCAGGTGGTCAGTTGTTGGCTACAACTTTGGTTCCTCCGGGATCAATGCCAGAACTGTCAGCAGAAGAACAACAAGTTTTAGAAGAATACAAAGCAGAACTTGCAGACCTTAAACAAACCAATGAGGCTGCTTTTAATGCTAAGATGGATGCTTCTAAACAGTTCCTTGTACAAGCAGGTTACTTCTCTCCAGAATACTTTGGGCTTCAGGCAGCAAATAAAGCTGCTACTGACCAAGAGCGTAAACTAAGAGAGTACAGACGTACAGCTGGATTAACAAGCTTTAGAAATACTGGTATGAGTGCTGCAGAAGAAAGACGTGCTGCCCTAGATAGTGGTAGAAATGTCCAATCTTCTTATGACTCAGGTTTCCAAAAAGGTATGACTGCACAGAACCAAGCTTTGACAACAGGTTATGGTATGATTCCAGCCTCACAAGGCGCTGGTTATGCAACTGCTTTAGCTAATTTAGGTAACATGTATACTAATATGCGAGGCCAACAAGATAAGAAACGTGAAAATATTGCTGAGTTCTTTGGCGGTCTTGCTACTAGTAGTGGTAATTCTAAGGAAGATGAAAAGAAACTTAAAGATATTAAAGATGGTAAAGCACCTAATGGCGGTTTGAATACATCTAGTTTCACATCTGGAACTGCAATCGCGTAAGGAGAAATCATGGCAAGCTTTGGATCATTTTTAGGAACAGCACTTGGCACAGACCCTCAAGCTTTTCAAAGAGGTGCTGAGAATCAACTGAAACTTCAGGCACTACAAAGGGCTGAACAAGATCGTCTGAACCTAAAAAACTATGCTCCAAACCAAATGAATCTTGGTGTAACACTTCGTGACCAACCTAATCTTGATTCTTCACAGTTTGGCTCAGACCAGTTATTTATTGAGCCACCTAAAAAAGTAGAACCAGAAGTAGTAAAACCTATTGAGGTTCCAAATGTAGAGGAGAATGTTACTGAAGAATCTATTGTTGGTGATGACCAAACTGTTATTGACAATCAAGAGACAAATACTCCATCTACATTAGTCCTACCTAATTTTGATGCTGATGCTGATCGAGATATGTCTAAGATAGGTGTAAGTAAAACACCTAACATTACTCAAATAGACCAAGAATCTTCTCAGTTTATACAATCACTAGATAAGTTATTTGCCGATGGTGATTTTCAAGGTATTCTGAGTAGCATTCAAACTCGTATCGCTACGGGTTACGGAGATATGCTTGCAGGTTCTCCTGCTGGTAGAGTATGGGGTTGGCTTACTGATAGTCCTGATGAAGTAACAAAACGAAAAGATAGTAAAGCAGCACTTGATTGGTTTCAATCAGATGAAGCAAGAAGGTACTTTGAACAAAATCCAAATGAACTAACAGGAGCAGCAGCAGACCCAATCGGGTTTCATAAAACATTTATTGCAGATGCACCTGTTCGTAAAGAAATAAAAATTAACAAAGAATCTAAAGAAAAAGCTGATACATTAATTCTTAATGTAACTAATAATTTTGCTGAAGGTCTATCTACATCTACTTCTGTGGATGTTAGCCAGATGTCAGACCTATTAGGTCTTGATAAATTCATGGCTCTATCTGTTCTTGGAGTAGAATCTGACTTTGGTAGAAACTTATCTGACGCTGGAGCAGGCGCACAAGGCGCTATGCAGGTTATGCCCGGTACTTTTGATCAGATGAAAGCATGGTATACAAACCCTGATAATATTAAGAAATATAATATATCACCTAGAATAGTAGATATAGCTAAACGACTTAATCCAAAGTCTGCACAGATGCAAACTATGGCTGGTCTAATGTACTTAAAATATGGTGAGTATATTGGTGTACCTAAGAACTTGCTTGCTGCAGGTTATCAAGGTGGTATGGAAACAGTTTTAAAAAATGGTAAACCTAGTTCAGCTAATGATGGAAACCTAACAAACTCAGACTATAACCGAGCTGTTGTTGAAGTTTATAACAGTATGGTAACTCAGTTTGGAGGGACAGTTACACAAAATAACAATGAAACAGCTGACCTTACTACTGACAACAAAGTAGCAGGAGTTGTAACAGACGATACTAAAACTACAAATGCAGGTGTAGATACCAGCACTCTTATAGAAGGTGCTATAACCAACGATATAGAAAAAGGTAAAGCAGATAACTTTTTTGCTGATGAAGCTCAGTCTACTAATACTTCAAACACAGCAAAAGCTGATGAGAACGTAAGTTCACTGGAAGTAGTAGGTGACCAAACTACACAAATTACATCTGATGATACTAACATCACCAATGGAGATACAGAAACACAAGGAGAAGTTAACTCTCCAGCTGTTTATATTGAAAATCCTTCTAAAGTTGGGTTTGATATGCAACAAGCTCAGAAAACTAGAGAAGAAGCTGTTAGGGCATTTAACCTAGTTAACAGACAAGTTGCAGATTACCAACGTCTTGCTGAGATATACAGAGTATCAGGCTCAATGGATAAATACTTTGAGTATAAAGGTTTAGCTGAACAAGCATATAGTAATGCACTAGCTTCTAGAGATGCAGTTACCAAATTAGATAATAGTATGGTATACCTACAAGGTATGCAGGGTCTTAATGATTTAAGGTTTGGTAATAATACAAACAGATTATCTCAAGTTTGGTCTATGTACTCAGGCAGAGATGTAAGAGTTGTGCCTCGTTCAGACGGATTGTTTAATATTATGATGGATGGAGAAACCATTTCTGAAGGTGTAAGCCAACGAGATGTTGGACACCTAGCTCAACTTCAGTTTGATTCTAGTTATAGAGAAACTGTTAAAGCAGCAGCAAGTGAACGAAGTTCTAAACTATTTGATCAATCACTTGATGTTAATATGGAACAAGTCAAGATGCTCAATGAGCTAACTATTGAAAAATATAAAGCCAATGCAGCTAATATGCTTGAGACAATTAAACAAATGGGTGCAGAATTTAAAGCTATCGGTGATGGTTCAGGAAAAGGTATTGTACAAAAAGGTGGTGAAATATACTTGTTTGATCCTATGATGGAATATACTAAACCAAACTCTGATGAGAAAGAATACAGACCGGGATTGAAAAAACTTTCAATGGGAGAAGCAACAGCTTTGCTGAGTGGTAATGCGTATGCAGAAGGTGATGCAGTTAAAGAAGTATTGGAGAAATAAATGGCAAAGGCGGGACTATCATTAGGCTCACCGCTTAATGCAATGGACATAAACCCAATAGGGAATCCGTATGACCCTACGCCTAGCAGTGGTCTAGAATCACTTAATGCTAATTTAGCAGACACAGCAGCCTTAGGAGAACTTGCATTAGAGAATGCTAGTCTTGGTGTACCTGATCTTAAGGCACCGCAAGGTACTGGCCCGTCAGTTCTATATAGTCCTTCAACTAACAAGATGTTTGTTAATGGTGCATTGTTTGATGCTGATGATTCACAATCAGCACTAGATTCAGTACCATTTGTTAAACAACCTAGGAAAGAAGCTCCTGCTGGTTTTGACTGGCAAGAAGTTTCACCACAAAATTACAACGAATACATAAGAAATATTAATGACCCCGGTCTTGGTCAGTTGATGGCTCGTAACTTTGAAATAGGTGGTAGTAATCTAAAACTATTAGCTGGTCGAGGTATGCAATTTCTTGGTGCTGAAGAAACAGGTCAAGAATGGGTAAACGATGCTGTCTCAGAACTTTATTACAATCAACCATATCAACGTGAATTTACTAGTATTGAGTTTGGCGATGATAAATCTCATGGTGCAATCGATTGGTTTGTAGCTAACCTTGCTCAGCAAGGGCCAATGCTTATCGAATCTGTTATTACTACGCTTGCAGGTGCAGGCGCAGGTGCTGTAGCAGGCGGTGGTGCTAATCCATTTACTGCAGTAGGTGGTGGTATTATGGCATTTATGGGTAAAGAAACTTTTAAACAAAGTGTTCTTGCCGCCGCTAAAAAATATATGAAAGGACAAGCTCTTACTAATGGTGAGAGAAAACTTCTTCGTGAAGTTGCAGGACTTACAGGTGCTGCTCAGATTAAAAACCCTAAAGTTTTTATTGTTAACCCTGCAGGACAGGCAGTTCTTAAAAGAAACACTGCCGCAATTAGGTCACAAATAGACGATGCAGTACTAACAGGAGCAAAAACAGCCGCAAAAGGTGGCCGAAATCAGGCACTAGTAGGTGGTGGATTTCTAGGTAATCTTGGTGGTTCATATGCTTTAGGTGTATCAGATATTTATGGTGAAGTACGAGACACAGGTGTAGGTGATAGAGCCACAGCATTACTAGGTGCTATACCTTATGCTGCACTAGAAACACTTCCAGAGTTTATTTTAGCAGGTAGAATCTTAGGCTTGCCAAATTCTGCGTTATCTCCAGCTGGTATGGCTAGAGGTGGTATTGCTAAGCGAGCAGGTAAAGGCTTTGCTGTTGGTGGTACATTAGAAGGTCTTACTGAACTAGGGCAAGAAAGTATTCTCTTAGCTGCTACAAATCAGTTTGGAGACGCAGAAATTGGTAAAAGATTAATCAACGCATTTGCTGCAGGCTTTGCAGTAGGTGGCCCAATAGGTTCACTAGCAAATCTTAAAAGAGGTGAACCAACTAATCTTCTTAAAACAGATGACAATCCAGAACCGGGTAATTCTCTAGTTCCTATAAATCCAGAGAACCCGAATCCTAGTCCTCTAGAAGGTCAGGTGTTAGGGCCGGAAGCTCCTCCCTCTCCTGTTGCGCTCCCTGCTCCTTCTAGAGGGCAACTTCCTGCTCCTATACCTCCTGTTACACAAGTGGGTCAACAACCTGATTTTGTAGCTGGACAAGAAACAAGACAAGGAACTGCTGCAGATATTCCTGTACAGGTAAATGCTCCTGTTATCCCTGCTGCTCAGTCAGGACAACAAGGATTACTAAATGTTTTTGGGGATGAACCAACCACAGCTACTGAAATTCAATCTAGAATGGAACCTACTGGTACTAATAACTCAGTAGAAGAAGCTCTTAATAATACAGCACAGACTACTAATGCTCAACAACTAGAACTTCCATTAGAAGATCCAACTATTTCTGCAGTTAAACAGACTGCTCAACAGCCTGAAGCACAAGAAACTGCTATGGGTCAGCAGATGTTACAAGCTGCTACAATTCGTGAGAACGTATTAAAACAAGAATCTGAACAGGCTAGGTTAGAAGCTGAGCAAGCTAAACTAGAAGCTGAACAAGAAAGAACTAGAGCTGAACGTCAGCGTCAGTTTGATGAGGCTCTACAACAAAGACTAAGACAACAGGTACAAGAACTAGAGACTGCTAGAGTTGAGCAGATTCTAGCTGATAATGAAAGGTTAGCTGAAGAAAATGCTCAGCTAAGAATGCCTACAGTTCCTGCTACAAGACAGCCAATTCAGCCAAGTTTGCCGGGATTTGCCATACCATATGGTGAAAGACAACTACGTCAACGTGTGGCTGAAAGGTCACAACCTGTTGCCGAAATACAACAACCTACTGCCGCTGAGCTTGAGCAAGCTGGCCAACTGCCATTACCTTTTGATGAGCCTGCAGCAGCTAACCTAAGGAGGGGAGATGCCGTACAAGAGCGAAGCACAGAAGAAGTGGATGGAAGCCAACAGGCCAGACCTAGCGAAGGAGTTCAAGAAGGAAACACCCAAGAACGCCCAGTTACCACAACGGCTAGGAAAGCCGAGCGACTCAGAAAGACGCCGACTAGCG
>Ga0222714_10006536_pt1 | contig 10864 bp, 9 predicted proteins | sample C33_3DmetaG_FD_165048 | JGI IMG/M metagenome (GOLD analysis project Ga0222714, IMG submission 165048) | Estuarine water microbial communities from San Francisco Bay, California, United States - C33_3D | ecosystem: Environmental > Aquatic > Marine > Unclassified | place: USA: California... | reverse complement strand
TTTCTTCACGCCATGTTCACCTTGTGGTCCTACGCCGACACCCGCAATTGCACCACCACCCACAGCATTGGTAGGCGCACCGCCCATGGCTCCAGCATCTTCTTTGAGTGGTTTGCAGACTTTATCGGTGCTACACCAATAGTATCCTGCGCCACATTCTTTTTTGAATTCGTTCGACATAGTTCTATTTATGTTGTTTAACATATTACCGAGAATGATCTCGGTCTTGCTAATGAATCATACTGAACAATTATGTATCCGCTTATTCCATTACCACCATTACCAGATGCTTCTTGTGCATTACCACCGCCGCCTCCACCACCGCCATAATTACCGCCGTTATTACCAACACCACCATTTTGTGTACCACCACCGGTACCTCCACCACCTCCACCGCCGCCACCACCACCAGAACCTATAGTTCCAGCAGATAAAGAATTATTGAGAAAATCATGAGAAATTTCTGTGCCGTTACCACCAGTGCCGCCCGTGTATGCTGTTTGAGTCGCTCTACCAGTACCACCAGCACCACCGCCACCATTTGTTCCATTATTGCCGTTGGTTGTCGTTGATGTGCCGCCGGCTGCTCCAGTAAATGTAACACCACCATTACCACCCTGACTGTTCAACGCTGCTGCTGATGTTGATCCATCACCACCTGTACCACCACCGCCACCACCACCAGATTGTGCTGATGCGCCAGAGCCTCCACCATCACCCCCTTTACCTCTTGAAGATGCTGCTGCACCACCGCCGCCACCACCAGAGCGTGATGTGGCAGATGCACTGCCACCATTACCGCCTAAAAACTTTAAATCACCAATCGCACCTGCAACACCACCACCTAAACCACCAATATTAGATGTTGCTCCTTTTCCACCAAGTGCTAATGCACCCGTTGTTGGTAGTGTTGGTGGAGCATTTGTTGTGTTAAACCAAGTGTTAGCACCATCATTACCATTAGTATTGTTTAGTGTTCCACCGGTTCCACCAGTTCCGATTGAAAAGAAAACCGTTGCACCAGTAGTCAAAACAACATTATTTGATCGTGAAAATCCACCGCCGCCACCGCCACCACCACCACTGAGATTCAGTGCTTGTCTACGACCGCCACCACCACCAGCAACTACATAAATGAAGTTCGAATTGCTGTTCCAATCAGACGGAACGGTCCATGAACCAGATCCCGTTGTGGTAAATGCATAGGTTTTAATTGCCATATTATACTGTAGTTGTTATTCTCAATGCTACCGTTACTAAAGTTACTGTTGTTGGTGTACCTGATACTGCAAATCTTAAAATATCGTTTGCTGATACTGTTGTAAAACCTGTCCAATCAACACCAATTCTTTGATTCTTTTGTTGTGCTGACAATGCAGGACTTGTACCACCTGATGCTGTGAATGTTGGGAATGTTGCATATGTTGATTCTGAAATATCTACTGTAATTGATCCAGATGCATCACCTAAAATTGTCCATCCATCAATTGTTCCGCTAAAATCAATCATTACATTACCCTTATTGCCCGCTGTAATGACTGAACCACCACCATCAATTACAAAATTGATCGTTCTTACCGAAGCAGCATTTGCTTTTGCAAAAGCACCATTGGCATAAATGCTGGCTGAGTTTGCAACATGTGATGGTGTATTTGCTTTTAAGAATGCACCATTCGCATATACACTGGCAGAATTAGCCACATGACTTGGAGTGTTAGCTGCGATTGCAGTTCCGTTTGCTGAAGTAAATGCACCATTAGCATATACACCAGCAGAGTTAGCAGCCGCAAATGCACCATTGGCATAAGTTGAAGCAGAATTAGCCACATGACTTGGAGTGTTAGCAGCAATAGCAGCAGAGTTAGCAGCACCAAATGCACCATTGGCATAAGTGCTTGCTGAATTAGCCACATGACTTGGAGTGTTAGCTGCGATTGCAGTTCCGTTTGCTGAAGTAAATGCACCATTAGCATACACACCAGCAGAATTAGCCGCTTCAAATGCACCGTTGGCGTATACGGATGCAGATAATATATTTGTGTTTTGTGTTAGATTTACACCATCAATATTATTTGCTGAAATGAATGCTGCGTTGGCTTGAATAAAAGCACCATTAGCATATGTGCTTGCTGATGTTATATTCGTATTCTGTGTTAGATTTACACCATCAATATTATTTGCTGAATTGAATGCTGCATTTGCTTGTACAAATCCTGAGTTAGCATGAATGAATGCAGCATTTGTTAAATCAAAAATAATGTTTGTTCTTGGTAGTAGGTCAATGCCTTTTGTTAAGATGTAGGTTGAATGTATATTTGCATTTAATGTATCAATTATAAATGACGGATCATTAATATCAACGTTGTTATTTGCTCCGACTTCAGGTGTATATCCTTTAAACAAATACCATTCTTTGGTTATAAAATCACGAATCAGACCTGAATGTGCATTCGTTCCATCATTATAATGGCCAGCAAATCCCAAATCTTGTGTGTCGGAAAAGTAGTTTCCAGAACCTAATACAATAACCGTATCGTTTGAAACAAGTGTACCTGCGGTAATACTGAATGTCTGTCCAGTTACAAACACATTACCGACAAATAGATTCTTAGTAATTGTCAAATCACCAGTAATTGTGCCGCCATTGTTTGCGTCAACCGAATTGTTTGCACGATTGAATGCACCGTTGGCATATGTGGATGCAGATAATATATTTGTGTTTTGTGTTAGATTGACACCAGTATTATTATTTGCGACCACAAAAGCAGAATTAGCGTATGAGCCTGCGGAGTTTGCGGCATCAAATGCACCATTCGCATAAACTGACGCTGAGTTCGCAACATATGATGGTGTATTTGCTGCAATGAAAGCAGCATTAGCATATACACTAGCAGAGTTTGCTATGTGACTTGGTGTATTTGCTGCAACAGCAGCAGAGTTAGCAGTATCAAATGCACCGTTGGCATATGTGGATGCTGATGTTATATTCGTATTCTGTGTTAGATTTACACCAGTGTTATTATTCGCAACTGCAAATGCTGAATTGGCATAAGACCCAGCAGAGTTAGCAGCATCAAATGCACCATTCGCATATACACTAGCAGAATTAGCAGTATAACTTGGTGTATTAGCAGCAATAGCAGCAGAGTTAGCAGCATCAAATGCTGAATTTGCTTGATTTCTTGCATAAGCATCTATTGAACCAGATGATAATGTGTTTGCGTAATCAAATGCAGCATTAGCGTGTATGAATGCAGCATTAGCATAACTTGATGCCGAGTTTGCAACGTGTGATGGTGTATTTGCTTGTATGAATGCACCATTGGCATAAGTTGAAGCAGAATTAGCAACATGACTTGGAGTATTAGCAGCAATAGCAGCAGAGTTAGCAGCACCAAATGCACCGTTGGCATACACACCAGCACTGACTGCTTTACTATCGGCTGTATTTGCAGCATTGAAACCGGAATTGGCATGAATAAAAGATGCGTTTGTCTTATCAAAAGCAGCATACGCAAGGTCTATTGCCTGATTACCATAAGTTGTTGCGGTGTTTGCTTGATCATATGCAGCATTAGCATGATTTCTAGCGTAGGTGTCTATTGAACCAGATGATAATGTATTCGCATAATTAAATGCGGCATTGGCGTGTATGAACGCAGCGTTAGCATATGATGCGGCAGAGTTTGCTGTATAACTTGGCGTATTTGCTGCAATGAATGCACCATTCGCATATATTGCTGCGGAATTCGCAACATAACTTGGAACGTTAGCATAATATGATGCTGCATTTGCCGTAATGAATGCAGCATTTGCTTGATTTCTTACCCACTGATCTGTGCTAGTGACAAGTGTATTAGCATAATCAAATGCCGCATTTGCATGATTCCAGGCATAAGTTATGTTTGTATTTTGTGTTAGATTTGTAGCAGCAGCAGTGTTGGCGGCAACAAATGCGCCGTTGGCATATATTGATGCTGAGTTTGCAGTGTAACTTGGTGTGTTGGCAAAAATAGCAACCGAATTCGTTGAACTAAAAGCACTGTTAGCATGATCATATGCAGCATTTGCTTTATTGAATGCACCATTTGCTCTTTGTCGTGCATATGTGTCTGCACCACCACCGCCACCACCCTGTGAATCCGCAGCAAACCATTTACCACTTGTGGCATCATATGTTAGAACTTGTTGATCTGAAGCATTAACAATACTTTCATAATCAGTATCGCCTAAATCATTTAACCAATATGAACCCGAACCACCTCCACCACTCAATGCACCAAAATCTGAAGTAATTTTTGATACACGCTTATTGATATCTTCAGTTAGTTTTGTAAATTTCTCATTGATTGGCTTGATGTCTGCTGGTGGTCCCGGAGGTCCAGGTGGTCCTTGAATTCCACGCTCACCTTGTTCTCCCTTAGGTCCTTGTGGTCCCGTTTCACCACGCTCACCTGTGTCGCCCTTTGCTCCTTGTGAACCAACATCACCTTTATCACCTTTGTCGCCCTTTTCACCACGTTCACCCTGTGGCCCTTGTGCGCCATCTTTACCATCTATACCATTTTTACCATCTTCACCTTTAGGACCAACATTACCAGTGTCACCTTTATCACCTTTGTCACCTTTTTCACCACGTTCACCTTGAATGCCTTGTTCACCTTGTGGACCAACATCACCCTTATCACCTTTTTCTCCAGGTAATCCTACTTCACCACGATGACCATCTTGACCGGGCACACCTTGCAGTCCACGTTCACCTTTATCACCTTTTTCACCACGATCACCCCTATCACCTTTAGGTCCTTGTGATCCTTGAATACCTTGTAGTCCTTGTGGGCCCATAGGTCCAGTTTCACCACGTTCACCCCTTTCAAATTGAATCGTGTTGAGATATTCTTTGATGAGATTTATTTCTGCTTGTTGTTCGGCGGGGTCGTATTGAACCTGCTCAACAGGTTCTTCTACTATGTTTTTTTGAATAAGTTCTTTAAAGAGTAAATTTACTTCCGTTTTCTCTTTAGTATTTTCTTGTATTCGAACTTTTTTGGGTGATATGTATTCTTCAAACTTTTTCATTTTAGATTTCTTAAAACTTCTGCGACATTCATATCAATTGGTATATCTGATGATACGATGTCTGTGCCGTTGATGCCACGAACTCTTTCGGGCATAAGATTTAAAAATATCAGATATGTTTTAAGAATGCTGTAATCACTCTTATTGGTGTGATAAAACATTATTCTTGTTGACACTTCAGGACCAAAAATGTTATACAAAACAACAATGTGATTGAGTATTAATCGTTCACGCATTTCACCATGTTTAGAGTAACGTCTGAATAATCGTTTGAGATAATTCAATCGCTTCATATCTTCAGTGAACTCACTCATGATACAGTTAGGCCTATCATAAGCCTTAGCAGCATATAACATGATATTTTCTTCAGTCAGATTCTCAAACGACATAATAAATGCGGCTGACCGAAGCCAGCCGCTAATTCAATCAAGAGTCAGGTGCAATAGCGTCATCAGATGCGTCACCTTCCATTGAACCCATTGCTACCAGAGTTTCAAATGTGGTGCGACCATTGCGTCCACCCATTGTAAAGGTGAATGCAGTGTTACCGAATGTGTTCGCTGTTGGTGTGCCAGTATACAGACCAGCATTTGTAACCGAAATGCTAGAAATTCTACCAGTAGCAGCAGTCGTTACGCTGACTTGTGCAGAGGTGTTATTTGTACCACCACCAGACAATACCAGTGTATATGTGCAGGCCGATGCTGCTGGACCTACAGCGTCAGTGTTTGCTGTGACGGCAGTGACGGGACCTGAACCTTTTGTACGAGCTACCCAACCAGCATGTGTTGGATGGCCGTCAGTGATAAGTCCTTCTTCTGTCGTATCTATACCGAATACACCAAACTCTACATTTGTGCGGGTTGCACTCATGTATGTGTTACCAAACACTGATGAAGTTTCTGAATTAGCTATACTTTCATCAGTAGTTGATACATCGTAGCCTGTTAGACCCGAAAAGTTTGGAGCATTGTTAGATGAGTCTACGTTTCCCCAAAGTGGCATGTTTTTCTCCTATAAATCTTTGATTGTTTATTTATGTTTTCTGCATATCGCTAGACAATTCGGGGTCTTTTTGAAACTTGTCCGATGCCTCTTCTTGTTCTTGCTTTTTTCCTTTTGCAGCATCTCTTACGATTTGTGCTTTACGGGATAGAGTTCTTGCTGCTGCACTTGGGTCATCAGTATTTTCACTTACAGTCTTCCAGCCACCACCCTTTGACTTGTACCACTTTGATGCCCAACCGTTGGCATATGCAGAAGGATACACATCAAACTTAGAACGTGCTAGTGACTTTGCTTTTGACCACAGTGCGGGATTGGTTGGTTCATTCTTCTCTTCAAGATACTCAAATTCTTCATTGACATGACCATACTTCTTTTTATACCAGTCAGGCATACCACTCTTCTTACGAAAGTATCTTACTGTTGCAGAATCGTTTGCTTGATCACGATATTTGTTTTCTGCTGTTGTATTGTGACCTTTCATTGCCTCTGCTGCTTTGTGTGCATCTTTGGCAATATATTCCAACTCAGCATTTGTTTTCTTGTGATACTCATGACCTTCTAGTGGATGACGCTGTGATGGACGACCCTCTGTAAGTTCAACTTCTTCTTTTACACGCTTACGAGCAAGTTCCATACTCTTGGCTGTTCTGTCAAGAGCAGCAGCAGCCAATGGCTTTTCTCTTGGTGCGCCCATGTTTGCCTTTACTGCTCTTTTTGCTTGCTTAAATCTGACCTTATCAAGATATGATTTAGCTGTATCAGAACTAATCTCATCTAGATGTTCAACTTCTTCATTCTTAGGCTTGATACCTTTTTTCTTCATGTTGATAGCAATTGCTGCTTGTTGTGCAGGATTTGCTGCTTCATTCAATTCACCACGCAGATAATTTGCCGCTGTAGAAATATAATCTTCAGCAAGCGTAATCTTTGATTGTACCCATTCAGGAAGATTTGTGTCTTCTTCCATCATGTCAATTAAATCTTGTGCATTGAACATGAGTGAACGAAGTTGTGACATTGCCATATCACCTTCGTAATCATATTCACGTGGATCTTTTGCCTCTTTGATTGATGTAACAATCGTAGAAGACTTAAAAGGTTTTTTAACTGGTCCAGACACAAATCGTCCTTTCTTTTCTAATTGTTCATCCATCTCTGTCTCTTCAGAAACTCTTGATGCTTTCATGATACCACGAATCAATGGTGCTTTGAGTTGCTTATGTCTTGGTACAGCAATATGCTTATCTGACTTAGGATGAGCGTATACATCATGCCCACCACCTGTGCGTTTCAACTCCCAACCAGACTTTTTCAGATGAGCATGAACGTCACGTGTTTTCATGCTTGACTCTGGCATCTCATCAAGTTGTTCGACTGATTCAACTTTATATTTCTTTTTGATTTCAGATTGCTTTGCAAGCCTTTCTTTGTCATCAGAGATGCTGTAAGAATGACCTAGTTCTTTGTAATAGTCGGGATGTGGTAGTCCCGACTTCTTACGCAGAGCCATTTGTCGTTGATGTAGTTTGTCTGTTATTGACATAATTCTCCCATCTTCTTTATTTTTCTTCTATCAAGATTTAGTTTGTCGCAGGCATCTTTGATGCTACTATAAACAATACCATCAATTTTTACTTTTTTAGAACTACCTTTGGGATGATTACTTATAGCATTATGTATTTTACCTGGTCTCTTTGACCAGTGATTTTCTCCAGATAATTTAGCAACAATTTCAGGTAAGTGCATGGGATTTATGTCGCCAAAAAGTTTTTTGTCGTTATTATGTTCTCTTTTAGACCAATGATTGATACCCGACATTTTTTCTTTGACTTCAGATTTGTGCATCGGATTGTTATACTTCATCATTTCCATTCTTGCTTCTTGAATGTTTATTTGACCAGAAAGAGTTTTCCATGCAATCTTATCTTGCCAGCAGCCGTGTTCTTCCCAAAGTTTTTTATGTGCTTCGGCGTGTTCTTCAATTGTCAATTCAACCAAATTGGATGGATCATCAGACCCACCCATATGCTTTGGAACAATATGATGTTTATGTTTCATCACGACTTCTTCTTAGCCATAGATGTTGCGGTTGCATAAAGAACTGATTTTGCTCTTTCACCATAACGCTGTTTGAAGCCAGAAAGACCCTTCTTCATACCTTTGACGTACTCTTCTTTTTTCTTGGCTTCACCTTTTGTTAGTTCACGTTCATCAATTTGCTGATAACTTTCAGGCATTTCTTTTACACCAGTTGTCTTACCAGCAGCAACTTTTGGTTGTTTCTTTTTGCCTTCAAAGCTTGCTTTTTGATCTTCAAACTCTTTTGTGAACTCATCGTTTGTTGGTTCTTCGACGATTGTTTCAACAAAGCCATTTACTTTATCGGCATCAAGCACTTCAATTTTTGTATCGTCAATGTCCATCTCTTCAGTTTCAATTGGTGCTAGAACTTTTAGACCATGTTCGTTGTACAACTCAAGCATATCTGTAAAAGACAGTTCTTCTTTTTTAACTTTTGAACCATCTGCTTTAACAAGACCAGGAATGCTCAAACCACGCATACCGGTGTTTTGGCGTGGCCCATAACCTTTTTGGGCTCTCTTAGGCGAACTTGTCAGTTTCTTTGCTTCTTTTTCTTCTTCACCACCTTTGCTATAGTCTGAAGAACCATACTGTGAGCCTTTTTCTAGTTTTGCGGAATGACGAAAAACACCACCCTTAGACTCATACTCTTGTAATTGTTCTGTTTCTTCATGTAATTCAACTTCTTCTTTCTTGATTACACCACGACCAACTAACACATCTTTGTGTGTAATCTTATCTTTTGGGTGTGCCAGTGCGGCTAAAGATTTCTCTTTATCGGTTTTTGGTGTTGAACCATGACTTGTTTCTGCCATGATTTTTGCTGCTGCTTCTGCTACACCTTTCAGTGCTTTGTCATTGAAAATTGACATGTTGTTCTCCTGATTTAGTTTTATTATCTTGTGATCTCTTCCCAGTCAATTGCCGCAAAAGCATCAGAACCCGCAAATGATGCTGCTGCACACAATGTTAATTCGTATGGGGTATTTGTTAAACCATTTCTTTCTAATTGAAACTTGAATAGTGCTTCTCTAAGAATATCTACTGGTATAGAACTCTGTGTTGTAGATGTTGTGAATCCTGATGCTAATACTCTACCACCAGTAATTGTTGATCCACCTATTTTATATTCTACAGCAGAATTATCGCCAGCGCTTACCCATGATCCAGTTGATGTTGTACCGTCTGCTCTGATTTGCCAATTATAGTATGAGTTATTTGTTATGGCTAATAAAGATATCGCAGTAAGAATAGCAACTGCATCCAATCTTGTTGACTTTAATCTTAAAGAAATTAAATTGTAATACGTACCAGCAACAGCCAAATCAATGGGACTATCAACAGGTGTTTGTATTGCTTGTTGTGTTCCGTATAGTTGATAACCGCCTTCTGAAATTACTGTTGAACAGATTTGTTTCAGAGTAGAGTTGCTTGCAGTAATTCCAGTATTCTTTATTTCATATCGCAACGGTAATGTTGCTGTTGTCATGTATGGCTGCAAATTTACATTATCGTTATGGAATGTGTGTGCTGGAGTTAGTTTACCATCAACAACAAATCCACAACGAACATCACCAACACCGAGCCATTCAACATCCATCCAAAGAATATTTGTTTTGCTTACATCTAAGCCACCCACGTGTTCAGCACCACCGGCTTGTGCCGAGTATCCTGTGCCGTCAAATTTGTCTATATTCCAGTTTGATTGTGCGACTCTCTCTTCCGTAATCGTACCTGATGTGTTGCTTCTCAATACAAAGTAGTTTGTTGTGCCGTCATTCTCAAGATAGATGCCATTTTCTGCACCGTGATATCCGACTCTTTGACGTACATTTGCTTTCGGTTCATTCATAGCAAATGTTGACATAATCAACAAAGATTTACCTGGCTGATATGAAAACACTTTTACTGTCTCACGAATCACTTCAGCATTTGCTGTAGTTCCTACAGTCATCGTAATTAAACTTTGATTATTGGAAAAACTATAAGAACTATTTCCTGCTGTGTTTGATGTTGCCCACAGTCCATTGTCAGCAAAACGATGTGTGCTGTCAAAAAGTGTGAATGGGTTGCTAACACGAAGACGACCAAACGCATCCGTCATAGTGCCAGATGGTGACAGACGATCAGACAACATATTCACTTCATAACGAGTGAATACTTGTCCAGAATCTATCTTGTGTAGGTCGGTTCTAAATTGTGCCACTTAGCAGTCCCATGCCTTTCTTGACCAATAATTTGCTGAGGTCTTATCACTTGTACCTTTGATACCACCTGATCTGGCACAATAAGATTTTTTACGTGCTGGTTGATCTTTTTTGATTGAAAGATTCTTATCACCAAAATTTACTTTTTGTGCTTTACCATCACCATCTGGGTCAACATAAACTTTTGATTTCTTTACGTCACCTGGCATTGGTTTGTTCAGTGGCACTTCTTTGCCTTGATATGTTGCTTCTTCTAAATGTTGTTTGAAAGTTTTCATTAGCAGTTGCACTTTCTCAGTGTTTTATTAATATATTTCATTTTGGCTTTAACTCCGGATATTTTTTATGCATTTGTTCTCTTGACAATTCATGCATATCTTTCCACATTTTTGCTTCTCTTTTAGTTTTTGTGGTTCTAATAAGACGGCCATTTTCATCATGCACATTATATTCAACATCGGCTGTTGTTCTGCCACGATAACTTTCTT